>Ga0187852_1002371_pt1 | contig 15520 bp, 15 predicted proteins | sample June2016WEW_6_40_FD_134511 | JGI IMG/M metagenome (GOLD analysis project Ga0187852, IMG submission 134511) | Peatland microbial communities from SPRUCE experiment site at the Marcell Experimental Forest, Minnesota, USA - June2016WEW_6_40 | ecosystem: Environmental > Terrestrial > Soil > Wetlands...
CGAAGGCCCCCAGCGCCGCCAGCACCGGGGCGAGCGCGAGGGTTTCGGTCTGGGCCACATAGGCCGTGAGGACGGGGAAAGCCCCCCAAGCGGCGGCAAAGCCGGCGTCGTTGTGCACAAGGCCACCGAGCAGCTCGGCGTTGTAGGCGATCAAGACGAGCGGGCCGACCACTATGAACGGCACGAGCACCCAACCCGTCTCTGTGACTCCGACGATGCCGAGGCCGACCGCGACGGCGAGGCCGGACGTCGCCGCCGCGACGAGATAGCCGGAGCGCAACCGGGTCCGAAGCGGGCGACCGTTCAGCTCGTCGAGGGCGTGGGCGGCGATCCCGACGGCGAAGAAGAACGCCAGCAGCGTGGCCAAAAGGCGCGTCGTGTTGACGTGCGGGGCCAGGCAGGCGCCGATGACCACATAGGACAGGTGCCAAGCCGTGTAAGGGGGATGCAGCGCGAGCCACCAGTCACGCCAGCCGCCGGAGCCGGCGGCGTAAAAGGCGGGGGCTACCGTCTCGCTCGCGGGCGGGGTGGCGTCGCTCGCGGGCAGAGCGGCCTCGGCCTCGTCAGCCACCGGCTCGCCGGCCCCACATCACCAGTCCCCCACCAAGGCTCATCACCCTCGTGCCGACATCCTCGAAGCCGGCCTTGCGCCACGCGTCCACGGTCGAGGCTACGGGAAAGTCCCGATACAGCCTCGAGATGCTCGGCCCCAGGAAGCGTCCCACTCGGTACCATTCCAGACTGCCTGTGACGAGCCCTGCAACAGGCAGGACCAGGCGCGTGTAGCCCCACCACCATGCGCGCCAGAAAGCGTTCGGAGGCACCATGAACTCGAGGCTCGCCACGGCACCGCCGGGCCGCACGACGCGGGCGAGCTCGCCCAGCGTCGCCTGAGGGTCCTCCACGTAACGCAACAGGTACGTGAACGTGAGCGCGTCGAAGCTCGCGTCGGGAAACGGGAGCGCCTCGGCCCGGCCGTTCACGAGCTGGACACGCCTTGTCTGATGGGCCTGGGAGACGTTGCGCTGCCCGACACTGAGCATTTCCCGGGTGAGGTCGACGCCCACGACCTGCGCGCTCGTGCGGTCCGCCAGCTGGAGGGCCACGCCCGCGGTCCCCGACGCCACGTCAAGGACGCGCCGCGGAGAGGCGGGCACGATGCGGTCCACCATCGCCGCGCGCCAACGGGCGTTCTGCCCGAACGACAGCCATTCGGCCAAGCGGTCGTAGCGGCCCGGCAGGTCCGCGAAGAGGCGTTGCGCAAATCTGTTCCGGTCGCCGGCGATACGCGAGCTCATCAATCCCCCAACGTCGCCATGGCCCGTACCGTACCCCCTTGGTGGGCGTCAAAGGCGTGTAAGGCGGCGTCACGCGGGCGGCTCGGGGGCGATGCGGGCGAGGCGGAGCACGAACCGGCGGACGAAGCCCTCCGGATCGGGCCAGGGGAACCCCGGTGCGGATGACTTGAGGCTGACAGTCCCGTGCAGGGCGACCCAGATGGCGGTGCTGTCAGCCATCGCATCGGTGCTCGCCGACCGGCCGGCACTGATGCACGCTGCGAGCCCATCGACGAGAAGGGCAAAGCTCTCGGCACCGAACGCGAGCACAGGAGCGCCGTTCGGGGTGAAGACGACCGGCTTGCAGTAGTCGCTCCAAGTCTCGTCGCCGGCCAGCCGCCGCTCGGAGAACAGCACCCGATAGCGCGCCGGGCGTCGCAGGCCGAAGGCAACGTAAGCCTCACAGCCGGCAACAAGGCGCTCGACGGGATCGTCGCCAGCCTCCTCGCGCGCCTGTGAGATCGCCTGGGTGAGCTCGTCAAACACCCGGGCGACGACTGCCAGCATGATCGCCTCCCGGTCCGGGAAGTGGGCGTAGATGGACGGGGCGGCGATACCGACCTCGCGGGCCACCGCGCGAAGCGTCACCGCATCGTCGGTGCCTTCGCGCTCTATGAGCGCGAGAGCGCCGGAAACGATGTCCTCGGTCAAGCGAGCGCCCTGCCCGCGTGGATTGCGCTGCCGCTTGGGCCTAGCCCCGGAGGGCTGGCCATCCCTTCTGAACTCGGGGTTCGAGTCTGCTCGAAGATCTTCCACGATTCCTACTTTACATCCGTTAGCTAATCTATCTATGCTTACGATCGTAAGTCCACAAGCGTAAGCCTACCTGAGGGAAGTCACATGCCCGCCAAGACCAGCATCACCTCTGCCGCAAGCATCGATCCGCAACCGGCCGGTGGACTGCCGAGCACCCAGTGGCCGGAAGGTCATCCCCACCGCAAGCAGATCTTGCTCGTGCTCTGCCTCAGCCTGCTCGCCGGGGTCATAGACAACACGGTGCTCAACACGGCGCTCCCCACCCTTGCCAGGGTTCTGCACGCCGGCACGAGCTCGTTGCAGTGGATCGTGGACTCCTACACGCTGTGTTTCGCTGCTCTGCTGATCCCTGCCGGGGCGCTCGCCGACCATTTCGGCCGTCGCCTCTCGCTCATCTGCGGGCTGAGCGTCTTCGCCCTCGGCAGCCTGGCCGCGGCCTTCGCCCCGAACGCGGGCGTGCTGATCGCCGACAGGGTCGCGATGGGCTTCGGTGCGGCCTTCGTCATGCCGGCCACGCTCTCGATCCTGAATTCCGTCTTCCCGCCGCGTGAGCGGCCCCAGGCCATCGCGGCGTGGTCGGCGGTCGCCGGGGTCGGCGTCATCGTCGGCCCGACGCTGGGTGGCTTTCTGCTCTCGAACTTCTGGTGGGGAAGCGTGTTCCTGGTGAACGTCCCGATCGTCGCCGTGGCCCTCGCCGGCGTGCTCTGGGTCGTGCCCGAGACGGCCGATCCCGGGCGACGATCGCTCGACGTCGTGGGCACGCTGCTCGTCGGCGGTGCGCTCATAGCGATAGTGGACGCCATCATCGAAGCGCCGACCCGCGGCTGGACAGGGGGCGGCACCCTCGCCGAGGCGGCGGCCGGGCTGGCGGCGCTCGCGATCTTCGTCTTCTGGGAGCTTCGGGTCGAGCATCCGCTCATCGATATGCGGATCTTCTCCTCCCGGGCGTTCACGGCCGCTTCAGGCTCGATCACCGTGACCTTCTTCGCCCTGTTCGGCAGCCTTTTCGTCTTCACCCAGTACCTGCAGCTCGTGCACGGCTACAGCCCACTCTCGGCCGGGGTCAGGGCGCTCCCCTTCGCCTTTGCCACAGGGGCGGTCTCGCCCCTCTCGCCCATCTTGGCCAAGCGTCTCGGCAACAGGGCGGTCATCTCGGCGGGACTCGCGCTGATGGGCCTCGGCCTGCTCGACCTGTCAACTGCCAAGGTCACCACGGGCTATCCCGCCTTGGCGCTGGCGGTGGCGATCATGGGACTCGGCATGGGCCTCGTGGTGGCTCCGGCGAGCTCGACGATCATGACGACGGTGCCCGCTCATCAGGCAAGCACGGGGAGCGCTGTCAACGACACGATCCGCGAGGTCGGAGGGTCCCTCGGGGTCGCCATCGTCGGCAGCCTCGCCGCTGAGGTCTATCGCAACCGGCTCAGCACAAAGCTTGCAGCTCACCACGCGCCCGGCCTCGTGGTGCACCTAGCCACCGGTTCGCTCGCCGCCGCCGACGCTGTCGGCAAGAGCATCGGGGGCGTGCGCGGCGGAGAGATCGTGAGCGCGGCACACGATACCTTCACGACCGCCATGGCCCTCGGTGTTCGGGTTGCCGGCGCGGTCGCCCTCGCCGCCGCCCTCGCCACAGTCGTCGCCATCCCGCGATCGCAAGGCGCTCGCGCCGCCAAGCGCGTGCCCGCAGAGGTCGAGCTCGCCGCCGCAGGCTCGCCCGCCTGACGGCACCGACCGGGCGACCGGCTCCCGGGGCCCTGGCGCTCGGCCGGGTGCCGTTCCACGGTCCCTGCGATCGGAGGCGGAGTCGGACAAACTGAGGCAGTGACCGATCTCAGCCCGGCCGATCCCAGCCCGTCGACGGCCGAGATCGGCTTCCACTCGATCACCGAGGCTCGCCACCTGCTCGAGCGGGGTGCCACCACCTCGGTGCAGCTCGTAGAGACATTGCTGCGACGCATGACCGAGCTCGACACGGGCGGTACCAGGCTGCGGGCGACTATCGCCGTCTGCCCCGATGCGATCGAGGCCGCACACGCGTTGGACGCCGAGCGAACGCGGGGGGTGATCCGGGGTCCTCTCCACGGCATTCCCGTGCTCGTGAAGGACAACATCGACACCGCCGGCAAGGAGGGCACGACGGCCGGTTCGCTTGCGCTCGCCATGACCCGGCCGCTCAAAGACGCCGTCGTCGTGCAGCGGCTGCGGGCGGCCGGCATGATCGTCATGGCGAAGTCCAACCTCTCCGAATGGGCCAACTTCCGTGACAAGCGTTCCTCGAGCGGATGGAGCGCCGCCGGCGGCCAGTGCCTCAACCCCCACGCCCTGAACCGCTCACCGGGGGGCTCCAGCTCCGGCTCGGGTGCCGGGGTGGCCGCCGGGATGGCTCCTGTTGCAGTCGGTACCGAGACCGACGGGTCGATCCTGTGCCCTGCGGCGCTCAACGGCGTCGTCGGGATCAAGCCGACTGTAGGACTCACAAGCCGCACCGGGGTCGTCCCGGTCTCCTCGAGCCAGGACACGGTCGGACCGATCGCGAGATGCGTCGCCGATGCCGCCGCTCTTCTCGGGGTTCTAGCAGGCGGCCCGGCAGGTGCCGACCCGCTCGACGCGGCCACGCTGAACCGCCCCAGAGATCTGCCCAGTGATTACCTGAGTTATTGCGACGCCGGCGGGCTGTCGGGGACGCGTATCGGCGTCCCGCGCCAGGCGTACTTCGGCTACAGCACAAAGGCAGACGCGCTCGTCGAGGCTGCTCTGCGAGTCGCCCGAAAGGCGGGGGCGGTGATCGTCGATCCCGCGGACATCGCGACGGTCGAGGCCATATCGCAGAGCACCGACGAGACGACCGTGCTGCTCCACGAGTTCAAGACCGGCATTTCGGCCTACCTGGAGACAAGGCCGCCCGCACCCGGCCAGCCGCGCAACGTCGCGGAGATCGTCACGTTCAACGAAGAGCACGCCGACGACGAGCTCTGTCTCTTCGGGCAAGACGTCTTGATCGCCGCCAGCGCGGCCGGTGAACTCGATGATCCCGCTTACCTCGGGGCCAGAGCGCGCAATTGGCAAAGGGCACGCGAGGACGGCATCGACGCCGCGCTCGGGAAAGCCGATGCCGACGTGCTCGCCTTCCCGACCATGGGACCGGCGTGGTGCATCGACCATGTCAACGGAGACTCGCATACGCGGTCCTGCTACCAGGCCATCGCGGTCGCGGGCTACCCGGCGATCAGCCTCCCCGTCGGCAAGGCGAGCGGCCTCCCGGTAGGGCTTTGCCTCGTCGGGCCGGCCTGGAGCGAGCCCACGCTCATCCGGATCGCCTTTGCTCTCGAGCAGGCACTCGCGCTCGGAGATGATCTTCGGCCAGCCTGGCTCTCGCGAGTTTGAGGGCGGCGACCACCGGGGAGGGCACCAACCTCATCAGGTGCCCAGCGAGAAATCGCCGCCCGAGAACTCCCGCAGCCGCTCGACGAGCCGGTCCACGAAGTCGACCTGACCTTTCAGGAGCTTTCGTTTGGCTGTTGCCACCGTCATCCACGCCGCGCGATCGACCTCGGGCCAGGAACCCTTCCTGCCGGAGCGGGGCGGCCACTCCATCTCGAACTCGTTGCTGACGACGCTCTCGGTGTCGACGTCGCCTTCGACCGCCCATGCCCGGACCCTCTTCCCGTTCGGCTGCCGAAGCTCGCCCAGGTCGATCCTCGGCCCCGTCGGCGGTTCCTGGGCCAGTTCCTCCGCGAATTCCCTATTCGCCGCAGCTTCAGGATCCTCACCCGGCTCGTACTCCCCCTTGGCGATCGACCACGCGCCCTCGTCCTTGGCCGCCCAGAGCGGGCCGCCAGGATGCACGACGAGGACCTCGAGAACCCGGTCCTTGCTGAAGCGATAAGGCAGCAACCCTGCGCTTGGTACCGGCATCTTCCCCACCTTCCGGCCCGCGCCAGGATGCCTCGCGAATCGCGCCATTAGGACACGAGCTCGGAGCGATCGTAGAGTACGAACCGGCCCGGCTAGCCCCAGTCGTAGCTAGCCCCCGTAGCTCAGGGGACAGAGCAGCGGTTTCCTAAACCGCGTGTCGCAGGTTCGAGTCCTGCCGGGGGCGCAAGTAAAGTGATACTGTAGAGGTTGTAGATACGAGTTTCGACTACTTTCGGACTACAACCTCAGGAGTGACCGATGAACGGCACTAAGACCGAAGTCGCTCCGGGCACCTGGCGCTTGCGCGTCTACATCGGCCGCAACGCTAAGGGCTACCCCGTGCAGCGCAGCAAGACGATCCATGCCGGGGGCAAGAACCCGAAGCCCGGCGCCGGCATCCGCCTGGCCGAGCGCGAGCTGGCGAACATGATCGCCGAGGCGAACAAGGGCAACACCGCTTGCGGAACTGAGACGGTGGGCGATCTCCTCGACCTGTTCCTCGAGCACATGGAGTCCACCGACCGCTCGCCCAACACGCTCCGCGGTTACCGCCAGATCGCAAACACCGTCGTGCGACCCGAACTCGGCAAGATCAAGCTCAGTCGGCTCACGGCGCGCGACCTAGATCGCCTTTACGCCAAGCTCAAGGCGAAGGGCAACGCGCCTATGACGGTGCGTCACGCTCATACGTTCATCGGTTCCGCCTTGCACCAGGCCGAGCGATGGCAGCTCGTGGACCGCAACGTCTCGCGCCAGGCGACACCTCCGCCGGTTCACGCGGCAGAAGTCGTCGCCCCGAAGCCCGCCGAGGTGCAAAGGATCATCGAGGCGGCCGAGGCGATCGAACCGATGCTCGCTGCGCTGCTACTCACCGCCGCGCTAACGGGCGCTCGTCGTGGCGAACTCTGCGCGCTCCGCTGGGATGACCTCGACTGGCAGGCTGGGACGTTGCGAATCGCCCGGTCGGTCTACGAAGTGGTAGGCGGTGGCTGGGCCGAGAAGCCGACCAAGACTCACGCGACCCGACGCATCGGCCTCGATGAACTCGGACTCGCGATCCTGCAACGCCATCGGGCATCGGTCGATGCACTCGCCCTCGAGCTGGACGTGACGGTCGCCCCGGACGCGTTCATCTTCTCGCGCTCGCCCGCCGGCCTCGAGCCGATCCGGCCTGGTGTCGTGTCTAGGTTCACGAGCCGGGTCGCCAAGGCAGCCGGCGTCGGCACCCACCTTCACGCCTTGCGCCACTTCAGTGCTACGCAGGCCATCGCTGCCGGCTTCGATGCCGTCACGGTCGGCGCCCGTCTCGGGCACGCTGACCCGTCGATAACACTGCGCGTCTACAGCCACGCAGTCGAGCAAAGGGACCGGGAGCTTGCAGCCAGCCTCGGACGGACCTTGGCGCTGCCGAAGGGACGATCCGGGACCGAGACACATCCCGGAGGTATGGTCCGCGAAGAGGACGAACAAGGGTGACCAAGGACGACGACGCGGCGGACGCCTTCTTCGAGAAGCACGCCGTAGCAAAGGAAATCTGGCAGGCGAGGCCGTATGAGCGGTGGGAGCTTGGCGACCCCGGAAACATCGCGCGCCGCCACTTCGCCGACATGAATCGCAACCAGAGAGCGCATGTCAGCAAGGTCGTCAACACGGCCCCCGGCTGGGTGATTCGGCGTTATCCTCCACCGCTCCCCGACCTCCCCAAGATTTACCCCGAGCAGCGCCCGGACTGGCCGGTGCAAAGCCGCGAACCCAGAAGGCACTGGCACGGCAGCGGCGAACCTCCACCCGATCCCAAGTGGTATCGGGTGTTCACAGGCGATCCGGATGACCCTTACTCGTCCCTCTACGAACACATCCACCAGAAGAAGGACGACAGCGAGGACGAGACCAAGCCGAAGCACCCGGACGACAAGCTCGGCGCAGACGGTCGCAACTGTTCGCGCAATCAGCACCTCGGCACCAATACAGAGGAGATCCACACCCATTTCGATTTCGCCAAGTACGTCTTTCCGCCGGCGCCGAAGATGGAAGGGGGGTGGACCCATGACCACGACTGGGTGGAAGACGACAAGGGGCAACGGAAACCGCGAAAGTGGCAACCCAAGGCGGGGCAGAAGGGGATGACCCGCGACGAGGTCCGCAACGAGCACCTGGCGAACTACCACGACGACGGGATCGACAAGGTTGGGCTACATCCCCATCCTGGTCGTAAGGTCAAGGACCCGACCAACCCCATTGCATCCCGGCTGGACGTCCACCCGATGGCGATGCAAAAGATCAAGGAGAAGTCGATCGTCTACTTCGCCATCGAGGGTTGTATCAAGGCCGACGCGATCCTGACAGCCGGAGGCGCCGTCTTCAGTGTCCCGAGCGTGGGGCAGTGGGACTGTAAGGAACTTGAAGATTTCGCCCGTTATTACCTAGCGCGCAAGATCGTAGTCATCGTCCCGGACGCCGACTGGGAGACCAACCCCAACGTCTACACGCAGGCCTTTCTCTGTTCGAGCAGACTTCGCAGGTTCTACGTTCCCGAGGTGATCGTGGCCGCGCCGCCGCCGTACCGGCTTGGCAAGAAGACGAAAGGGGTCGACGACTTTCTCCACGAAGGTGGCCACCTTGAGGAGTTGATAGTTGTCGATTCGGTGCCGCCGGAGGAACTCCCGCCAGGGGTTCCCCAGATCAAAATAGGATCGCGTCACGTCTCTCCCCTCGGTTGCATCATAAGGGCACTCGAGCTAGAGCGCGGAAACATCAGAAAGGATCGATGGGAACGGGACGCGAAGCTGGCTGGGGCGCTTTCCGCCTACGCCGGAGAAGATGGCATCTTCGCTAGATCTTCTAGGTCCACGAAACTCGTGACATTGTGACAAGTTTTCCTGGACAGCGAAACGGCGAGGGTGGAAGATAGTTATGGACGTGCACCTTGTTTCGCCTGGGAATATCGACCTCTTGTGTCGCCCAGGGTCAGCTCAACAAGTGCGGGTCTGCGATATGTGGCGGCGCGCCGTCACTTGTTTATCGGCTTGTCAGTAGTTGTGCGCGGTTTATCGCGGGTTCACGAACTTGGGCAGTCCGCCCGAGGGACGGCTTTGCCGGCCCGACAAACTCAACGTGCACGCGGTCGCGACGGGAGGAGGCCGGGAGGGGGGGCCTGCCCCCCTCCCGCTAATGCCCCCGAGATGTTGATGAAGATATGGGGCATGAAACGCCAGGAGGTCTACCCCGCCCTCGAGGGGCTGAAAGAGATCAGAGCGATAGAGGCCTACGACGCCCGTGACGTGACCGAGTTTGCCAAGAAGCACAACATCGACACAGCCGCCGCCCTGGATCATCCCGACTTCGCGGGCGGCGAGGGAGATCTGCGAACGCATAGGAGCCACTTCAGTGGTCACGAGGAGTGGGTGGAGAAGCCGATCATCAAGCTCATTCCAGAGCTTCGGTCCAAGCGCCGTCAGGAAACCTTACTTGAGCGGATCACGTGGTACTCACCCACCGGCCAGGCGCACTTCCCGTCAGAGGTCTTCGAGGTATTAAACCCCAGGTCAGAGCCGAAGTCTGAATAGGGAGGAACCGGCTCGACCGGATCACCCCCAAACACGAAGCCCGGTCCACACGGACCGGGCTTTTTTCATGCCCAAGAAGGGGGGGCAACCTGATGACTGTTGCATTGCCCGCCGACGTTCGGCCGCTCGCTTGGGCCGCTGAGCAGCTCGGCATAGGCGAGAGCACCGCCTACCGACTCGCCCCGCTCGGCCAGATACCCGGCGCGTTCAAGGTTGGCGCGCAGTGGCGCGTAAGTGTCGTGAAGTTCACCCGCGCCGTCCACGGCACCGAAGTCGATCCGAGACCGTCGTGAGCCCGGACCTAGACCAGGCCCGGGCACTTCTCGACGCCGACCCGGACGTGCTCTGCCGGCTATGGCAGAAGGTCGACGCGTTGGCGAAGCATCGGAAGCTCGACCCCGAGCTACGGCGGAACATCCTTCGCGTCGCCGAGAAGGTCGAGCCGACACTCGTCGAGCAGCTCAAGATCGAACTCGACGAAGCCACACCGGCAGCGGTCCTCGAGGCTCACCCGGAACTGATCGAGGACCGTCCAGCCCTGGGCGCGTTCCCGCGCCGTGACAGCATCGAGGCTCCGACGGTCGACGAGTGGATTCGCGAAGACTCCCGCCGCCTTCGCGGCGTCGTGTTCGAGGCTTGCCGATTCTGCAAGGACGATCGACGCGTCGCTGAAGGCGCGCTCGGCCTGGCAGAAACACTCGGCCTCGACTTGCACCTCGCCGCCGACATCGTCGGCTACGCACTCCGCGACGCGCGGTATCCGCAGGCGGCTATCCGATGACGGCTATGCCAGCTCCCGAAATAGTCGACGAAGCGCTCGAGAAGGCCCGGCCGCGGCGGATGCTGGCTGAAGTAGTGAGCGCTCGCGTCACGCACCAGCAAGCCGCCAGGATCACGCCCAGCAAGCCGGAATGGCTCTGGACGGGTTGGCTACTGCTCCGCGCTCTGAACCTGCTCACCGGGCGACAGGGCTCCGGCAAATCGACGTTTGCCGCTCACATTGTCGCCGCACTTACGGCCGGCATCCCGCTACCGGGCGACATCGGCCGCGAGCCGATGACGTGCGCGGTGCTATCGCTCGAGGAGCCGCCGGATCGCGTCGTCGCACGCTTGCACGCTGCTGGCGCCGACCTCGAGCGCGTGGAAGTCCTCGGCGACGTCGAGGACCACGACGAGGACGGCAATCCCTACCGTCGCCGCTGGTCACTACCGCGCGACATTTCGATCCTTGGCAGGGTCATCGAGGAGCTTGCGATCCAACTCGTCGTCATCGACGGCCTCGGCTACTCGATCGTCGGGGACAGCCACAACTACGCCGTCGTAGGTTCGGCGCTCGCCGCGCTAGCTGGTGAAGCCGAGCGAACCGGCGCGGCGATCTTCGGACTAGTCCACCCGCCGAAAGGCGCGAGCGATCCTGTCACGGCGGCGATCGGCTCGACGGCATGGACAGCCATTCCCCGTATCTCGATCGTGCTCGGCATCGACCCGAACGACGACACGGGCGCGCGGCGCGTCGTGCGCGTGGCGAAGACGAACTACAAAGAGCCCGAGAACGGACTTCAGTTCATCATCGGCGACGATCCCGAGTTTGAGTGCGGCTACGTCGCCAACCTTTACAGGGACGACACCGCAGCCGAGGACATCGTCGCCGCGCCGGTCAGCCTCGAGGAAAAGGGCGCGCGGGCTGAAGCGCGCGACATTCTGCGGTCGCTGCTCGCCGATGGACCGATGGACGCTGCCGAGGTCATCAAGGCAAGCGGAATCAATGCCGCCTCGCTCAAGCGACCCCGCAAGGACATCGGAGTCATCGCCGAACCTCGGCGAAACGGGCTCGGTCGCGTCGTCGGCTGGACTTGGAGGCTGCCAGAAGACCAGAGGTACAACCCCTCATGGCTTACGGATTCTGGTTCCTCTGGTTCCTCTGGACACCACCAGGATAAACAGGCTGTCTCTGTACCAGAGGAACAAGCCAGGGAATCTGTCACCCTGGACTTCGGAGCGCTCTTGTGAGCCTCGACAACTTCGGCTTTGGCGATTGTCGAGCAAAGGTCGACAGCCAGCTCACGTCGCACTGCTCACAAGTCGCCGTCAATGCGAGCGGACTTTGTCGGTATCACGAGAAGCTCTACCTCGGGTTGACGGTCGGGTACGTACCGGAGTCGCTGTCGACGATCATTCGCAAGAGGACGAAGCCGTGAGCCGCTCTCACAGCCACGCCGGCAAAATCGGGCCGGAGCGGCGCCAGCACGTCTCACGGTCGCTCGCTCGGCAACAAGAGCCCAAGCCGCTGCCGAAGGTGACATGGAACGGGCCTGTTTCGTCGAGCGCGCCTGTCGTCAGCCTTCGGAGGTTGGGCGAACGCCTCATCGAAGTGGCCGACTTCTCCGGCGAGGCGATTTAGCGGCTTAACGGGAAAATCAGGGGGAGCGCCATCCATGCGGGTCTGGCCTGGCAAATGACGGCGAGATTCTGACCCGCGCACGCCGTCTACCAGGGCCAAAACGTTTCTCCCCGTCTCCGTGTAGCGGTTGCGCGATGTGGTGCATGACGTTACCCCGTGCCGCCAAAAGGATCTATATCTCACTTGCCGCGGCGGACCCGCATGGTCAACTTTTCCGTCTCTGGTGTCCAAACCTTCTGAACGTGGAGAGATAACCCAAATGACTGCCACCTGTACCTTCTGTGGCGTCGTGTTCGAGTTCTGGCACGGCCAGGGACCGCGGCGCCTTTACTGCTCGCCCCGTTGCCGCTACGCGGCCCGCGATGCCAAACGATTCCTGCCCATCGGGTCGACCGTGACGGCCGTATGCGCCAACTGTGGCCAGGCCTTCGCGTACGTCTCAACCACGAAACGCCGCAAGTTCTGTCTGGATTGCAGACCAAGTGTCGACCGTCACGTAATTCCCTGACGTCTCTGTCACGGAATTCCCTCGTCCGGCGTGCAGTTCCTTTCTACTCGATCGTGCCTCCTTCCGGTCGGACATCTCCTGCGTGCGCTTGTGCATGGGTGACGAGTGCGTCAGGGGCGACCTCCTCGCGACAAACCGCGCACCAGTGCGCCACCGTCCAGCGGGCAGGAAGGAGCCCCAGTGGCGACGCCGGCAGCTTCATCACAAGGGTGCGGAAGGCGATCGTCGTCATGGCCGATCACCCCCCGGGTTGACGAGCCCGGACAGCTCGGAGGCGAAGGCGCTGGCGCTGAAGCGACCGAGCCCGCTGCGAACGACGAGCACCCGCTCACCGCGCCGGAGACGGACAGTCCACTCGCGCCCCTGCTCGATGTCGGAGTCATCGTCCTTGTCGACCTCGATGCTGATCGGGGGACGGCTGTAGGAGGGCCTACAGGGCGGCGAGCAGTAGATGGGCGGCCGTCCCCGTGCACCCGGTCGACGGACGACCGGCCTGTCGCAGCCCTCGGCGGCACAGTTCAGCTTGTCGCTCACGAGCTCGTCCCCTTTGCGCTTGTGCCGGGGCGCCTGCTCGGCCGATAGGACCGGCCGTCCATGTGCACGTGGTGGGCCGAGTTGACGATCCGGTCGAGGATCGACTCACTCACGACCGGGTTCGGGAACAGCGCGTACCAGTCAGACGCCTGGCGGTTGGCGGTGAAGATGGACGGCTTGCCGGCCCTTGAACACACGAGCTCGTAAAGGTCGTCTGACTGGGACAAGGTGAAGTCCCTCATCGCAAAATCATCGAAAATGACGATCACCGGCCGCGCCCAGCGGGCGAGGCGGCTCTCGAAGCTTCGGTCGACATGGCCGCCTGCGAGATCTGCCAAAAGACGCGAGGTCTTGGTGAAAGCGACCGAGTACCCACGCCTGCAGGCCTGGTGGCCGAGTGCCTGGGCGATCATCGACTTGCCGACGCCTACCGGGCCGTGGAAGATGATCGACTCTCCCGCCTCTACAAAACGAAGCGTGTTGAGGTCGCGGATCTTTGCCGCTTCGATCTTCGGATTGAAGCCGAAGTCGAAGTCCTCGATCAGGCAGATCTGCTCAAAGCGTGCGGCCCGAAGCCGGCGCTCGAGACCGGTCGCGTCGCGCCTTGCGGCCTCGTCCTCCAATAGAGCCTGTAAGAACTCGATGTAGCCGAGCTCACCCGAGCTCGCCTGGGCGAGGCGGGTCTCCAAGGTGTCTGCCATGCCGAAGAGCTTGAGGCGCTTGATCGATTCCTCGAGCTGGTGCGTTTTCATCTCGCCCCTCCAAGCTCGAAGAGACGCTCAGGGCCGTGCAGGTGTGCCGGAGCCAAAGGCGGCGACTCGACCGACTCTGTGCCTTCATGCTCGGTGCCGGCCGCAAGGATCCCCTTCACCGTTTTGTAGGACGGGTCACCGACCGAAAGCGCCCTTTCACAAGCGGCGGCCAGCCGCTCGGGGCCGTGCTTGTCGGCGAGTCCGACGACGCCTTGGGCCTGGCGGAGGCGATAGAGGGCATTCACCTCCATGAGGGAGGAGACGACGGCTGACACCGACTCCCCGAGCTCTGCAGCACGCCTTCTGCACCAGGCCGGGGTGCGCATCATGAAGGCGATCTTCTCCGGCGGGTAGTGGTCGTAATTGGTCTGTTTGCCTCGCTCTATTCGCACGTGGGTGGCGATGAGCATCCCTTCGTGGAAGATCTCGACGCTGCGGGCGCCCTCTTTCGCATCGACCCGCTTGGATATGTAGCGCCAGGGGACCGAATAGAGGGCCCTTCCCACCTTGATGTGGATGTCGGGCGGGACGGTCCGCTCCCACCACCTGGCGAGCTCGAAAGCCGAGCGCGGGAGCGCTAACAGCGCGGAGCGCTCCTCGGCGTCGAAGAGCACCTGTGGGGCGAGACGCTCGATCCCCCGGTGCTGCCGGAGGTTGGCGACCTGGCGGCACCATCTGAGCGCGTCTTGCTCCATGTGCGCCTCGCTCTTGAACTCGTCTGCGCGTCCGGCAAAGAACGAGTCCCGTGCGTAGGGAACCGGCCTTTCGACGCGACCCTTGTCCCGGGGCTTCGCGAGTCGAGCCGGGTCTATGAGACAGCCATAATGGGTGGCGAACTCGCCGAAGGCCTTGTTGATGAGCGGGTCGTAGAGGTCTGGCTTTATCACCCCCGTCTTCAAATTGTCGCTCACGACCCGGCGCACAGCACCTTCGAAGAACGAGAAGGCGAGGACGTGGCTCTCCACCCAGGAGGCCTGGTCCATCTTCAGCACCGGGCGCAAGAACATGAGCCGACTGAAACTCAGCACCATGATGAAGCCCCAGACACGGCGCCAGCGTTCCGCCACCGGGTCGAACCAGCGCCCCAAGAGTCCATAGTCCACTTGAGCCTCGTCGCCAGGTGGCGGGGTGTCTTTCAGTACCCGGACGGCGTCGCGGGCGACTTCCTCCTCGAAGTTCGCGCCGATGTAGCGCCGAAGAGATGACTCCGAGGCCGAAAGACCCTTGTTGTCGTGCAGGCGCTGGTGGATGGTGGCGACAGTCACCTTGCCCAAAAGGTCCGATATGTACTCGTGGTGCGGGGCGATCTCCGGCCAGGTTCGCTGGCGGAGCGATCGGTCCACGAGTTCGGGGAACCAGCTCTCGATAAGGCCGGCCCACTGCTCTTTTGAAAGCGGTGGTCCTCCCGGGACGATGCCGGCTGAGATGGCCGGCCGGATGTACTTGCGGACCGTCTTCGGGTCAAGCCCAAGCGACGAGCTGAGCTCACCGATACCACGTCCGGCATGCCAGTGCTGAAGAAGTTCCACACAGTCGATCACCCTGATCGCTCTCCTTGCCACTTGCCCTCCTCGTCTTGGCGACGGAAGGGATGCTCTCTTTACGCGTGGCCGGAGCGAGGGATCCCCTTCCGCCAGGGAATTCCGTGACGGTGGGTCAGGGAATTACCTGACAGCGGGAAAGGGAATTACGTGACGGAGAAAGCGATGAAATAGGGAATTCCGTGACGGCTGACAACCAAGAAAGGAAGC
>Ga0187852_1002376_pt1 | contig 15499 bp, 14 predicted proteins | sample June2016WEW_6_40_FD_134511 | JGI IMG/M metagenome (GOLD analysis project Ga0187852, IMG submission 134511) | Peatland microbial communities from SPRUCE experiment site at the Marcell Experimental Forest, Minnesota, USA - June2016WEW_6_40 | ecosystem: Environmental > Terrestrial > Soil > Wetlands...
AACACTCACGACGCTCAACGACAAGGCCAACGCAGTGCTTCCAAAAAATGAATCCGCTTCCGTCAACCGCCAAAACCCAATTCATAAAGCGTGCCCAATTCCTTGCTAAGGATTCGGGCGCCGCCACCACCACCGCTGTTGCCGCTGGCACCGCTGCCGTAGTAGCCTCCGCCTCCTCCGCCATATCCTCCGCCACCACCTGCGCCATAGGCGCCTCCGCCAGCCCCGCTGCCGTAGACACCGGTGCCGACACCGCCTTCGTAGGGGCCGTAGGGGTTGACGCCGCCCTCCCCGACCAGGCCAGCGCCGCCCAGTAAGCTGTCGCCAGAGCCGCCGCCGCCGCCGGCGACGACGAGTGGTGTGATTCCAAGCACGACAAAACTGCCGCCTCCGCCCCCACCTCCTCCGTAACCCCCGCCGTTACCGCTGCCGGCAACCAGGAGTTGGAGTGTGATTGCGGTTGTGAAGTTAAATTGGCCTTCCACTTCCGCCCCGAGGCCGCCGGGGCCTTGCCCGTAGAAGCCGCTGCCACCCTGCCCGCCATACGCAGTGATATTGTAAGTGCCGGGATTCAAGGTGATATTTGTCGTCGAGTCGATGAAGAGGTATGTGCCGGTCTGAGCAGAAGTGGTAAGCAGGCCAAGGTACAGGAGGATCGCCGCTACCGAAACGACACTGAAAGAATAGTATTCGGGAGAAATTACGAATTTATTCTTTGTTTTCATCGTTCCAAGCCTGAACGCTACTGGACGTTTCCATGGTTATCAAATGCTTCGGAGTTTATCAAGTCACAAATTACAGCCGTTGTTGCCCGTTATTCAGCATAGCCGTCTGTCGTTCGTAATCTTCAAGTGACGGAATTTTCACGTGCGCCCGCCGCGCATAGGCGCGATGGATTGCTTTACTATTGTGCCCAAGAGCCTCCTGCGCGAACCGTTCGGGGTAGCCAGCGGTCTTTGCCCGTTCCGCCCAGGCGTAGCGGTAGCTGTGCAACGTCACGCCTTGAATGCCAAGCTGTCGGCAACGCGATCTAAACTCCGTCGCCCGGTCATTGGCCCGCACGCTCGAAAGATACGGAAACAACACGCCTTCGGCAGGCAGGTCTTTGAAGAGGTTCAGTGCCTGCTGGCCCAAATGGACGAGGACAGGCACTCCGGTCTTTTTACGGACAAAGCTCACCGTGCCATTGGTCCAGTCCACGTCCTCGCCTTTCAGGTTCGCTATGTCGCCCTGGCTCGCGCCTAGGTGCCAGCACAATTGATACATCATTTTCCGTTCGGGGTTCACCTCGGCGGCGATGATTTTTTGGTGTTCCTCCAATGTAATTGCCCGTTTGTCTTTGAACTTCACGGCGGGCCATTGGCGTTTGGGAATGAGTGGCCACGGCAGCCAGTTCATGTCCACGCAGAAATTGTGCAAGCGCCGGAGAAATACATTGGTGGACACCGTGCCGCATTGCAGCACCTTCAAAAGCAGTTCGCCGGGTGTCTCAATGATGATCCTCGGCATCAAGGGAACGAACGCCTTGTCCCTGGCTGCGATTTGCCAGCGTTGCTGATTGGCTCCCTGCTTGGTGTTGGTGAGGGATTCAATGGCGTTCTGCCAGGTGCGCGTCGCAATGCCGTTGTCGGCGCCGGCCAGATACGCCTTGGCGATTTGCAGATTGAGCACCGGCTGGCGTTCGGAGTTGTTCCTGGCCTCGATGATCTGTCTGGCAGCATCGGCGCTGGTGGTGCCCAGGCTGGTGCGTTTGCCGGTGGTGGTGTCCACGCAATAAAACCTGTTTCCCCGAATGCCTCGACGAGTTAAGCGGTAACGTGTCTTCATATTTTTCACGCAACCGCGAGGATAAATGAAGCCGGTTCCGAAGAGTTAGCGAGTAGTAGGCGAGTTATCGCCGGTTACGCTTAGTTCTTACGGAGTAGTAAATGTGGTGTCCGTTTTGATGTCCGTTGCGGACCCTGCGTCTCCAATGTCCTTGCTGCAAAGACAGTTAAGACTGGAGGCGGAGGTCGGAATCGAACGCGGAAGCTTTACCGTTCCGAGCCTAACACACTCTGTTTCAAGGGTTAGTATAGCCTTGTTTTACAGGGGTTCAAGCCATTTTTTTGACCGCTCGTTCAACGCTACGCATCGCCCCATTACCGCCCCTGTATTGCTCGTCAGGTGTAACTTTAGGTGAAGATTTTCAAAGGCGTTCGCCTCAATGCCGTTTCCCGCCCGCCGTGAACGCAGCCAATCGGTCATCCAAATGAATTAGTCCGAGAATTCACTGTGCCTGTCGAGCCAATGCACCTCAACCAACCGATTCTTGCTTCCCCACCTCCAATGGCACATAGATATCCCTGAACCCAAACGGACCATTCACCGCCACCAAAAACGAGGGGGCCTTGCGCACTTTGCGGCCGCTCTTAGGCAGCCATGAGCGGAACAATTTCTCATAGCCCTTGGCGATCGCCCCGATCGGACAATTCCTCGCCACCACATAATCGCCGCCCGCTATCGTTCGCACACGCACTGGCTTCGTGGGCACATACTTTTCATCCACCGTCACGCAGACGTCATAACGCAATTTCTCTGGCGGCGTGGTCTTCGGATTATCCATGGGCACGCCGATGAACAACGAATCCTTGCGGGGCAGCCCGTCCTTCTTCAGCCTCGTCATAAAATCCATCTTTACCCGATACGCCCCCTCATACGGCCCCACATGCCGCATATACGCGACCCGCTGCGGTTCCAGCGTCGTCACTTCGATGTTCATTTGCTCCGCTTTATTCAGGGGCCGCTTCGGCTGCAACGGCATATAAATATCATACCGCTGTTTCGTGCGCACGACCGCGTCCTGGGCATTCACCACCACAATAAAGCTCGGCGCAGGCCGCAACTCCCGGGAACTGCGCGCGAGCCATTTGCCGAACAGATACTGGAAGGCGTCCTTGGCTTTCCCGAACGGGCAATTTTTTGCCACGGCGTAATCGCCACCTACGATTGTCTGCACCTCAACCGGCTTCTTCGGCTCATATTCTTCATCCACCGTGATGCACACATCGTAACGAAGCTCCGCCGCCGGAGTCACCGATGGATTATCGTGCCCAATGCCGATGAACACCGAACTCTTGCGAACCTGCTTGTCCGCCGATAGCCGTGCCATGAGGTCAATCCACGTGTGGCTGACACTTTCGTATGCGTATGGCCCGATATGCCGCAAATAAGCCACGCGCATCGGTTTGATTTTTTTGGTAATGACTTTCATAATTTTGGTTGTGATGTGGTTTGTGTTGAATGTGGTCAAAGGAACTCCCGGCCGAAAATGCACGCCGGACGGCGCGGGGCGAATGGCGATGGGCCCCGTCGCGCGGCGAAACTCCGACGGCGATACTCCGTAGGCCGCCTTGAACGCCCGCGTGAACGCCTCATGCGCCTCGTAACCGGCGTCCAGCGCTACTTGAATGACCTGCTTCGCGCCCGACCTCAATTCCATCGCCGCCCGCTCCAACCGCAGCCGCCGCACATGGTCCGCAATCGTCTCCCCCGTCATCGCAGCGAAGACGCGATGAAAATGAAAACTCGAAAAACACGCCACCCGCGCCAACTCCTCCAAATCCAACGCCTCATCCAGATGCTCCTGGATATGCGTCAACACCCGCAGAATGCGCTGCTGATAATCATTCCACGTTGTCTCATGCTTTGGCCGTGTGCCGCTCATTTGCACTCTAAACTAGCAAACGCCGTTACGGGCCGCTTGACTAATTTTGCGGTTTTGCAACTTCGACATTTCACCTTTTGAAAAACGTATCAGCTTGATACAGTAACTTTTGTCAGCGGCCTTTGTTAATGTTGCGTTTTCTTATGAATTTGTGCATTTCCATCGAACGTCCGCGATGAGCCACTAACGGCCACGGCAAGTGCAGTCTCGAGACCTTTGCGGTGAGCATTTTTTCGCCGCCAGAAAGCGAACGTAATCATTTCCTTTAACATTCGTAGCTAACCAACAAAATATAATTGAGTCGAAGGCAGGACGGAAACAAGCCGGTGACGTTCTGGAAAACGAAAGACTTTGCTACAGGACCGCGCGCAATGCTGGCGGGTGAGATTGATGACGTTCCCGCTTGTTTCGCCAGTATTTTGCAATCTCCTTCGTGGCCTTGTGCAGCCAGTCCTGGTCAGCCGCGAGCCGGATCATCTCGACCGCCGCAACCCACTTGGGCGCGTTGGGGGCCGGATCCCGCGCCGCCCAACTAACAGCGCTGCCACGCACAGTAGCCCCCATGTCGTCGGTTCCGGAACCGGCGTGGCTGTGAACTGCGTCACCAAACCAATTGTGTCTTCATCAAACGAATATGGTGCCGAAGTCGCCGAAGCGTCGAACGCATAGACCCGCCCCACCAGGGTCGGGTTGGCAGAGGTGGCGTCCAGTTGGGGAATGAGATTTCCACCGGAGTTGCCGCTGCTGAAATTCCGAATATCCAGTAGCAGATTGCCCGCGGCCGGGTTGTAGTAAAAAGGTGTGGTCAGCGGAATTAAGATGTCGAAATTCTTCGGCCCGCCCGCCGGGCCGGTGAACGCGCTGCTCAACGTCAACGATCCGTTGAACACCGTCGTGTCATTCGCTCCCACATTGTTCGCAAACGTCAGGCTTAGGCCGCCCGGCCCGGCCGTCGTCGTCGAGAGGTCAATCTGTATGTTGGCGATCGTGTGTGTAAATGCGTAGCCATAGACCGCGTCGGGCCGGAATGCAATTGCCGTGATCATCCCCCCGCCGGCGGCAATGGCCCCGAACTGGGAGGCAGCATAAACTTGCTGATAGCGCATTGTTTCTGCCACGCTGAACGGAAAGGCGTTGTCGATGTTCCCCTCCGTGCCCGTCAGGCCGTTCGGGGTCACGATGGATACGGTCGAACCATGCGCCAGCGCGCAGCCGACCAATACGGTCAACCCCGCCAGCAGACGACGAGGGATCACGCGAAAGTTTCGGTTTGATGGCATGCTTGGTTTTTGGTCAGGGTTAAAATCGGCGGCCAAGTTGCGGCGGCGGCGGACGAGGAGTGCGGTGGCGCCAACGGCCAGTAACCCCAAAGCTGAAGGTTCAGGCACGGGCTGGAAGGCTAGTCCAACGGGAGTCTCTAACCCGGAGGCAAACGTGCTTTTCACTCCCCCCGGCGTGATTGCGGTGATGAGGCCACTGCCCTGATTCGCCACAAACAGATCGCCCACGTTGTTAAAAACCAGTCCATCAGGACCATTCAACCCGGAGGCAAAGGTGCTTTTCACTCCGCCCGGCGTGATTGCGGTAATGATGCCGCTGCCCTGATTCGCCACAAACAGATCACCCGTGCTGTTAAAGGCCAGTCCTTCAGGACCACTCAACCCGGAGGCAAAGGTGCTTTTGACTCCGCCCGGCGTGAACTCATAGATGTTGCCGCTGTAGAGATCCGCCTCAAACAGAGCGCCTGCGCTGTTAAAGGCCAGTCCAAAAGGATAATCCAACCCGGAGGCAAAGGGGCTCTGCACTCCGCCCGGCGTGAATTCATAGATGTTGCCGCTGAGGTCACTCGATACAAACAGATTTTGCGCCGGCGCCCTGGAGGCAATCAGTAGGACCGCTCCCGCACAGACTACTCCGCCGAATGAATGACACCCGGCACGAATGGTGGATTTGAATTTCGTTTTCATAGGGTTTCATAGCTTCAAGTTTTTCCCGACTGATTGATTGCGACGATACGCCAACTTCCATACTTGGCTATTCAAAGTTATTCACATCCCAACGAGCATGATGACGCCAATTAATTAGCTTCATCAGCTTCCAATAAATTATTGCCTTGATTGCTCGCTACGCTCGGAAAACACGGTCTGATTAGAGGCGGGGGCCGGGCCGAAGCCGGCTTTCACATCCAGGGGATTCATGCGCCGCTCGCGTTTGTGCAGCCAGTCTTGATCAGCGGCGAGCTGAATCATTTCGACCGCCGCAAACCATTTCGGCGCATCGGGAGCCGGATCGCCGAGTGGCATCAGCTTGCCCACGGCCATCAAAATCTGAATGTCATGTTCCGCGAAGCCGAGCAGTTTCGCCGTCGCCGTGACATCTAGGCGTGCCGGTAATTTTTGGCCGCCCAGGTTGCCGCTCCATTCCGGCAGCCAAGCCACGTAAAAGACTGCGTCTCACGTGACAAGTTTCGTCACTCCGCAGAATTGTATGGTGCGACCAAAGCGGCGTTGCATTCTCCGCTAAATGAGCTGCGAACCCAACGCCGCTCTCGTCGCAATAGGGCTGGTTGGAGTTGCTTTCCACAGACGGCGATGGACTTGCTGCTGGATTGCGATGCGGCGGTGGCGGAGAAAGATCGGCTGTATCGGGCACTGGACCGGATGGTGGAGCACAAGGCGGCGCTGGAGCCGCATTTGGCCGGCAAATGGCGTGAACGACGGGAGACGGTTGGAAAGGTTGAGCGCGGCCTGCGAGTGCTGGTGGCCGTGCGCCAGCCTGGGCGCGGATTACAAGAAGTTCCGGGAGTGTTTGCTGGCGAGACACTCGTAGCGGCGCTTACGGTTTTTGAGCCGCGCTGATTTCCGCATGAAGCCAGGCGCGAGTGTAGGTCCAGTAACGTTTCGCCGTCGGCACGGAGATGCCGAGGATGTCAGCGGCTTCTTCGATCGTCAGGCCAACGAAAAAACGAAGCTTCACCAATTCCGCCTTCGGTTTGTCTTGCGCGGCAAATTTGTCCAGGGCTTCGTTGATGGCCAGAAGTTGCTCGTCATCTGCGCTGGCGGCGATGTCCTGTTCCAGAATATCCACGCGTTGTTGTCCGCCACCATGACGCAGGGCGTGTTTGCGGCGGGCGTTGTCAATGAGAATACGGCGCATGGCTTCGGCGGCTGCGGCGAAAAAGTGGGCGCGGCCGTTCCACTGCACATTCTCTTTGCCGGTGAGACGCAGCCACGCTTCGTGGACGAGCGCGGTGGGTTGCAACGTCTGGTCCGGCGATTCGCTGGCCATCTTGTAGGCGGCGAGCTTGCGCAATTCTTCATAGACCAGCGGCAGCAACTCGTCGGCGGCTTTGGCGTCGCCGGTTTCGATGGCGTGAAGAATGTGGGTGACGTTGCTCATGCTATCACTGGTGCAGAGTCCACGAAGTGTTGGTCAGGGACTCGAAATCCAACGGCACGAGCACGCCGCTCGCGTCCACGCGGCGAATGGAAAGCCCTTGCGCGAGGGCAATGAGTTCCTTGGTGGGACGATTGTCGGGTGCTAGATTCCAAGTCTCAACGGTTCCGTGGTCGTCACCGTGGCACACTATCTTTACAGCCTGGTCATCAGCCGTGAACGTGGCGTCATCCAAGCCTTTGCGCTGGAGCGGCGGCGTAATCGGTTGGCCAGTTGTCGCATCCCACACACGCACAGTTTTATCTCGGACGGTCGTGAGCACGTAACGACCGTCATGGCTGAAGGCCGCGTGCAGAACTCCCTCGTCGTGATAGAGTGGTGGAGTAATCGGCACGCCGGTGTCGGCATTCCAGACGCGCGCCGTCCTACCATTGCTGTCGGCAATGACGAAACGGTGTCCGTCCGGACTGAAGGACATGGTCTCGACTCCACGTAAAAAAAAGTCCCCTTCCTGAATTATGGGGGGTGTGATGGGACCGCCCGTAAGCGCATCCCATATCCGTGTCCTGCCATCCTTGGTTGCCGTCAGCACGCGACCGCTGTCGGGGCTAAAAACGACGAGACTCACTCCCGCACTATGCGGTAAAGGAGCTGTCATGGCAGCCCCGGTGTTAGCGTCCCAGACGCGGGCAGTTTGATCTTCACTGGCGGTGGCCACCCGACGGCCATCCGGACTAAACGCGGCGCAAAGCACAGTGCTCGCATGTTGCAAGGGCGGAGTCAACGGCACGCCGGTGTTGGCGTTCCAAATGCGCGCCATGTTATCGGCACTCGCGGTGATGAGCCGTTGGCTGTCGGGACTAAAGGCAACACAGCGAATATCACCATCGTGCAAGAGGGGTGGTGTGATGGCCGCACCGGTTTTTGCATCCCAAACCCGCACAGTGCGATCCGCGCCGGCCGTCGCCAGCATGCGGTCATCTGGGCTGATGGCCCAGGTTATTACGTTGGTGTGAACATGCGGCGTGTTGGTTGTTCCGGTGAGCGCATTCCACACTCGAACAGTCCCATCGAGATAGATTCCGGCAATAAGCCGTCCGTCGGTATTAAAGCTGAATCCACTCGCAAGCCATGATCTTTCCACTTCCATGGGAGTTGGCTGATCAACCGCCACATCCCAGATTCTGGCAGCACAATCAGCACTCGCCGTGGCCAGATGGCCTCCGTTCGGACTAAAGGCAACGTGAAACACGATGTCGTTGTGCTGGAGCGGCGGAGTGACAGGCTCGCCTGTGTTTGCATCCCAGACCCGCGCGCTCCTGTCCCGACTGGCCGTGGCTATGTAACGGTTATCGGGACTGAAAATGGCTTGGAACACGCCCAACGTGTGCTGCATCGGTGGCGTCAACGGCTTGCCGGTGGCCACATCCCAAACCCGCGCTTCACCCGGGCGATCTTTGAAATCCATTAAGTTGTAAACGGCTTCACCGCTGGCAGTCACCAAACGTTTCCCATCCGAACTGAAAGCGGCATAAGTGACGGCTTCGCTATGTTGCAATGGCAGACCTACCGGCACACCCGTGTGGGCATCCCAAATCCGCGCCGTGTGGTCTTGGCTGGTTGTGACCACCAACCGCCCGTCCGGGCTGAAAGTCGCCCATCCCACGATGTCGGTATGCTGCAAAGCCGGCGTGACCGGTTGGCCGGTTTCCGCATTCCAAATCCTGGCGGTGTGGTCGAAACTGGTGGTAACCAACCGCTGACCGTCTGGACTGAAGCTGGCGTAAAGAACCACGTCGGCATGTTGCAGGGGCGGAGTAACCGGTTGGCCGGTGAGGGCGTCCCAGACCCGCGCGGTCTTGTCCTCGCTGGTGCTTGCCACTCGCCGCCCATCCGGACTAAAGACGGCATAAAATACTCTTTTCTCGTGCCGTAGCGGTGGAGTAAGTGGCAAGCCGGTAGTGGCATCCCAAATCTGGGCGGTGTGGTCCGAACTGGCTGTGACCACGCGTTGACCATCCGAACTGAAGTTGACGTTCCAAATCTCCTCAGCGTGTCGTAAAGGCGGGGTGACTGGTTGGGCCGTGCCGGCATCCCAGACGCGCGCAGTGCCGTCGAAACTGGCCGCTACCAATCGCCGGCCGTCTGGACTGAATTCCACAGATACCACTTCCCGTTTGTGTTGAGGAAACACCGCCAGTAGCTTCGGACTTTGCTGCAACACAGCGCCGATGCGTATCCGGTGCATTGCTTCGGCGGTTGGATTACCTTGATCCAATCGCAACGCTTCCGTAAACCAGACCAGGGAGCCAAAGTAGTCGTTGGCGTCCAACAGTTGCGCCCCTTTCTCCACATACCGATGCGCCAATTGATGCGACACTTCTTTCGCATAACCTTCGGCACGGCTTTGGGCTTCGGTTGCTGTCTGACGGCTCAAGTCCGCCTCGCGGCGGCGGACCTCCGCCAACCCGGCTTGCTTGCTGGCCCGAGCCGCCTGCCAAAGGCTGACCGTGGTGCCTGCGACCAGCAGAATGGCCAGGGCCGATGCGACCGTCACGGAGCGACGGTGCTTCCGCATTGTCTTGGAGAGCAAATACGACCAGGACGGCGGCGCGGCCACGACCGGTTCATTATTCAGATGGCGTTGGAGATCCATCGCCAGACCGTTGGCGGTTTCGTAACGGCGCGTCCGGTCTTTCTCCAGCGCCTTCATCACCACCCAGTCCAGATCGCCGCGCAACAGGTGGATAAGTTTCGGGGCGTCGGACTGGCGGTGTTTGGCCACCGTCGTGAGGTCGGCATTCAGCATGGTGCTCAAGCACGTCGAGGGACGCGCCGGTTCTTTTTCGCGGATGGTGCGGCGCATGGCGTCCAGCCCGGCGGCCAAAAGTTCGTGAGCGTCGAAGGGCGTTTTGCCGGTGAGCAATTCGTAGAGCAGCACGCCCAGGCTGTAAATATCGCTGCGGGTATCAATGTCCAGCCCGCTCATCTCGGCCTGTTCGGGACTCATGTAAGCCGGCGTGCCCATGAATTGCTCGAATGCCGTGAAAAGAGTCTTGTCGGTCAGGCGCTGCTCGGTGGCTTTGGCAATGCCAAAATCAATCACCTTCGGCACCGGCACGCCGTCGTGCATCGTGACGAGAATGTTCGAGGGCTTGATGTCGCGGTGAATGATGCCTTTCTGGTGCGCGTGCTGAATGGCGTTGCAAACTTGATTGAAGAGATTTAATCGCTCGCGGGTGGAAAGATTATTTTGATCGCAGTAATCGGTGATGCGGATGCCGCGCACCAGTTCCATCACGAAGTAAGGCCGTCCGGTCTCGGTCGCGCCGGCGTCGAGAACTTTGGCGATGTTGGGATGATCCATCAGCGCCAGCGCCTGCCGCTCCGCCTCAAAGCGGGCAATGACTTGTTTGGTGTCCATGCCCTGCTTGATGATTTTGAGCGCGACGCGGCGGCGCACCGGTTCCTCCTGATCAGCCATATAAACGACCCCGCAACCACCTTCGCCGATTTGCTGGAGCAGTTTGTAACGGCCAATTTTGTCGCCCGCTTTTTCGGTAGGTTGAATCAGGGCCGGGTTCACCACCAGAGTTCTCGCGGGCAAACCAGCCGCCGGTTTGTCCAGGAACGCATCGGCCTGATCGTGCGCATGCAGCAGCACCAGGACGCGTTGACGAAGCGGTTCATCATCCGGACAGGCTTCCTTGAGATACGCAGCGCGCTCCTCGGGCGTGGCCAGTTTGAGTGCGGCGTTGAACAGTGTTTCCTCGCGTTTATCGTGGCCGTTCATTGGTTGCGTTGAAGGTTTCATACCAGATAAAGCGTAATCTGACAGGAAAAAGGATCAGAAAACTTTTCCAAAGATTTTTGAGCCTTTTTTGCCCCGCATCTCGCATGGAATGGTGACGCGGCGATTCAGACGGGTTTGGGCGCTCGCCGCAAACCAAAATCAAAACAGACAACCTATGCGCGAATTCAAATTCTCCTGTCCGCACTGCGAACAACACCTGCAATGCGACGAACAGGCATCCGGCCGGGAGATTCAATGCCCCAACTGCCAACACCTGATCCGCATTCCGCCGATTCCCGGCCGAACCGCCGAGTATAACCCCGAATCCGGCAAGACCTGGGCCACCTTTGTCCCTTCCGGGAACGTGCCGCCGCCAAAGGGAATCTCGCTCCGCCGCAAGCCCGACCGGTCGGGACCGCCTCGAAAGGAGCCAAGCTAGCGGCATGGATTCACAATCTGACACAAGAAACTAGACGTGGACCGTCAGCCGCATACGAAAGACTGGCTTGCCCCAAGACACCCCACGCGACCGAACTCCACCACCGCTGCACTCCGCTCAGGTTACCGCTCCATTCCGGCAGCCAAGCCACGTAAAAGACTGCGTCTCACGTGGCAAGTTTCGTCACTCCGCAGAATTGAATGGTGCGACCAAAGCGGCGTTGAATTCTCCGCTAAATGAGCTGCGAACCCAACGCCGCTCTCGTCGCAAAGGGGGCTGGCGCACGCACCACGTCCATGTTTGCAGGTGACAATTTCGCCGTCAGGGGTACAACGTTTGCAAAGAAGCGGATAGCCAGGATCGTGAGGAATCCAACGCTTCCCGGTCAAATGGATATGCGATGGAATAAGTCAACAGCGAGGCTCAACCGCAAGTGCTCAAGCACGGGGTACTCCATGATTGAGTTGCTCTGCGTGATGGCTATTATTGGCATCATGGCATCGCTTCTATTGCCGGCCGTGTCTCGCGCTTATCACTGGGCCAAGGGCGTGACGGAGGAGTTGGAAGCCTCTGAGGTCATGTATCTACTGGTCAAAGAAACCCGTCACTACTGCACGGCCAACCCCAAATACACTTTTGCCAGCAAGTCCGAGCTCACGGACAAATGCAATCTTTCATTAAAGTGCCAGACGTGGGTTCAGACAGCTTCCACGGATTTTGTTGCATTTAATTACCTTTCTCCAAGCAATGAGGTTGTGCTGGTGTTCCACGTCGGACGAAACCAAGCACTTACGTACTCCTTCAGCAAGGCAGATAATCCGCGAAATACGCGATCAGGGTATGGAGGGGTTGGTCCTCATGAAACTCGGTAATGCCTATGAACTGCTTAATGACTATTACAAAGCGGTTGATTTTTATAATCAAGCGTTGCTATTGCAACGTGAAGTCGGAGACTTACGTGGTGAAGGTGCTACGTTGTGTTCCTATGGGGTCGCATTAAATGCATTGGGTGATCGAACACAAGCACTTGCGGCAACTAAAAAATCGTTAGATATTTTAGAAGCCATAGAAGACCCAAATGTCGGTGTCGTTCGTGAAAACCTGGCGAAATGGCGCGAGCAGTCGTAATTATATGAACTGCGAAGGGTTAGCCGAAGGCCGCTCGCGTTAATTCGATTGTGAGACAGCAACCAACGGCGAACGGAAATCCACCGGCAGCAATTTTGGTTGCACACTGCGTTGCGGATTTTCCTGCCAATCCTTTTCCCAATCATCCAGCGACGGCACGGTGACTTCCACCTTCGCCAAGGGGCGTGTTGTCCAAAAGGTAGGGCGGGCTTTCGAGCCTGCCGGTTGCGAAGTTTTCCAACTTCGCGGACCAAAGCTGACAGTTTGACGCGGAAACCGGGGACCGGAAAGTCCCCAGAACCGGCAGACAGGAATGTCTGCCCCACATCCGAAGCGGAAATTGATTTAGGCAACACGCCCCGGGGCTACGGCGGGACAAGTCGGCGTGTTTCGAGCAGGCATGATGCACCGCCTTGGAATTGTGCCCCAGCGCCTGCTGCGCGAACCGCTCCGGGTAACGGTTCTGGTCAAATAAATGTGCCTGCTAGTTTGACGAATATTATAGCAGCAGGATCAGATGGGCGCATCCGCGCACTGTTCTTGAAATGTATGCTTGGACTCGGATCGCTGGCGACTGGAAAGTCGCCGAACCCGCAGGCTGGAAAGCCTGCGCTACGTAGCGTGGACATTCTTGTCCGCGAGTTCCGGGGACTTTCCAGTCCCCAGTTTAAGAACAGTGTCGAATTACACCCGATCAGATTTCGGATTTCGGGATTGAATTCGCGCTTGCAATTCCCCGGCAAGAGCACACGCTGGCGTTCCGGCATCAATCGAAAAGTCATTATGAAACTGGCGTGGTTGGTTAAGTTGGTGGTGGGGGCTGGCAGAGTGCCGTATCGGGGTGTCGCGCGCTGTTGGCATGCCCCGAAAGCTCGCGGCGATGCCGCCCGGGAAGCAAACTGAACTCAGACAAACACTTGAGGTGATGAAATTGTCCTTTAATTTTCTCCGCGGGTCAGCCGACGACCAGAGGATCGAGAACCTCAAGGGGTTGAGCTTGTTCAAGCGGCTGACGGCGCGCGAGCTGCGGGAGCTGGACGAGTTGTTGCACGAGAGGTCCTACCAGAAGGACGAGGTGATCTTCGATGAGGGGGACACTGGCTTGGGGCTGTTCATCGTCCTGAGCGGCCGGGTGAAGATCGTGTCCAGTCATGCGGCCTTGCAGCGCCTCGCGCCGGAATTTGGCCCTGGAGATTGCTTTGGCGAACTGGCCTTGTTCGAGGAAGAACAGCGGACCGCCCGGGCCGTGGCCCTGGAGCCGACGCAGGTTTTGGCCTTGTTCCGCACGGAGTTTGTCTCGCTGCTGGAACGCGACCGGGGCATTGGGGTGAAGATTCTCTTTGAACTTTCGCGAACGGTGGTATGGCGTTCGCGCAAGCTGTTGGCAAACGAGCCGCATTTGCCGACGGTATGAGAAACGAGCCCGAACCAGGCATTTTAACCTGGGCCGTGATCATCGTGGTCACGTGTCTGATCCTCTATTTGTTCGAGCGGGTCCTTTGGCTGGTGGTGCCGGGGCTGCTGGCGCTGGTGGGCTACTATTGTCTGCATCCGTTGGTGCAGGCCTTGGTTCGGGCGGGGTTAAAACACCGAACAGCAGGCAAAGTTGTCACCGGGCTCCTGTTCCTGGTGACGGGTCTTGGAGTGATTTTGCTTTTATCCCTGGCAACGACGCGGGCGGCGGGCTGGAAGGCGGTGACGACCCATTATGTGCAAGGGGGGTTGGATTTTCTGGGAAAGACCGAGGGGCTGTTGGTGGAGAAACTGCCGATGGTGAAAAGGTCGGCCCTGGTGCAGAGCACCCCAACGAATCTGGACGCGGCGGCTGAGCAGTTTGTGGAGAAATACCTGGGCCGGCTGCTATTGCAGATGGTCCACTGGGTGCCTTCGCTCCTGCTGGTGCCTTATCTGGCCTACTTCATATTGCAGGATGGGAATCGGTTCAAGAAACATGTGATCCGCAGCGTGCCCAACGCGTTTTTCGAGAAGACACTGTTGTTGTTTGACCGCGTGGACCGCAGCCTGCAGAGTTATCTGATTGGGATGGTGAAGCTGACGTTTCTGGACACGGCCTGCCTGGGGCTGGGCCTCTGGCTTCTGGGGATTTCCTATCCCATCCTGCTGGGACTGATTGCGGCGGTGCTGGCCTGGGTGCCCTACGTGGGGTCGGTGGTGGGGTGTGTGCTGGTGGTCATGGTCGCGGCGACGGACTTCCCCAACGAGCCCGTGACCATCTACGGCTGCATGGTGCTGTTCATCTGTGTCCGCCTCCTTGATGACTTTGTGTTCCTGCCGCTGACGGTGGGCCGGAGCCTGCGTGTCCACCCGGTGTTGAGCGTGTTGATGTTATTCCTGGGCGCGGCGGTGGCAGGGCCGGCGGGTCTGCTGCTGGTTTTGCCAGTTCTCGGCGTGGTGGCGGTCATAACCGAAACGCTCCGCCAAATTCTCACGGATGAGCGTCTTCGGAAGCGATATCATCATGCCCGCCAGCTCCAGCGGACGATGGCCGAGGTTGGATAGCCGCACTTCAAAGCCCGTTCCGCCCACGCATAGCGATACGAGTGCAGCGACACGCCCGAAATCTCCAGTGGGCGTGTCCGCGACGTGCCTGTGCCGGATAGTGAACGAGAGTTAAAACCGTTGAAGATTTCGTTGAAGGTTTTTCCAAGACTCCGACCAAACCCCTGTTAATACAGGTGATTTAATTGGAGGCGAGGGGCGGAATCGAACGAGGAAGCTTTACCGTTCCGAGCCTGACACACTCTATTTCAAGACTTAGTATAGCCTTATTTTACAGGGGTTCAAGCTGTTTTTTTGACTGCCCGTTCAACGCCTACGCATTGCCCCGTTACCGCCTCCAAATTGCCCGTCAGGTGAAACTTTAGGTGAAGAATCAGGTGAAACTTTTGTCTGTGCCACCCCAATCCTTAGCCAGCTGAACGATGGATGCACTGGAGGGTGAAGTTTTCCGGAGGGGATTTTGAACAAAAGTTGTGGCGGCAGGTCGGTAACACATGCCGGCGTTAACCAAACGTTC
>Ga0187852_1002377_pt1 | contig 15498 bp, 13 predicted proteins | sample June2016WEW_6_40_FD_134511 | JGI IMG/M metagenome (GOLD analysis project Ga0187852, IMG submission 134511) | Peatland microbial communities from SPRUCE experiment site at the Marcell Experimental Forest, Minnesota, USA - June2016WEW_6_40 | ecosystem: Environmental > Terrestrial > Soil > Wetlands...
GCTCTCCTGCGGCGACGGTATCGCCCGAATCTACGGACTGCAGAACGCCGCGCTCGGCGAGCTGCTCGAATTTCCGCATCAGATGTTCGGGATGGTGCTGAACCTCGAGGAGGACAACGTCGGCGCCGTGCTGTTCGGCGATCCCCAGGACATCCAGGAAGGCGACGAGGTCAAGCGCACCGGCAGAATCGCCGAAGTGCCCGTCGGCGAGGGCCTGCTCGGCCGCATCGTCAACGCGCTCGGACAGCCGATCGACGACAAGGGGCCGATCAAGTCGTCCGCGACGCGGCGAATCGAAATCAAGGCGCCCGGTATCATCCGCCGCCAGCCCGTCAAGGAGCCGCTGCAGACCGGCATCAAGGCTATCGACACGATGCTGGTGATCGGACGCGGACAGCGCGAACTGATAATCGGCGATCGTCAGACCGGCAAAACCGCAATCGCCATCGATACCATCATCAACCAGCGCGGCCAGAACATGCATTGCTTTTACGTGGCGATTGGGCAGAAGCGCTCGACCGTCGCGCAAGTTGTCCAGCGCCTCACAAGCTCCGGCGCGATGGAGTTCACCACGGTCATCGCTGCGACCGCGTCGGAGGCCGCCCCGCTCCAGTTCATCGCGCCCTACAGCGGCTGCACGATGGGCGAGTATTTTCGCGACACCGGCAAGCATGCGCTGCTGGTGTACGACGATTTGAGCAAGCACGCGCAGGCCTATCGCCAGTTGTCGCTGCTGCTGCGCCGCCCGCCCGGCCGCGAGGCTTACCCCGGCGACGTCTTCTATCTGCATTCGCGCCTGCTCGAGCGCGCCGCCAAGATGAGCGACGAGATGGGCGGCGGGTCGCTGACCGCGCTGCCCGTAATCGAGACCCAGGAAGGCGACGTGTCGGCGTACATTCCGACTAACGTCATCTCGATCACCGACGGCCAGATAATTCTCGATAAAGATCTCTTCAACTCCAACGTGCGTCCCGCCGTCAACGTCGGGCTGTCGGTGTCGCGCGTTGGATTCTCGGCCGCGGTCAAGGCGATCAAGCAGGTTGCAGGCACGCTCAAGCTCGACCTCGCGCAGTACCGGGAGATGGCGGCGTTCGCGCAGTTCGGATCCGACCTCGACGCGTCGTCGCAGCGCCTGCTCGCCCGCGGCGCGCGGCTGACCGAGATGCTCAAGCAGAATCAGTACAGTCCGCTGCCGATGGAGAAAGAGGTGCTGATCATTTTCGCCGCGCGAGAGGGCTACTTCGACAAACTCTCGGTCGAGCAGATTCGGCCGTTCGAGGCGGGACTGTACACGAACTTCGACTCGCGCCACGCCGGCTTGCTCGCCGAAATCCGGGACCAAAAACAGATTTCCGACGAGCTGACGAAAAAACTTAAGGCCGGACTCGACGCCTACGAACAATCGTTCCTGGCCGAAAACAAGTCGGCCGCGCCGCAGCCGGCGTAGTCGCGATAGCGTTCGACGATGGCATCACTCAAGGCAATCCGGCGCCGGATCGCGTCGGCCAAATCGACACAGCAGATCACGCGCGCGCTGAAACTGGTTTCGGCCGCGCGCTTGAGGCGCGCGCAGGAAGCACTCGCCAACTCACTGCCGTACAGCGAAGCGCTGGCGCGAGTCGCGGATTCCCTGCTCACCTCGGAAGGAATCTCGGTCGGCCCGGTCGAGGGTGCGCAAAAGAGATCGATGCTGGTGGTGGTGGCGTCCGATCGTGGGCTGGCCGGCGGCTACAACTCGTACCTGTTCCGTGCGGCCGAAGCGGCGCGGCGCGAAATCCGCGGCGCGGGATTCGAGATCGAACTGTTCGCAGTCGGCAAGAAAGCCGTCGATCATTTCAAGCGCTCCGGGGTGCCGGTCGCGCTGTCGCGAGTCGATAATTTGCCGCGCCTGGCCACGATCGCTCTCGCGCGCGATATCGCCGCCAGGATGCTCGCCGATTACAGCTCCGGCGCGATCGACGAGGCCGGCATCGTCTATACTCATTTCCAATCCGCCGTCACGCAGAAGGCGGTTTACGAGCGCCTGCTGCCGGTCAAGCCGCCTGGCGACGCCGGTATCCAGGATGGCGCGAGCGTTGATGGCGCGATGCCCAAAACCGGCGCGCCGAAAATCGACTATCTCGTCGAGCCGTCGCGCGCCGAACTGGCGCCGGTCGTGCTGCGCGGATATCTCGAAGCCGCCGTCTATCACGCGCTGCTCGAGGCCGAGGCCAGCGAGCAGGGTGCGCGAATGACCGCGATGGACAGTGCGACCAACAATGCCATCGAGATGATCTCGTCGCTCACGCTCGAGATGAATCGCGCCCGCCAGGCCCAGATCACGCGCGAGCTGATGGACATAGTCGGCGGCGCAGAGGCGTTGCGTTAAAGTGCGCAAGGCAGAAATCGAAATCACACGGGGATATCACCGTTTATGAGTCAGACCGCTCCAGGACGAATCAACCAGGTGCTCGGCAACGTCGTTGACGTCGAGTTCGGCCCCGGCGCCTTGCCGCCGATTTTCTCGGCGCTGCGCGTCAGCAACCCGTCGATCAGCGACGTGGCCGGCAACCTCGTGCTCGAAGTGCAGCAGCATCTCGGCGAAAACACCGTGCGATGCATCGCGATGGACTCGACCGACGGGCTGGTGCGCGGGATGGAAGCCGCCAACACCGGCGCGCCAATCTCGGTGCCGGTCGGGCCGGGCACGCTCGGGCGCATCATGAACGTCACGGGAAATGCGATCGATGAGCGCGGGCCAATTCAGGGCAAGTCGCTGATGCCGATTCATCGCGACGCTCCCGCCTTCGCCGACCAGGCCGTCGAGGCCGAAATCCTCGAGACCGGCATCAAGGTCATCGACCTGATTTGCCCGTTCGCACGCGGCGGGAAGATCGGTCTGTTCGGCGGAGCCGGCGTCGGCAAGACCGTCACCATCCTCGAACTCATCAACAACGTCGCCAAGCAGCACGGCGGCGTGTCGGTGTTTGCCGGCGTCGGCGAGCGCTCGCGCGAGGGCAACGACCTCTATCGCGAGCTGACGGAGTCGGGCGTCATCGCAAAAACCGCCCTGGTGTACGGCCAGATGAACGAATCGCCCGGCGCGCGCGCCCGCGTCGCGCTGACCGGAGTCACGGTCGCCGAATATTTCCGCGACGAAGAAGGCAAGGACGTCATCTTCTTCATCGATAATATTTTCCGCTTCGTGCAGGCCAACTCCGAAGTCTCCGCGTTGCTCGGCCGCATGCCCAGCGCCGTCGGCTACCAGCCCACGCTGGGCACCGACATGGGTGAGCTCCAGGAGCGCATCACCACCACCAAGAAGGGCGCGATCACCTCCGTGCAGGCCATCTACGTTCCCGCCGACGACTACACCGACCCCGCGCCGGCCACCACCTTCACCCATCTGGACGCCGTCACCGCGCTCGATCGCAAGATTTTCGAGAAGGCGATTTTTCCCGCCGTCGATCCGCTCGGTTCGACCTCGCGAATTCTCGACCCGCAAGTGGTGGGCGACGAACACTACGACGTCGCGCGCCGCGTGCAGGCCATTCTGCAGCGCTACAAGGACTTGCAGGACATCATCGCGATCCTCGGGATGGAAGAATTGTCGGCCGATGACAAGACCGTGGTCGCGCGCGCGCGCCGCGTCGAGCGCTTCCTGTCACAGGCGATGTTCGTCGCGGAGCCGTTCACCAATCAGCCCGGCAAGTACGTCACGCGCAAGGATACCGTGCGCGGCTTCGCCGAAATCCTCGACGGCAAATGCGACGACCTGCCCGAGCAGGCCTTCTACCTGGTCGGCACCATCGAAGACGCGCGCGAGAAGGCCGAACGCCTCGCCCGCGGCGAAGCGCGCTAGGCAACCGGAGTCCGCGATGGCTGCGACGTTCTCATTCACACTCGTCACACCCACCGGCATGGTCGCCGAAGGACAAGCCGAGGAAGTCTCGGCGATTGGCCCGCTCGGCGAATTCGGAGTTCTACCCGATCACATCAACTTCATCACGTCGCTTGTGCCCGGAGTGCTGGAGGCGCGCCTGCCCGACGGCGAGGCGATGCACTGGGTTGTGTCGGTCGGCTTCGCCGAAGTGAAAGACGGCGTGATGACCGTGCTGGCGAGCAGCGCCGAATCGCCCGAGAGCATCGACGCCAGCGCCGCGGCCGCGCAAGTGCGGGATGCCGACGAGAAGTTTTCAAATTTGAGCTTCTACGATCCCGACTACGCCCCCGCCCAGGAAGCCCTGATGCTCGCCCGTGCCCGAGTTGAAGCCGCCGCCCTGAAACCCGCCCCGCGCTAGCTCGGCGCCTGACTCCGGTTGGTGTCATTCTGAGCCGCTGCGGCGAAGAATCCCGGATACCACCTTCGTCCTCTCCCTTACAGGTTCTGGGATGAACTATTCAGCCTGCCCGCACCGTCCCCCGCGTGCTATGCGATCGGCTATGGACAACACTCAGGTCAACTCCTCACGCACATTTGTCCGAAATCACCGGACGCAGCTTCATCGCCGCGACGATTGCTGTTCATCGAGCAACCTCCGCTTGCGAAAAATTAATTTTGACGGAACGAAACTATCATTGGTGGTATAGTCGTCCTTGGACCACAACAGGTGGTATAAATTGCCCTTCCCTAAACATGACAGTCCGCAGTGGCAGAATCCGGCATCGGCCGTGCGCGAGCCCGCGCACGTCTGCGATGAAGCGCGGTCGGCCGACAGCCGGCCGACCGCGCCGTAGTTCACTTGACTCCTGTGGGATTAACTCAGTCAGGCGCGCCTTGGAGAGCTTGACCGCGATGGCTCAGCTCATCTCGAATAGCTTCCCCTTATACGACCGCGAGGCCAGGTCTATCTCACCCTCGCTAGCGATCCTGCGGCCATCGGAGATCTGCAAAAAGCCCGCCGTGTGCCACTTGTTTTTCCCGTTACCCTCATAGGTCCCCTGACCGATGCCGCTGAGACCGTCGCCATTGTCCAGGAATGCCGTCCCACACTCACTGTAACTCCCGCTCTTGTTGCCGCCGACGAAGGTTAGCGTGCTGAAGACCGCCCCAAATCCCGTCGCCGTCCCTTCCCAAGTCACTTGGTTAAGTACGCTACCTGCTGGCCCGGGAATGCAGGTGATCGTGGTGAACTTGAACGAAAATTCCCCTATCTGTTTACGAGATGCCATGCGCATGTTCTCCCTAGGTTGATAAGTTGAGTTCGCTACAACGCCAAAGCGCTCTTATACTACTGTGCCAAGTTTAAGGCGAGCAGTGTTTCACGTGAAACATTCGCGCTTTAACCGCGGCCCTTCGCAGACTTAGGCTTAAGAGGAACCGATTCGGAACACCGGCACTTCGAATTCAGCGCGGTATCCACCGGCGGCGCCGGGCGCCTTCGCGCCGAGACGCCATACGATTCGGCTTTTTGGATTCGAATCGTCGGTCGGGCGGCAATCCGACGCGATCAGGAATGCGACCGGAATCGATCCCGTCGAATCGCTCATCGAAGTTTGCTCAGCGTGCCACAAAATCCAGTCCCAGGTCGTGAGACTGTGCCAGGTTCCGCGCGTCGTGCGGTTGATGCAGGCGAGTTCGAGCGCGACCTGTTGTCCGGCCGTCAGCGGCTTGTCGACATGAATCGATCCGGCAAGCGAACCGCCGATTTGGCCCGGCACGGAAGCCATCACGAACCACGACTCGCCGTATTGGCGGATTCGCATCCGGATTCGCATCGCCCACGCCATCATGACGACGCCGATCAGCGGGAATATCAAAGACGGTATCGCGAAGTAGTCGGCGCTTCGGATCGCGCGGTGGGGCACAATAAAGAAGATGGGAAACGTCGCGACGCACCACGCGATCGCTATGATCGTCAGTCGATTCGCGTCGCGCCGCGCCGAAGTGCGGACCTCGTGGCGGGCCCAGTCCTCGCGCCACATCCACGGCGCGGCGGGATTCAACGCGCGCAATCGCTCGGAAGGATCGGCAGCCCGCGCGTGGAATCGGACCCACCATATCGCTCCGAAGCCGGCTCCCCCGCACGCCAGCGCGACCGACGCGGCCAACGCCGCTTGCTCCCAATTCCCGTCGCGCGCACGAGTGAACGCGACCATCGCGGCGAGGATCGCGGCGATGCACAACGGCGTACCCAGAAATTTGACGAAGCCGAGGACGAACCGATCCGGATTCGTTTTCACTTTTTCACTATTTCACCGGGCTTTGGCGCAAGCGCGCCAACGATCCGGTCCTCAGTTTTTCAGTGCAGCGAGGCGATCGAAAAAATCCGGGAACGTCTTCGCGACGCATCCGGGATCTTTGATCTTCAGGCCGCCGAGCTTCAGCCCCGTCACCGAAAAACTCATCGCGATTCGATGATCGTCGTAGGTCTCGATGACCGCCGGACGCATCGCGGACGGCGCAATCTCGAGTCCGTCATCGCTCTCGATGACCGCCGCACCCAGCCGCCTCAGTTCGGTCGCGAGCGCGCGGATGCGATCGCTTTCGTGATGCCGGATGAACGCGACATTGCGGATCTTGGTCGGCGAGGAGGCAAACGGGGCAATCGCGGCGAGCGTCGGCGCCATGTCCGGCATCGAATTCATCGCGACGTCGACGCCGACAAGCCGCCCGGTTCCCGCGATCTCGACGTGGTCGGGATGCCACGTGACGCGGGCGCCCATTTGCTGAAGCACGCCAAGAAAACCGATGTCGCCCTGGACCGAGTTCGACGTGAGGCCCTCGATTCGCACCTTCCCGCCGACGAGAGCCGCGGCCGCCGCAAAATAGCTCGCGCTCGACGCGTCCGGCTCGACGACGAAACGCTGCGCGCGATACCACTGACCGCCGGGCACAGCGATCATTTCGCCTTCGACAGAGCTGTGCGCTCCCCATGCCTCCATCAGTCGCAGCGTCATGTCGATAAAAGGCCGCGCAGCATCGCCGATCACCCGGAGCTTGAGGCCGGCCTTCCAAATCGGCGCCGGCATCAGCATCGCCGAGACGAATTGCGACGACACGCGCGCGTCGATCGAAGTTTCGCCGCCTCGAAGCGTGCCCGCGACGCATCGACTATCACCGGCGGACAATGGTTGTTGCGCTCGCTGTAAACGCTCGCGCCCAGCCGCTGCATCGCGTCGAGCTGCGGACCGATCGGACGCTGACGCATCCGCTGATTTCCGTCGATCCGAAAGCGTCCCTCGCCGAGCGTGACCATCGCGACGATAAATCGCATCACGGTGCCGGCGCCACCGACGAAGATCTCGCCGCCGTGCGCCGGGATCGTCCCGCCGCGCCCGCTGACTGTAATTCTGCGCGCCGACTCGTCAATCTCGACCGTAAAGCCCATCACCCTCAGCGCGTCGCTCATGTAGCGCGTGTCGTCGCTCAACAGAACTGAGTCGATGACCGAGCGTCCCTGCGCCAGCGCGGCCAGAACCATCGCGCGATTCGTGATGCTCTTGGAGCCCGGCAGCACAACGCGGGCGTCGAGCGGGCCGGTCAGGGGAGTGATTTCGATTTCGTCCACGGTTTTCTTGAGTATCTATGTCAGATTAACCGCGCTCGTTGACTGGTCACAAGCACGGGCGCCCACGCAGGCCCGCGTTACCCGGTTATTGCCACGTACGTGATGCTACGACTAGAGTATCGAACGTTACTGGCAGTAGGCTCAGGGGAGGTCGAACGCCATGAGACTCATCAAGCTGATTGTGCCAGCCGTGCTGATTGCGATGCTCGCACTATTCGCGCCGCACGCCGACGCGCAGACGATGGGCGAGTATGCGCCCACGACGGCGGGAGTCGGGACTGCGGGCGGCTCGATGGGCACCAGCATTTCGCCTTCCTCAATCGGTTCGAGCGACATCGGCGCAGGCTCGAGCACTTGGGGAGCCAGCGGATTGGGCGGCAGTTGGAGCGACAGGGCTGGGGCCGCGTCGGCTTCCAGCGCGGGCGCGGATTTCGAATCGCGGGCGGGCTCGGCAGCGAGTGGCTCGACCGGGGCAAGGTGCTGGCCTGTGTCCCGTCTTGACGCCGACGCGTCGGACAGATTCGGCGATTCATCCGGTAAATTCCCCGAACAGGATCGATTCACCGAGCATAGCGAGCTGTCGGCGGCGGCGGATCGCTTTCCGGCCAGCTCGTTCAGCAACAATGGTACGGGGCTGGATACCAGCTACAACGCGAATAACAATTACTGACACCGCCGCCGATCGAACGCGGCGCAATAGTTGGCGCCCGGGCATCTAATTTGTTGACTATGGGAGCAACGAGAGCTAATTCATAGAGCGCGAGGAAGAAGGCGTTGTTCGAAGCGAAGCTGCCGGCAAACCGAATAGTCAAAGTAATCGCAGCGTTTGCGCTCGCGATCGCATTTGGCTTTGCGGCCCCGCCCAACGCGTCGTCGGAGACCAAACTCCCATTTCCGCGTCCGGCTTCGATCGAGCCCAACGTCGATTTCTGGGTCAATGTTTTTACCGCGTACTCGGCGCGCGACTTCGCGGTCGTCGATCGCGACAATGTGCGGCGTATCTACCGGGTGTTTCATCTTCCCGGCGACGGTCAGCCGACCCGCGGCGATATCGACTGGGCGAACGACTATCTCAAAATAAAATATGGCGAAATTCTCAGTCGCCTCGCGACCGGGCGCGAACCTTCGGACTATGAAGAGCGCCAGGTCGCCGCGATGTTCAAGGGCGAGCCGCCGAGCGCCTATGCCGTTGCGGCGCAGAACTTGCGCGTGCAGGAAGGACTGCGCGAACAATTCCACGACGGGCTGCTGCGGAGCCGATACTACATACCGACGATGGAGCGGATCTTCCGGACCGCGGGGCTCCCGCCCGAGCTGGTGACGCTGGCGCACGTCGAGTCGGGCTTCCACGGCGCTTCGCGATCGAGTGCGGGCGCGGTTGGAATCTGGCAGTTCACGCGTGACACCGGCAAGCATTACATGAAAATCACGCGCTATCACGACGATCGCCTCAACCCGGAGCGCGAGACGCTCGCGGCGGCCAAGCTGTTGCGATCAAACTACGAGACGCTCGGCGATTGGCCGCTGGCGATTACGGCGTACAACTACGGCACGGGCGGAGTGGCGCGCGCAGCGGGGATTTACGGCGGCGACTATTGCCAAATGGTCCAGCACTACCAGGGACCGCATTTCGGCTTCGCCGTAAAAAACTACTATGCGGAATTCCTTGCCGCCTTGCAGGTGCATCGCTACGAGGCCAAGTATTTCCCGGGCATCGAGGACGAGCCGGCGATTCGGCCTGCGCCAATCAAGACCGACTTCGCGCCGAAGCGCTCGAAGAAGTCGCACGCGTCACATCTTCACCAGGCTTCGTCGAAGACCCATCATTCAAAAAAGACTGTCGCGCAGAACACCTGATCGCCGCGCGGGTCAGGCGCGCGAACTCGCGTCGGCCACCTTCGTGTGCGGGCTGATCGCGCGGTAGCTTGGGCGCTCGCGCAGCCGCTTCAGATACGCATCGACTCTCGGAAACGCGTCGAGCTTCATCGCGTCGACGTCGAGCACCATCGCCAGCGCCATCAGCGGCGCGTCGGCGAGCGAAAATTCTCCGCACGCGTAACCGCCCGCGCCGGCTTGGCCGAGCACGCGCTCGATAAACGGCAAATCGCGCGTTCGCAGCATCTCGCGCCCTTGCTCCATCCCTGCCGCATTGCGCTTGGCCGGCTCGCTCCAATAGGGCATCCAGATGGGTGGGAGGCTGCCGATCAGCATCGCCTCGTCGGCGAAATTCTCGATCTCGCGCACGCGCATCCGGAGCTTCGGATCCGACGGCATCAGGCGCGGCGGCCCGTAACGCTCCTCGAGGTACTCGTCGATGACCGTCGAGTCGAAAATCACCAGCTCGCCGTCCTCTATGTAAGGCACCTTGCCAAGCGGATGCTTCGCGAGCATCTCGGGCGGCTTTTTCCAGAGATTTCCCGGCGGAAGATTTTCGATCCGATACGGGATGTGTTTTTCTTCGAGGACGACCTTGGTCTTGGCGGCATGCGTGGAGCGCAGCGTGCCCCACGGATAATCGCGTTCGGTGGTGTAGAGAACGATCACGGGGCGACTCCTTCGGCGGTCATTCGGCTGCGAAGGATTTTAACCCGGACTCACGTGGTTCGCCACGGCGGTCGAAGAAGTGTATGCGCTTGCCCGGGGCCATCGCAAATTTTGCGGCGCGCGCATGCCCGCTTCTGTTATCGTTTACGTGATGCAACGCAAGGCCGCGCAATCCCCGCAGCTCGCAGTCCTCGCCAATAGGCTGAGGGACCGGCTGGGCAACGATCGCCTGGCGCAGCAGGCGCTGGCCGCCGTCGAGGAGCGTGCGCCGGACGACCAGTTGGCGCTGGCATTTCTACTCAAGCTCGCCGAGGATTCCGCCGCCGCGCTGAAAAGCGTGCTGCGCGATCGCGCCGCGGGCGGCGACCTGGTCTTTTGCCTCGGCTCATCGGAGCTGATCGCGACCGAACTGTCCTTGGCCGGACCCGGGTGGGCGAAAATCTTTCTCGACGCGCGCGCCCAGACTATAGGCGGGCTGGTCGCCGCGATGCGCACGGAGCGCGCCCGCATCGACGCGCCCGATCGTCATCGCGCAGCCGCCGTGCTCGGGCGATTCATGCGCCGAATGATGGTCCAGGTGGCGATTGCCGATCTGCTCGACCGGCTAAGCGTCGGCGAAACGGCGCTGGCGATGTCGGAGCTGGCCGACGAATGCATTCGCACGGCGCTCGAACTTGCGACCGGCTTTCTGGGCGGACGCGCGGGCGAGATTGGGCGATTCTGCATCCTGGCGATGGGCAAGCTGGGCGCGCGCGAACTGAACCTCAGCTCGGACGTCGATTTGGTCTATCTTCATGCCTCCTCGGGTTTGCCGGATAGTTCCGAAGCGGCGGCGCGCCTGGGTGAATGGTTTACCGAAATTTTATCGGCGGGATGCTTTCGAATCGATCTGCGCCTTCGGCCGGGCGGCCGTTTCGCGCCGCTGGTGACGCCGATTGAAGGTGCGATCAACTATTACCAGAGCGTCGGACAGACTTGGGAACGAGCGGCGCTGCTGCGCGCGCGGCCGGTCGCCGGCGCGCTCGAAATCGGGCATCAACTGTGCGCGGAGCTGAATCACTTTGTGTTTCGCAGCTACCTGGACTTCGACACGTTGCGCCAGTTGCGTGCGATGAAGCGGCAGATCGAGGCGGAACTGAAAACGCCCGCGATGATCGAGCGCAACATCAAGCTCGGCCGCGGCGGAATCCGCGAGCTCGAATTCATCGTGCAGTCGCTCACGCTGATTTACGGTGGACGCGATCCCCGGCTTCGAACCGAGCAGACCGTCGGCGCGCTCGAGAAGCTCAATTCACTGGGCTATCTGCCGTCGAAACGCGCGCGCGAACTTTCCGACGCGTACCTGTTCCTGCGCGACGTCGAGCACAAGCTGCAAATCGTCGCGGGCCTGCAGACCCACGTGCTGCCTGCCGACGACGGCGGGATGCGCGCGCTTGCGGCGCGAATGGGTTTTGGCAAGGGGCCGGGAGCGCTCGAGAAATTCAGCGAGCAACTGAAATCTCATCGGGCTCTGGTTGCGACGCAATTCCGCGAGACGCTGGCCGGCGGCGAGGAAGAGTCAACGCGCTCGGTCTCCGACGCGGCGGAATTGGCGTGGAACTCGGCGCTCGATCCGAATTCCTCGACCCGCTACCTGCGCGAGCTTGGCTTTGCGCGCGCGGACGAAAGCGCAGGCCATCTCGAGCTGCTCGCACGCGGACCCTCGCATGCCCCGACCAGCCCGCGGCGTCGCGAGTTGCTCGAGCGGCTCGGCCCGATGCTGATCGACGAGATAAGCAGGCTGCCCGATCCGGACCTGGCGCTGATGAATCTGGCCGAGCTGATCGGGGCGATCGGCGCGCGCACCTCGTTCCTGGCGTTGCTCGAACAGCATCCCGCGACCCGGCGCATCCTGCTGCGGCTGTTCGCCTCGAGCGCCTACCTCTCCACCATCTTCATCCGCCATCCCGACATGCTCGATACTCTCGTGCGCTCCGATCTCGCGGCGACGCGGCGCAGTCCGGCTGAACTGCGCGATGAGTTGGCGGGATTGATCGCGGCGAGTCCGGATTTCGAGAGCAAGCTCGACGCGCTCCGCGCATTTCGGCATCAGGAATTCTTGCGCATCGCGATCGCCGACCTGGCCGGGGATCTCGAACTGTTCGACGTCCAACGCGAGCTCACGAGTTTGGCCGAAACCGTCCTGGACGAAGCGATGTCGCTCGCGCGAATTCAGACCGAGGCTCGCTTCCCGATTCCCGCAACGATGCGGCTGTGCGCGATTGCGATGGGCCGGCTCGGCGCCAGTGAAATGTCATACAACTCCGACCTCGATCTGATCTTCGTTTACGACGACCGCGCGGAAGTCGCCGCGGGCAGCCGGGAAATCGCGTCGCGAATTACGCAGAAGTTGATCGCAATCCTCGAATCGCGCACGCGCGAGGGCTACGCCTACAAGCTCGACCTGCGCCTGCGCCCGTCGGGCAACGCGGGGCCGCTGGTCACTTCGCTGGCCGGGTTTCGCGACTATCATCGACAAAGTTCGGCGGTCTGGGAGCGCCAGGCGCTGGTGCGGGCGCGCGTGATAACCGGCGACCGGGAACTGGGCCGCGAGGTCGAAGCGGCGCGCCAGGAATTCGTGTACGGCCGCGGACTGACGGCGGCCGAGGTCGGCGAAATAGCGGCGATGCGCCGGCGGATGGAGAAAGAGATCGGCGCCGAGGACAAGACGCGGCTCAACATCAAGCAGGGCCGCGGCGGTTTGGTGGACGTCGAGTTCCTTGTGCAAATGATGGCGCTGTCTCACGGCCATCGCAGTCCGGAGTTGCGCGTGCGCGACACGATGGGCTTGCTCGAGGCGCTCGACGGCCTCCATCTGCTGGCGCCCGCCGACGCGGCGGTTGTCGAAGACGGCTACCGATTCCTGTCGCGTCTGGAAAATCGGCTCCGAATCGAGAGCGACCGGCCGGCCTGGGCCGTCCCGACCTCGGTGGCTGCGCTGCGCCCGCTGGCGCGCCGAATGGGATTCGAAGGGGCGAACGGCGCATCGCGCATGCTCGCCGAGCTGGCGCAGCGCCGCGATCGGATCCGCGCAATCTTCGAGCGATATTTTGCGGCCGAGCAGACCATCGACTCCTGACGCGCGCGGCGCTATTCGAAATCCAGCTTCACCCCCGCCAGCACATTTATCGTCGGCGCGGGAAATCCAAACGCCTCCGAATAGCGGCGGTCCATCAGGTTCGACACGCGCGCGAAAACCTCCTCGTTGTGCACATGCTTGAGCGGGATTCCCATCGAGTACGACACGACCGCATTGACGAGATTATACGCGGCGTGATTCGCGACGGTGGACTCAATCGTGATGTCGTCGCGATCGCCGACGAAGATGTAGTTCACGCCGGCCGTGATTCGATCGTGAGGGAGAAAATTCGCGCTCCGTACGTATTGCAGCAGCGCCGACGCTGTATGCTTCGCCACGCGCAGCGGCTGTGCCGTCGAGCCCGCAGCATCGGCGTGCGTCTCGTCGAGCACCGTCACGTTGCCGTTGAGCGTCAGTCCCTTGACGATGGTGAGGCTCGGGACGACCTCGACGCCCTGCACATCCACGCGCGCCGCGTTGCCCGCTTCCGAGTCGAAAAGACACGACGGGCCGTACTTGCATGGCACGGTGACAATCAGGTCGTGCACGCGGCGCGAGAACCAGGTCGTGGTGAGAGAGGCGCGCTCGCCGAAGTTGGTCGTGAATCCGCCGTCGTACTCGCTGGAAATCTCGGGCTTCAGCCTGGGATTGCCGTAGTCCGGGTAGTACAGCTCGTTGAATGCGGGGGCGCGGAAGCCTTCGCTGTAGCTGCCGCGCAAGGTGGTCGAGATTTTTGTAATCGGAATCGCGACCGACCAGGCGGGGCTGACCTCCTCGCCGAACTGGCTGTTGCCATCGACGCGAAATCCGCCGGTGACGAGAAAGTGGTCGTTGAACAGACTGCCCTCCTGCTCGACGTAGCCCGCGTATTCCTGGCGGCGCGCGTTGAATTTGCTCGCCCCGGCCGCGAATGGAGGCAGGGGATCGCAAAAGCTGCAGAAGCTGCCCGATTGCAGCCCGCGATCGAGAAAATCGAAGCCCGCAAGCGTGCGCCAGCCGCGAGCCCAGGTGTAGATCGCCTCGGCGTTGCCGCCGTGGGTCTCCTCCGGAATCGAATCCGTCTCGAAATAGGGTGCTCCGAAAACGATGCCTCCCGGAAATGGCGGCGCGTTCAGGCGCAGGTCCTGACGCACGAAGAAGGCGCTCACGCGCGCGAGCAGGTTATCGCCGAAGTGATGCTCGACTTCGCCCTTGAACAGCATGAACTCGTCGCGCTGATGCGCCGTCGAATCGAGCGGCACGCCGGAAGCCACCAGAAAATTGGGCAGGCTCACGTTGGACGCGATGTAGCGCGCAAAGCCGCGGATCACGGTGTCGTCGCCGAGATGGTAATCCAGGCGCATCGAGCCCGAGAGGTTGTCAGAGTTGTCGTTGACCGGACGAAACCCTTCAGTCGAGAAGTACGACACCGCGCCCGAGTAGCCGAGATTTCCCTCGGCGCCGCTCACGGTCACGACCTGCCGGCTGGTCGCGCGATTGCCGCCCGCTGAGACCAGGCTCGCTGTCGGCGGGCCCTCGCCCTCCTGCGAGAGGACATTGACTACCCCGCCGATCGCCTGCGAGCCGTACAGCGAGCCGCCGGCGCCGCGCAAAACCTCGACGCGATCGAGATTGCCGGTCGTCAGGTTGGCCATGTCGAAGCCGCCGGTCGCGCCCGAGTTGACTTCGACCCCGTCAACGAGGATCAGCGTCTGCGCCGACGTCGCGCCGCGAATCGATATGTCGGTGACCGCGCCGGGCGAGCCGCTTTGGGTGACCTGCACGCCGGGCACCTGGCGGAGCACGTCGCTGACCCGGTCGATTTTCTGCTCCTGGATTTGCGGGTCTTCGACGACCGTGATCGTCGTACCGATGTCGGCGATCGGCTGCTCGATTCTGGTTGCGGTGACGACCACCGGATTCAGCTTCTGCGCCTCCTGTTTTTTGGGCGGTGTCATCGGCTGACCGGCTTTCTTCTTTGCCGGCGTCGAGGATTTGGCCTGATTTGCCGGCGTGGATTTGGTCTGAGTTGGCGCCGGCGATGGCGCCGAAGCAGGCTCCTGGGCCCGCGCGATCGGCGCCAACAGCAATGTCGCAACTACTATTGTTGACAGGATCCAACTAGATAACCGCATGAACTCCCTCCGAGTTCAAAGGCTGCCGGCGCGCGCGGAGGAGTGATCGGGCATCGAAAAAGAAAAAACCCGACCCCTCGCGAATCGAGGAATCGGGCTTCAGGAGAATCGTGCCTGAGGCCACCCTCCCCGCGGAAGGCAGACAGTTAGTGACCCGGCCGGTCTCCTGGCTTGGGGTTCGTCCTCGGGCCCGCCTTCCCGCCTAAGCGGTGGCATGATAGGCCGTCGTCCC
>Ga0187852_1002382_pt1 | contig 15486 bp, 14 predicted proteins | sample June2016WEW_6_40_FD_134511 | JGI IMG/M metagenome (GOLD analysis project Ga0187852, IMG submission 134511) | Peatland microbial communities from SPRUCE experiment site at the Marcell Experimental Forest, Minnesota, USA - June2016WEW_6_40 | ecosystem: Environmental > Terrestrial > Soil > Wetlands...
CCGATTGTCTCGGGGCCAATCCAACGACTGGTGGATGGTCGCGTCAGGGACCCGTTCACGGGTCCCTCTTCGCGCTCGGTCGCGACGCGGTCACTCTGTGCCTATCCGCGCGGCCTCTTAGGACCTGTCGCAGGATAAGTCGCGTGTTTCTACGCGGGTTGCTCTTCGTAAGGAGCCGATCCAGCCCCGTAGTTTTGGTCTCTGCTTGTCCGGCGAAGGCGCGGCTTCGGCCGGACGAGTAGAGGACACCCCATCTTTCGCCAGGCGGCATCAGCTGCCTCACCCCTGACGGTGAGCACCTGGGCGGCGTTTACGTCAAGGAAACTCGGCCCCTTGCCGCGGACCGATACCGCTGTCCGGCGCGGTGTCCAGACGCGTCGCACGGTTAGCATGCGCTCCTCAACGTTGCGCTGCACTCACGACGGTAGGACCAGTCGCGCATGCTTCCACAGCAAGCGCAAGCAGCCAACCCACGCAGAGGCCAGTCACACCGAACATGAGTCCACCCACCAATGCTCCCGTGACTTCAAGAATCGTGGCTACCAAAATCAGCCGCGCGGCTTCGTGAAGCTGGCCTTGTACACGCCTAATGGCAACGTAGTGGTCCTTGATGACAAGGAGCGGTCCCGCCAGCACGAGGAGTCGGAGGAAGCCGGCCCCGTGGCTGGCATACGCGGCTCCGAACACGTGCATGACCTCTCCGCCGAGAGTGATAGCGAGTGCTGCACAACACGACGCGAGCACGAGGCCCAGCGGCACAGTGATACGGATTCGATCGGTAAGCCGAGACTCATCATCGGCCGTGGCTGCAAATAGAGCGAGAGTCAGCATGAACGGCACGGTGAGAAGAGCACCCGCGCTCCTCCAGGCCGCGTTGAAATATGCGACTTCTCTAGGCTGAGCAACTAACGCAACGAGGACTGGTAACGTGTAACTCGACGATTGCAAAATCAAGTTGAGGCTGAAGTGCTTCCGAGCGCTCGGAAGCTGGAAGCGAGCCTCGCGCATCCGCAGGCGAGCTGGAGCCCGCCAGGGCCCAGCGTGCCCGAGACGCAAGCGAAGAACCCCAAAAGCTATCGAAAGAAGTAGCGATAGCGACCAGGTGGCGATGACTCCTATCCCTGACCGTAATCCCGCATAGGAGAGCCCAACGAGCAACGCTAACCTGAGCACGGATACGAACGTGTTTCTCGCGAGCTGAACCGATCCGCGGCGAAGGCCGAGCACAGCCTCGTCGAAAACTGAGCCAACGGCTGTGCCTGCGACGCCTGCTGCAAAAGCGAGCAACGCCAGAGGGGAACTTCCGGTCGCGACGAGGCTATGCCCGAGGTGAGGCGCGACGAAGCCCGCCGCAAGTCCAAGTAGCGACCCTGCCAAAGCGACCGTTAGGAGTCCTGTACCAAAAAGCAAAGGGTGCTCAGCTGGGGACCGGCGGGGCATCTCCGAGATGAGCAACGTCCCGACGCCAAGCATCGCGAAGATCGACAGTAGCGACATGGCCGATATCGCAGCTGCTGCGAGGCCGACCTGCGCAGGTGGGAGCAGTCGTGCCGCAGCCGCCCAGTACACGAAACCGACCACCGATGTCACGGCCTGTGTTGCAGCAAGCGATCCAAACAGCGCCATGAGTTCCGAGCCCGGTCGGCGACTGTGAGACCTCGAGGATCGATGCACCATTAGCGCGTCCGCCGATCGCATTCCCGTCGAGCCTTCTTCGGCCTTGCGCGAGCCCGTCGACCGCGGGATTGAGCAATAGCCGAAAAAACGACAGCCTGACGATACTTGATAGTTCTCGCGTGCTTGGACGCAAGCGGTCGATGCCGACTGTTCATGCAGCCGGCAGGGATCTGGGCTTCCGCTGCGCTCGCACCTGCGTGCGTGCAGCTCCTCGTGCCATCCGTCGCCCGCTCACTTGACTGCAGTTCCGATAGAAGTCAGGACCGATCCGACTACGAGCAGCAGCGTTACCACACCGAGCACGGCGGTTGATCTGCTGGGTCTTGGTAGGTCGGCGAGTAGTCGGCGGCGGCGACCTCTCGACGCACTCGCTACAAACAGCACTGCCAGCAGGGGACCTACAAGATAGGGCGCTCCCATATCTGTCGCGACGAGAAATACCCCGACACAAACGAACAGGACGACAGCAGTGAGACCTACATCAACCGCCCTTTCTAGATCATCTGCGCGTCGAAGGTCGGTGCGACGCTTTGTACTGAGAACGTACGCCCCGAGCAGCAGTACTGCGCCCAAGACAGGCCAATCAGTCTTACTAAGATTCCCATTAGGAGTAGGGGTCGGACTGACTCTAATTGGGGGCAAGCCCTCCAACCGACTGAGATCATATATCGATATCGGACCGTTGTTATAAATCTGTTGAGCCCCCCGCCAAGTGCTGAACTTGTCCAGCTCCTCGCGCGTCAGCCTCCGGACCTGGTCGGTCCCAGTTGCGGGGTCATACGTCTCTCCTGGTTCAAAATACACTCCGACGTAAGGCAGACTGCTGGACAAGCGGCGGTCTACTAGAAGTAGCCTAATGTGTCCCCGCCGTACTGGCTGATCCTGTGCAGCACCAATTTCGTTAGCGAAGTAGAGAGGACCTACATTCACAGAGCCGCTTACTTGCGTGACGGGAGTAAGGTGCCCGACAGCAGCCATGAGTGCCGAGTTATCTCTATCAGCTGCGATCCGTGTGCCTGGTGGAAGATGCGCCTGTGCCCATTCTGCGGCGGCCATCGCATAACTGTCGATTGAGCGCTGGTCAGCCTCAACGAGGTGAGGCCCCGGTACGCGTTGATAGTCAGGACCAGCGCCCAGCAGAACTCCTCCCATCACTAGCGCAGCCAGGATGATAAGCAACATCGTAAAATGCCAAAGACGGTCGAATGATTCTGAGTGGGCCCACCAGATCGCTATCCAGCACGCCACACAGAAAAGTACCAGCGCCGAAGCTCGATCGCCGAATTGCGCAGCGGGAGCAGAGACGTGTGACGCCAGAATTACGGGGTAGCCTGCGGCGCCCATGACAACGAGCCACAGTGCGCGGTTCTCATGTAGGAGGCGCCGACCGGGGCGCGAGAGTGTCGCCGCTAGAAGCAAGCCGACCCACACGATCACAGAAACTAAGATCAGGGTCTGTTCCCATTCCGGAGTTCGCACTCCAGTCGCTTGGGTGAAGAGAGTGTGTATCCTCTTCTGACGAAAGAGAATGCCAAGGGCCGAGTGGACCGTCTGGTCAACCACCGGTCCTATGTAGTCAATTATTCTCCGTCCCACAAAAGCCGTCCAACTGCCGACGATGACTGCGTCCAGGCATGCAAGAAAGGTGAACACGCGAGCTGCGGGGCGCTTACCGACAACAGCGAGCCATCCCGCAGCGGCCGCGAGAGCAAACAGCTCAAGCCAGCTTATGACGTGGTGCGTGATCGCAAGAAGCGCCAAGGCACCTGCGGCTGCGAGAAGGGCTCGACGTCGCGATTCCGGCCTATCCACCGCTCGAAGCGCGTAGTGCAAAGCGATCATCGCAAGGGCCAGCGCTAAGGTCTCGTAGGCGTACTGAGCGTCAAAGATGTAGAACTGCGGGTTCGCGATATAGAGCGCGATTGCAAGCCCGGCTGTCCTATCGGTATGGGCGATCCTTTCGACTACGAGAAATAGCGTGACGAGAAGCAGCGCGCGAGCAGCCAGGATAACAAGGAGTTCACTCGGTAATGCAGAAAGGCCCGTCGTCCAGTGAACGCCTGCTGTGAAGAGCCCCAGTCCTGGATAGTACGGGGATATGGGTAGGACGGTGTTTGGAGTGAAGAAATGGTGTGCATCCACAAGGTGCCATAGCGACGTTAGAGACAGCAACTCGTCATAGCGCGCTAGGAGTAACGGATGAACTAGCCACTCAGAGATGAACAGTGCCTCACCTATCAAGAGGCCGGCAGCCATCCGTGTCCTTCGGGCGACGTCTCGTCGCACCAATATTGTTGCGCAGGGCACGAACTCAAGCAGGAGTCCAAAGAAGAACAGGGCTTGAGCGGCTCCATCTGAGCCAGAGCGCGCAACTTGATAGGCGGCCTCCTGAATGGCGAGGCCAACAGCACTCAGAAGAGCCGCTCGCGGTAGCGTTGATAACAGTTGCAATCGAGAGGCTCTCGCATGGCTACGCTGAGCTTCCCCCGGGCAAGCGGACAGGTTGGTTGTGCTGATCATGTCGCGGATACGGTCTCGTAGTCGATCTGGCTGAGCATCTTGCAGTAGCTGTGCCGACGCTTCGGGTTGTACCAAGTCTCGATCCAGTCGAAGATCGCGAGAGCCAGATGCCGGCGGTTCGTCCAGCGGTGCTCGTCGAGGAGCTCGAGCTGCAAGGTGCCGAAGAAGGACTTGGCGACACTGTTGTCGAAGCAGTCGCCGATCGATCCCATCGAGCCGAGCAGTCCTGCACCTCGCAGGCGCCGGCCGAAGGCCCATGAGGTGTACTGGCTGGCATGGTCCGAGTGCGTCACCGTCGTCCCCTCGGGCGGCCGGCGGCGCCACAGCGCCATCTGCAACGCGTCGACGACGAGCTCGCAGCGTATGTGATCGGCGATCGACCAACCGACGACCCGGCGGCTCCAGGCGTCGAGCACGACGGGCAGGTAGCACTTGCCCTCCGGGGCGGGGTGCTCGGTGACGTGCATGACCCACAGCCGGTCCGGTCCCTCGGGGTCGAACCGGCGGCCCACCAGGTCGTCGGCTGGCTTGGCCGCCGGGTCGCGTCGGGTGCAGGCCCGGCCCTTTCGCCGATAGATATCCTGAATGCCGGCCTCGCGCATGAGGCGCTCGACGCGCTTACGGCTGCAGCTGTTGTCCTGGCCCAGTCGCAGTTCGGCATGCACCCGCGGCGAGCCATAGGACCGACGGCTCATCCGGTGGATGTCCACGATCGTGTTCGTGAGAACGGCATCGGAGAGATCCCGGTCACTCACTGAGCTCGCCTGCCAGGCATAGAAGCCCGAGGTGGACACCTTCATCACCCGACAGCAGGCTGCCACGGGCAGGTCCGAGCAGGCCCAGGCGATGAAGGTGTAGGTCATTTTGGAGGACGTGCTCCTTGGCGAAGTAAGCAGCCGTCCTCTTCAGGATCTCGTTCTCCATCTTCGTCGTGCGCAGCTCACGGCGCAGCGTCACCAACTCGGTGCGTTCATCGGTTGACAACCCTTCCTGGCGGCCGTCGTCGATGTCGGCCTGCTTCATCCAGGTGCGTAGGCAGGAGTCGGAGATCCCGAGGTCCTCGGCGATTTGGGCAACAGGCTTCTCCCGGAGTCGGGCGAGCTCGACGGCGCGCTGACGGAACTTAGGTGGGTGTGCTCTGGGCATGTGGACATCCTCCCAAGAGACGACATCGGTCGCCTCAAGCTCAGTGTCCGCAAGACTGGGGGAAGCTCAACGCAGGTGTTCGGGCACGTGTGCGCGGGAGTGTTTTGGCGCATAATAGCTGGGCCGACTAGCTTGCATCGTCATCGTAGATGTACGGCTAATGAGCCGGCGTCAGCGGTTTGCACCTTCGTAAGCTGAACCTCAGCGGGCCGGAACGTCCTGCTTGGTTGTCGTCTGTCGCACGCGCGTGGGTGACTATTCAGGATTGGGCCTTGCTCCCGGGTCCGTAGCTTCAGCGTCACTTAGGCTGGTGTGTGCTCGATGGCACATGCTTGGAATAGACATGCTCAAGGCGGTCCACGACAGCCGAAACCGTGAAAGATCGTGACCGGTCTCGTCCTGCCCGTCCCATTGACGTCGCCCGCTCTCGGTCACTAAGAATTGCAGAGAGGGCTACAGCGAGCGCGTCCGCATCCCCGGGGGGCACGAGTAGGCCAGTCTCTCCGTCAGCCACCATGTCCGTGATCCCTCCGACCGCACTCGCTACCACGGGCCGGGCTGCGGCCATTCCTTCTAGCACCACAGTGGGGCAAGGATCTTGCCACGTCGATGGGACCACGAGGACTTGAGCGTCCCTCACAAGATCCATCGTCGCAGAGTGTGGCAAGGGACCAGTCGCATATGCCCCGCGCGGGAGGTCCTCGGGGGTATCAGGGGTACGGCGACCGACGAGGATCAGCGAGGGGGCGTGTCGGAGACGACGGTATGCCTCGAGGAGGACGGTTATGCCCTTATCCTTCGACAAGTCACCGACGAATGCTATTGGTGCATCCGAGGTAACGCGTGAAACGGCTTCGACAACCTGGCTGTCAGGTATGAAATTCGGGATTACGATTGAATCGACTCCAGCGGCTACTACTGTTTTCTTAGGGCGGCTTGCGACTCGGGAGGCTACTGCCTCACTCACAGAGATAAACTGATCCACGCTGTCGCGCCTCCGTCGCGACAGCGAAGCATTGCCGAGAAGCGTTGCGGTTCCGGACAGGCGTCCGAATTTCTCAGCGCTACAAGCCAAGCATTTCGCCAGGGCTGGTCCCGTACAGTCACGACGTCGCATTTCCATTAGTCGCTTAGTCGAGCACACCTGGCTGTAGTCATGCAGTGTCATCACAAGTGGCACACCGGCGCGGCGGAGCGGCCTCAATGCTGAGTTGACAACCCAGTTGTGGGCATGCGCGATGTTCGGCCGGTTCTTTGTCACTTCCGTGGTAATGGCGCGTGTGATCGCAGGGTCAGGGATGGGCATCGCGTGAGGCCAAGAGCGATCGGAGTATACGAAGGGTAAGCGAGATGCGCTTGGTCGGACCCTGATAATCCTGACATCACCATCGCTCGACTCGCCCTCGTTGGCTGCAGTTGCGAATGTGACCAGCGTAATATTGTGTCCTCGCCGCGCTAGGCACTGCCCTAAAGTGCGCACGTGCCGTTCCTCACCACCGATGACAGGGTCGTAGAATTGAGCGAGCTGAAGGATCTTCATGCGACTATGTGCGGGGCAACATCGTGGCTCGGTGAGGATGAGAGCTGCTCAACCGCACGCGGGCCACGTCGAGGCAGCTGCAGCGCAGTCAACCTCCCGCGGAGGTACCCCGCGGTGGTTGTCGCGAGGCCGAGAACGATCATGGTCGCAGTCCCGAGGCCGCCCAGTTCGCCGAAGACCACCTGCTTGAGACCACGAGCGACGCCGGCAGGCAGGACACGTGCCGTGTACGTCCGCTCTGTCGCCAGTGCCCTGTCCGCCCCAACGCTCACTGCGACCGCAGCCTTTGAAAGGCCTTCCCCGTAACAGCGGCGAATAAAGTAACGTCGGGCGGTACGCGGAGCATCGAGGTGGTGAGTTGTGCGAGCTGCTGGGACATAGAGAAGAACTTCACTCGGATAACGCGCCCGAATCCGAATAGAGAGTTCCGTCTCCTCGCAACCCAAGCCGTTCCTCTTAACGAGCCCGATCGCTTCGTTGAAACCCCCCACTTCCTCGATGGCTGCTCTACGAAGGGACATCGGGCCCCAAAGGTTACGAACCGGAGCGGTGTTCTCGGGCATCCCGAGGTAGCTGCAGCCGACAACCCAGTCGAATTCGGGAGGAAACCAGCTCGGTCGCCGATCAGGCCACCGGGCGAGTACTCGTCCAGCTGTTCCGAGCACTGTTCGGTCTTCGTATGGTTGGATGAGCTCCTCGAGCCAATCTGGGTCTGCTGAGGTATCGTCATCGAGGAAGGCGACGATGTCTCCACGGGCATGTGCAACTCCACAATTTCGGGCGCCTGAAGCCCCGCGAGAACGGTCGTTCTCGAGAATTCGCAAGCCTGAGAACCGGGTGGGGACTTGCTGAAGCAGCCTGGGATTGTGATCGATCACAAGCAGGATCTCGTCAGGTTGCCGCGTTTGGGCATCGAGTGAACCCAGGCACTGTGCGAGCTGCTCGATCCGCTCTTCGGTGTAGCTACAGACGACCACGCTCACACGTTGCTTCTCGTTGAGGGCACGCAGAGAAGTTTGGGATGGCACGGACTCGTCGGCCACGACGCGTCTAGACAGCGATATCGCCGGTGGCGAGCCCTGGGTCAAGTTCCTTCGGATCATAGGACCCGACGCCCACGGGACCACGGAAAGCGAAGACATCTGATTCGCTAGATACCGGGACGGGGCGCAACCACTCGGTCAGGATGACCCGCAACACTCGGAAGCCGTCTCGTACCACCCGCAGGTTGCTCACCCCGTTCGCTCGGGCGAGCTCGTAGCTCGGCACCTCCACGACGTTCAGCTGGGCGCGCGCAGCGCGGATATTCAGATAGGTCTCGATCTCGAAACCGTCCCCGATACGGCTCGGCGCTTTGTTGAGACCGATATCTTCTCGAGCGATCCCAAGTCTTGTGAGGTGCACTCGCCAAAAGGCGCTCAAGCCATAGCAAAGGTCGGTGTAATGCGTGCCATAGATGAGGTTCACGAGCGTTCGTAGGGCGAAGTTCCCAATACGGCGCATAGGGGTCAGGTCATCGCTACCGCCGGACGCTATTAGCCGCGAACCCTTCACATAGTCTACGCCCGTCTCGATCAGCGTCGAAACCAATCCAGGGATTTCCGCTGGATCCATCGAACCATCAGCGTCGATGGTGATGACGATGTCGCACGAAGCGGCGGCGAAGCCACACGCTAGCGCGTTTCCCTTTCCTTGACCGTTCTGCGACACGATACGCATGTCGGGACGGAGCGTCTTCGCCACCGCCACCGTGCCGTCCGCGGAGCTGCCGTCGACGAGGATCAGCTCATCGATATCCGCCGGCAAGCGACGCAGGACGTGCGGAATATTCTCGGCCTCGTTCATGGCCGGGATGATGACGCTCACCGTGGGCCGTCGGACCACGCGATCAGGCAGTTGCGCCGCAACTTGGCCGCTCGACCGCATGATATCCTCCCCTGGATTCGCCGGTCCTGGATTCAACACAAAAATTGTCATCTAACGCAAATTCTAAGGGCCAGACGGCCTCGTGACATTGTCAGGATTGACGAATCGAGGGTCCGCCGAGGCGAGTTTCCCCTAGCCAGCGATGATTCGCCTGAAGCTTCCGTGCCTGCTGGAGCTGCTGGGGTTACTGGTCGTTGTGAGCTGGGAAGGTCCCGTAGATTACGGACGGAACGCTACCGAGGAGGGCGACGGGGGACGCTTGAACCACACCCGGTTTCAGGGCGGATGACGCGAAATCTGTCATTCTTGTTGGGAATCCGTTGAGCTGTTGTTCACCTGTCGGCGCGCACGCCAATAGGCGAATGGGCCGACAACCAAGCCGAGCGCCTCAGCCATGACGAATGCCGATCTTTGTGGCAAGGCCTTCCTGTTGCGCGGCACATCTCGCCGCCACAGGCGGATCATGTGGAGGGCTCCCTTCGGCAGCCGTCGATAAACCTCACGACGCCTAGGACCATTCGCCATCTGCTTGACCAAGTTGGCGGCCAAGCCCGTTCCCCAAGTAAAGAGCTGGCTCATCAGTTCGCGATTTGTGATGCGATGGATATGCCAAACGATGGCTGATGGCTCATAGACGATGCTCCGCCCACCGAAGAGGATGCGGTAGAAGATGTCGCGGTCTTCGCCTCCACCGATTGGCCCACCGGCACCGAGAACTGGGTCGAACCCTCCGAGCTTGGTCACGAATGATCGATCGACAGCAAAATTGGCACCGGTGCCCAAGACTCCCGCCAACGGGTAAACCGGAGACGGATCCCGGTGGTCTCCGAGGTCGAAGACTCGTTCTGCCACGGTGGATGACCAACCGGAACGCTGATCGAAGTAGTGCTGCGCAGGACTCTCGAGTTCGGCAGCAGGTACAAGGCCTGTTACACATGCAGCTTCAGGGTCGCGGGTGAAGCCTACCGCGAGCTCGGTGAGCCAACCCGGATCCACGAGGGCATCGTCGTCGGTAAAAGCAACAATGGGGTGGGATGCCTCGGCGAGACCGCGATTTCGTGCCAGCGAAAGCCCTGGGGATGGTTCGGCGACGTAGCGGAAGCGGTGATCTGCTCCGACAAGTTCAAGGAAGCGATCGCGGGTGGTGCCGTCCACCGAGGCATTGTCGACCACGATGATCTCGAAACTCCCTCGGTACTGAAGAGTCGCCAGATGCGGCAAGCACCATTCGAGATGATCGGCGCGGTCCCTAGTGCAGACGACGACAGAGATTCCGGGCCAATCCGGTAGGTCACTGCTCGATCTACACTGAACTGCTTCTCTGGCCAACGACTCTTTGATGTTTAAGCCCTGGACGAGTCCATCGATTTGGAGATGGAGCCGGATAGCGCTCGCGAACTCGCCGCAGGCGGCGTCAAACGCTCGCTTCGTGAGGTGCTCGGTGTCGCAGATGGGAATGTTGACAAATCCGAGGGGAATGTCGTGCAATCGGGCAAGGATTCGTGCGTAGCGGTGGTGTGCTTCTGGTGACCCAAGAATCGGGTTGAGTCGCGGTGTGCCGGCGAGCTCGAGTTGCCCGACCCATGTTGGCACCAACGGTCGAGTGTGGGGAGGTCCGGGTCGAGCGGTCACGTTGTCATCGACATCGGAGAATGCGCCAACCTTCCACAGTGCAGGCGGCACGACGAAGGTGGTGACCCGCAAGGCGATCAACAGTGCGGCACCTCTCGTTTCGATACCAAGCTGTCGATGAGTCGGGCAATGCTTCGTTCCGATTTAATGCCTGGGCCCCAGGCTTTCGTAGTGGCACGACCGGATCAGCTAACTCAGATAGCCGAGGTGTAGAAGGCAGGCGCGAATGAGTATCGTCCCTCACGCGTCTCAACGGCATCCTGCACTCGTCGCTCAAACCTCGGTCGGATCATTTCATTGATGTCCTTCGTAAATGTTGTCGAAAGTGGACTGACATCCGCGTTGACGCGCGTTAGGTTTGAACTATACGCTGCGATTGGGTTTGGAGCGATGAAATGCAGTCTGTGATGGTCGTCGGGGGCTACAGGGAGCGAGGGCGAAACCGGTACTCCCAAATGTGACGACCGGTCTTGAGCATTGAATCCAGGACCGGCGAATCCAGGGGAGGATGCCATGCGGCCGAGCGGCCAAGTTGCGGCGCAACTGCCTGATCGTGTGGCTTCGCGGCCGTCTCGTGCGACATCGTTGTCACCATCGACGCTGATGGTTCGACGGATCCAGTGGAAATCCCTACATTGGTCTCGACGCTGATCGAGAAGGGCGCGATCAGCCAGGGCCATGCTTGTGAGGATACGGGACCGTCGTAGGGGAGCGGTCGCGTTTGCCCCGGCCAGAGGTGCGGGGTGAAGGGAGTGTGGTTGAGTAGCCGGGGGGAATCTCACCCCCCGGCTACTCAACCAGTGCGCGATTAGTGGTAGATCTGCACCGACTGGATGTCGAAGGAGCTGCCCGATGTGGCGGGCCCGTCAATCGCCAGGTTGGCCAAGAAGTACATCGGTTGGTTTGGAACGGCATTTCCGGTATAGGTGTCGACAACCTTGCCGTCGAGGTACCAAGTGAGTGCTCCCCGCTGCCAGAGCAGACCGTAGGTATGCCAGCTGCTCGTGAGGTCGCTGCTCGACGTCACTTGTTGGTCAGCTTGCTGTGGATTGCTGGAAGTGCCCCAGTGAAGCGTGCATTGGATTTGATTCGAGCTACCCCAGTTCTCCATGATGTCGATTTCGGGCGGCCAGGCCTTGTTGGCTGGCAGCAACCAGAGCGCGGGCCAGGTCCCAGTACCTCCCGGGATCCGCGCTGTAACCTGCACGTACCCGTAAGTGAAATTGAAGGACGAGTAGGTCGTCACTATCCCGGATCGGTACGGGTAAGTCTCCGGCGCACCACTCTCAGTCCATCCTTGCGTGGGGGTCTGCGTTTCGACGAGGTGGAGCGCTCTGCCGGAGAAGATGTCCTGTGAGGCGAGGTACCACTCCTCTTCCTGTGGGTTGCCGAAGTTGGTGCACCCCGAACCAGCGCTGACCCACCAGTAGCACGTCTGCCAGGTCGAGGTGTCGAGGCTCGTGCCGTTGAAAGCGAGAGAGAGCCCAGCGGTCGGACCGGACCCGCTGGTCGAGCCGACGCTATCGGTGACCGTGATCGTCTGTTGAACCTGGGGAGCGACGGTGTAGTTGGAGTTGCCTGCTTGATTGGCGTCAACAACGCAAGTGCCCGCTCCGCTGAAACCGACCGTTGCTTCGCTTATAGAACACGCTTTGGGAGTCGAGGATGCATCTATCGAAAAGATGACTGGATTGTTAGACTCCCCCCCAGTGGCGCTCGCCGTATAGGTGAGGCCGACAGCCGGACTTGTCGGTGGCGTTGAGGTGAAAGTGATTGCCTGTGCTGTTTGTCCTGGCGCGAGCTGAACCGCCCCGGAGGAGCCGGCTCCCCCTTGAAGCTGGCAGGGTCCGGCTGTAACGATGAAGATCGAGGCAATAGCCCAAGAGCGGTATTGCCGAAGGCTGTGGGCTCGCGAACGCAAGTCCAGCAGCAGGTGAAAGAGACCCCGACTAGTCTGATTCATGCTTGGCGGCGTTTCCTTTCCTGCTCTGCTGAGCAGCCAGATACGCCTCTGAATCAGTGCCGTTAAGTGTCCGATCGATTCGGCGGCCCGGCTGACTCGAAGAGTCCCGTGGCTTTGCGCCCCTTCCTTACAGAGGGTTTGCCTTTTCGTCTTGCCTGCATGGCGTTCAGTTTGAGAACGCCTACACGATCAATATCGGCGCTTGGGTCCGAGATCTTGAGCGTCTCGGTAACGTTGAGTGAGATTTTTGGGGTCTGGTGCTGGGGGGCGTGGGTAGCCAGGAGTCTCTCCGTCTTTGACCCTTCTGAAGAAGGAGTAGAAGGCCTCGTCGGCTCGGGAGATCGCACCGCGAACGGGTCTCGGTTGCCAAGGGGGCAATGTGGGGGCGGACCTCTCTGATGGCGGGGATCTCGTTGAACTCGTCGAAACGGGTCGGAGATGCCTTCGCCATTTGCCAGGCATTTCTGCGGTGTTGGATGGTGGCGTTGTAGACCTCGGGAGAGAGGTCCACTAGCCCGTCAGGCTTTGGAAGCACGTTTCCACAACCTACGGAGTATGCGGAGAGGTACGGCACGAGCTGGACTTTTCGAGTATCACTGCTGCATCTACTGTCACAGAATGCCATGTGCTTCGCGCCGAATCGCGCCCAGGACCACTAGTCCAGGCCACTAGTCCTTACGACTAGTGATCGGCACCACCTCCGCGTCGGGTGCAGCGGCCATTGGCGGTCCCCACGACGCCAAGCGGTGGCGTGCGCGGATTCAAGAACTGGATTGCTCAGGTACGTCAGCGAGGCGGCGTCTGGCCAGTGAGGGGGCGATGATGGAGTGGAGCGTGCTGGTCGAGACCAGGGCACCTCAGAACAACGACACGAGCGACAAGACCGTGTTGGACCTCTTCGGTGAGTTCGACGATCTCCTGGCGAACTATGGCGCCGCCGCGGGTGATGACGGCCGCGGTTGGGATGCGCGCCTGAGCGTTGAAACCGATGACGGCCCCACCGCTGCCGTCTCTGCTATCGAGAGGGGCGCAGATATCGTGCTCACGACCGCCGACAAGGTCGGCTTGCCCCAAGTGGCCCATCGTTCGGACTGAAGCGGTAGAGGCGGACACGTTCCATTCCCAGCTCGAGGTCTCGAATTTCCCCGATGTCCTCGGGACAACCGAGCCGTGCACTTTGTTGGGCGTGACCCGCTAGCGACTGCACCAGCTCCGCCAGGCCGAGCGGTTCCCCGCCCCCGCAACTGACCTGGCGGCCACGTTGTTGTGGCTGCGTTCAACGATCGACTCGTTCCTCGCGGGGTGAGAGCGCAAGCCGGGGCACCCGCGGAAGGTGACGGACGTGGACATGGCGACGATGCTTGCCGGGGGCGACCAGCCTGAGTGTCAATAAGAGCGCGAGACGCCGACTGCTTTGGCCGCTTAGCAGGCGTCTGCGGCCAGCCTGGGGAAGCTCGTGCCGCGCGCGTTCTGCATGGCCCGCCGGCAAAGTGGTGTTCTTCATGGCCCTCATTCGGCCTCATAGGTGAAGTCGTCGGCAGAGCTGGTGGTCGAGGTGTCGCTCGGGGTCGTGACCGTCACATCGACGGTGCCCGTGCCAGCCGGCCACCCGAACCCCTCATCACCGAGAGACACCCTGGGCATCAGCTACTGAACTTTAACGACCAAAGCTCAGGAAGGACTCCCACCTGCTCGTTAACGAAATTGCCAGGCGTACCGCGCCAGAGGGACCCCGCGGGGTCCCTCTGGCCACACTGCTTAGCTCAACCGCCTCGTCAGCGCTTCAATTCGGCAGCGCCTCCGGGCCCAATATGTGAAACGAGCGTCTGGTCTACAGGTCGCCCTCCATAGTACTGATAGTCGTCAGCGACACGGCCAACGGCCCACCAAGGATGATCAGGTGATCGATCACAGCCCCGGACAGCGACGCCGCGTCGATTCCGGTCGACGAGCCGGCCTGGTTCAGGAAAGCCGTCAGGTACGTGCCAACCGTGTTCGGGTCCTCGGTCAACAGCACCGGCGTGGGATGGGCGGTGCTGCACGACGAGATGTCTTCGCCCGTGCACGCTGTGTCCCCCGTCGCCGCCACGATGGCACCAGTAAGCCCATCGGTGTAGAAGTCGCCTCGAGCCACCGTGATGCTCCCGTTCGGGTTCCATCCGAGACCAACGCCGCCTGTGGTGGTGTTCACCTCGAAATCAGCCAGCTGCACGGCGGTGTCGGTCAAGTCCGTACCGGCGATGCGTAGCACCGAGATCCCGAGAGCCTGCACCGCCGTCACCACGGCGTTGGAGACGGCTAGGGGACCGCCCAGCACGATCAGCTGTTGGATGCCGAGCTGCGCGAAGGCGGAGGCCGCCTGGGACGACAGCGAATCCGTCGTGGTGAGCAGGAGCGGGAACTTCTTGACATACGACAGCACGCTGCCCGACAGCGCGTCCGGGTAGTTCTCACCGGTAGCGAGGATCGCCGTCGGCAATCTCGTCGAGGTGGACGGGGCCGACGAGGCGGTGCCGCTGGTGTCGTTGTACATGCCATTGCCGCTAGAGCTGTTCGTGCCGGCGTAGGCACCGGAGAACGACGCCGTGCCGACCACAGGGGCACCTAGGTACTCAGCGATGTCCGCGGCCGTGTCGTACGCCGTCTGCCCGTAGATCTGCGTCACTTGCAGATCTACCACGGCGCCGAGTGTGTTGACGATCTCCGACCCCCCACCGCACGTGTACGACGGCGTCGACTCCAGCTGGGAGACGACGGCGGTGCTGATGGCGAGCGGGCCGCCCACGACATAGACGTGGTTGATGCCCTCCAGGCGCAGCGCGTTGAGCGTCTCGGCGGGCAGCGAGGCGGTCCACGTCAGCAGCTCGCCGGTGCCCAGGGACTGGGCCAGGTAGTCCGCAGCCAGCGCGTCCGGGTAATTGGCTTCAGTGGCGAGTACCACCGGCCGGGTCCAGGTGGGACCCGTTGCTGGGTTGGCATAGCCGTTTGACGGGCACACCCCGCTCGCGTACGGGAACTCGGCCTCGAGCTCGGCAACGGCGGTGCCGATGTCGACCTGGCCGTAGATCTGCGTCGCGGGAGA
>Ga0187852_1002387_pt1 | contig 15445 bp, 8 predicted proteins | sample June2016WEW_6_40_FD_134511 | JGI IMG/M metagenome (GOLD analysis project Ga0187852, IMG submission 134511) | Peatland microbial communities from SPRUCE experiment site at the Marcell Experimental Forest, Minnesota, USA - June2016WEW_6_40 | ecosystem: Environmental > Terrestrial > Soil > Wetlands...
CGCTCGCCACGCTGGGTACCGGCGTCTCGGGGACTCTGCCGGAATTCAATGGCACCTCGGCGCAGGGGAGCAGCTCCACCATCAGCTTTAACGGGATGCGTACCGGCCACAACGACTTTCTGATCGACGGCGGCGAAATCTATGACCGCGGCAGCGGCGGCAAATTGGGAGTGATGCCCTCGCTGGATGCGGTGGCAGAATTCCAGACGCTGGCCAGCAATTACAGCCCGGATTATGGAATCGCCTCGGGAGGCACGACGACCATCGTGCTGAAATCCGGCACGAAAACCTTCCACGGCGGTTTGTGGGAGTTCAATCGTAACGACGACTTCGATGCTGTCAATTGGTTCACCAAACAGGCGGCCGTGCAGAACCATAAACCCCCCGCCATACCGGAGCTACGCCTGAACATCTACGGCGGCGATGTGGGCGGCCCGCTGTTTATCCCTATGATTTATCCGAAGGAAAAGAGTAAAACCTACTTCTTCTGGACCGAGGAATGGCGCAAAATGATTCAGGGATCTCCTGCCAATTTGACGAATGCGCCGACGTCCTCGGAGATTCCGACCGTCGCGGAGGAGACGAGCACGGGCGGCTTTGTATATGTGCCGCCGGTGGGCTTACCGGAATCGCCGGCCTCCAGCGCCTGCAACACCGGTCAGGTAGCGCCGTGCGTTCCGATCCTGCCCGGCAACACAGCATATACCAACAAGGAAACGGCCGATGGTCTGACTCCGGGAAATACGTTCAATTACAAAGGAGTTCTTGGAGCAATTCCGGGGGATATGCTCGACACGAACGCCGTTCTCTTCATGGGGACGGGAGCGATTCCGGCTTCCAATACGACGGGGCCCTCAGGTCAGCCGGTGGTGATTGCGTCGCCGAAGCAGCCGACGTACGTGCGCGAGGACGTGGTGCGCATCGATCACGATTTCTCCAGCAAGATGCACCTGATGGGGCACTGGATCCACGACCAGATGTCGCAGACCTATTTCCCCAACCAGAATTGGGGCGATGGCGACAGTTATACGACCGCGGGCGATGTGATGGCCAACCCAAGCTGGGGCTCGGTGATCAAGCTCACGTATACCATCTCGCCAAATCTGTTGAACGAAGCTTCGATCAACGTGAACGGCAACCACCTTGTGATGACGGCGCTTGCCTCGCCTGGCGCTTCCATTTCACAGCCGGCGGGCTGGACGCAGAAGGGGTATTTCCCGGCTGCTAACAACATAGGCTCCCGCATGCCCGGGGTCCATATGGGGGCGCCCTTCGGCACGACCTGGGCGATTGGATACTGGCCGTGGAAAAACTCCTACCTGAACTATCAGCCTCGCGACGACGTCTCCTGGACGAAAGGCAAACATAGCCTCAAGTTCGGGTTCGCCTACATGCGGAACGATAAGAACCAACAACAGCAGGCGGATACCGAGGGTGATTATAACTTCGGCACCGATTTTTCCGGCGATTCGTATATCAACTTCCTGCTGGGTTTATCTGACCAATTCACGCAGTTGGAGTCCCTATCGATGTTCCACTGGATCAACAACACCTGGTCGTTCTACGGAATGGACAACTGGCGTGTCTCGCACAAACTAACGGTGAACCTGGGGCTGCGCTATGACGGTCTGCCGCACGTCTACAACAAAGAAAACGATGCGGGGAATTTTGTGCCCGCGGATTACACTTCGGCCAACGCAGCGACGTTCGGAACCAGCGGAGCCCTGTGTATTGCGACAGGTTCACCTGCGGTTCTTCCGGCCGGTTGCACTGCGGCCAGCCCCGGACTTTCAACCTTCAGCGGCACTACTTTCTATATGAATGGCGTTGAGCTTGCGGGCGTGAACGGCTTCCCGCGCGGCGTAGTCCAGAACGACTACAAGACGTATCAGCCTCGTATCGGCTTCGCCTACGACCTCACCGGTAACGGCAAGACGGTGCTCCGCGGCGGCTTCGGAACTTTCTATGAGCGCGTGCAGGGCAACGACATCTACGGGACAGACACCAATCCACCGTTCGCCTACCAGCCTTCGGCGGGCGACGTGTTCTTCACCAATCCCGCTACGAGCGTCACCAGCGGGCTGACTGCCTCGACGCCCTCCTTCCCAGCGGGCATGGGAACCCTTTCCTATCACTATCCGAATCCGGGCACAGCGCAATACAGTCTGGGGATTCAGCAACAGATTGCGCCTGCCTTTGTTGCCGCGGTTCAGTACGTAGGTACCGCTGGCTGGAACCAGGACGTCAAGCGTCAGGTCAATACGCTGCCGCTGAACAGTACCCATCGCCAGGCGGTCGCAACCGCGGGCGCCAACGCCAACCTCTACAGAAACTACCTTGGTTTCGCCGGCATCGACGAAGACGACAACTCCACCAACTCCCACTACAACTCTCTGCAGGCGGCTCTGAGCTTGGAAAACAAGCACGGTTTCACTTTGCACCTCGGCTATACCTGGGCGCATGAGATCGATATTCAAAGCGACGATCTGCAGGGGGACTTGTCCAACCCGTACAACATTGCGTACGACAAAGGTTCGGGAACCTTCGACCGGCGCCACATTCTCACCGCCAACTACATCTACGCCTCTCCGTTCTTCCAACATTCCGGCAATGCGGCGGCACGCCTCCTATTGGGCGGCTGGACCATCTCCGGCGTAACCGTGGCGGAAAGCGGGCTCCCGTCGACCGTCGGCTGGGGTGGTGCAGACACGATCGGGCTCGGCGGCGGGACAAGCAATCGGCCGACCCAGACGGGTGCCGTGACCTACAAGCACACTCCTTCGGCGTGGTGGAACACAAGTGCGTTCTCTGCTCCCGTGGCTCCCTGGGCTGGAGGTACGAACAATGGTTGGGGCGTTTCCGGCAAGTCCCAGATCAGGCTAAATGATCTTCAAGACACGAATCTGAGCCTGTTCAAGTCATTTGCCTTTACGCAAAGCGAACGGATGAAGCTGCAGATCCGGTTAGAGTCGTTCGACACCTTCAACCACCCCTTGTGGAACGGCTTTAGTACAGGATTTTCGACTGCCGCTAGTCCCACGAATATCACCAGTGCCGATGACCCACGTGTATTGCAGTTTGGAGCGAAGCTCCAGTTCTAACCTTTAACCCAACCCTTAACCGGGGCGCGGCAGACAAGCTCTGCCGCGCCCTTTTCTGTTGCAGCGATGTCTGCCCGGCTTCGAATAAAATGGATGGATAGCATTGTTCCGGATACAGTGAAATTACTTAGCAGGCAAGAATGAGAGGTCCCGTGCGACATAAATGCTGTTTGGCATTGACGATGATGTTGGCGATGGCCGCCGCGCGCTGCCTGGGGCAGGCGGCTGGCGCGCCGGATCAACAGCGGCAAACCGCGCTTGCCCTGGAGCAGCAGGGAAAGAATGTCGAGGCTGAGGCCGCGTGGCGTGCTTTCCTGAAGGCACATCCCTCGAATCCGGAGCCTTACGCCCACCTGGGCCTGCTGAAAGCGCGCCAGGAACACTACAAGGAGGCCGTGCCTCTTTACCGCAAGGCCCTGGCGATCAATCCCGCGATTCCCGGCCTGCGCCTGAACCTCGGTCTCGCGCTCTTCAAGGGCGGCGAACTGAAGCAGGCCATTGTGGAATTCAAGCCGCTGCTCAAGAGCCAGCCGCCTTCCTCGCCGGAGGCCCAGCGCCTGACCATCCTGATCGGAATGGCGCACTATGGACTGAGGCAATACGGGGAGGCTGTGCCTTATCTCAAGCAGGCCGCCGCATCCGACGCGCAGAATCTGCAACTGAGGCTGGCCCTGGCGCACAGTTGTATATGGTCCAAACAGTACCAGTGTGTTCTGGATACTTATCACGAGATTTTGACGCTGAACGCGGAATCTGCCGAGGCCGATATGCTGGCCGGCGAAGCACTGGATGAGCTGAAGAACCATGGCGGCGCAATCGAGCAGTTCCGCGCCGCGGTGAAGGCTGATCCGAAGGAGCCCGACGTTCACTTCGGCCTGGGCTACCTGCTGTGGACCCATAAGCAGTACCCGGAGGCCGTAAGCGAGTTTCAGGCAGAGCTGGCCAACAACCCGGACCACATCCAGGCCATGATCTACCTGGCAGACACGCAGATGAAGTTGAACCATCCGGAGGAAGCCCGTCCCCTGCTGGAAAAGGCTCTGCGCCTGGACGCGGGACAGGCGCTCGCGCATCTCGACCTGGGTATCCTCTATGCGGATGCAGGCAGCTATGATGACGCCCTGCGGGAGATGAAGCTGGCCGCCCGGCTGGCCCCGGAGGACGTGAACGTCCACTGGCGGCTGGGACGGCTCTACCGGTCAATGGGCAAGAAAGACGAAGCCAAGGCCGAGTTCGACAAGGCTAGCAGCATCACCAAGGCCGCCGACGACGCGCTGGTGAACAAGATTAGCGGCGGCGGCGTTCACGCCAAGGGCAGTCCTGCACAGCAACCGGCGGCGGAGCCGGAGAAATGATAGGCATTACCTCAATCCGATCCAGCTCCTGGCCCAGGAACTGCTGATCACCGCCGGCGGTGTCCGTGTCTCGCCAGCCCGGCACGCGCCTCAGCCCAGCCGGATTAGCGCCGCGGAGTAAGCCGGAACATGCACGCTCAGTTTGCCGCTCTGGGTCCTCAGCCGCTCACCCGCCCGAGGATGAAACTGTCCATTGCTTCCAACCGCCGCTCCTTGGAACGTGACACTAAGCTTGCTGTCGATTGCCGGAGCTTCAAGGCGCTCGACTGTAGCCTGCTTGAAATCATAGGCTGACTCGGTAAGAGCAACCTCGGCATCGCGCAGATCCTTGTTAAAGATGGCTATCAGACCCCTCTCGCCATCCCCGCCCGCCGCATATGCGGTAAGGTTCGCGCCTTGTGCCTCAAGCGTTGTCCGATGCAAGGTGCGCCCCGCAAACTGTTGCGCCAGCATCAGTCCGAAGTACTCCGGTCGGGCCACAAAGCCGCTTCCGATCGAACCCACGATCGGCGAATAAAAACCGTTTGCGCCCCCATGCAGATTGACTCCCACGCAACCCATGGACGCCATTTGCAGGCAAAAGTCTCCCGCCCACAGCGCGGATGCAAAGGTATCGCTGACCCCCGGTTTTCCTGCGTTAAAGCAAGAATTTCCCTCCGTCATGCGAAACGGCAAGCCGGCGGCCCTGGCCGAGTCCAGCGCCTCCCGGCAAGAGCTATCGAACCGAGCGCCTGGATGCAAAAGCAGGTCGATATTCATCCGTGGATCGGCAGGCGGACCCTCGGGGTAGTAGTGGCTCGTTACCAGCACGATCTCTTTTGGAACGTCCTGCATAAACTGCTTCACCCACTTCTGGTTGAAGGCCGTGTCCGGTCCGGCTACCGCAACCTCAGGCAGCTTCTCATGAAACGCAGCCCTGAATGTTTTCCACTTGGCAAGGTACTCGTCGTAGGTCCAAGGCTTGTCGCCCTGATCGCGATGCTTGAAGAGATCGGGTTCGTTGCCGAACTGCACGCACAGCAGTTGGCTCCCGAGCGTCTTGGCCACAAAGCTGCCCTCGGCGAGCGCCTGCTCCAGCGTGCCTCCGCCAAGGTTCAGGCCATAGATGCAGCGCCAGCCGGTCGCGTTGAGAAAGCCCTGCAGCTTCCGGATGGAGAGCAGCGTAATGGTGAACGTGCGCGGCTCACGATGGCCTGGATCGGGTCCCACTAATCCATCCGCCTCCGGTGGGGTTGCTGACTCGGTCTCAGACCAGACGGTGAACTCGCTTAGGTTGCCGCCGAGGCGCAGCACTCCCTTTGGGCTCAACGTGCGGAACACTCCGATCAGGGCCATGTTCTGTGGCGAAAAGAAATCCGGATAAGCAAGCTGCCCGCTTTCGTAGCTCAGCCCCATGAAGTCTGCGGGGACTTTGGCGAGACTCGTCGAAGGGTCGATGGCCAGCGAAGCCTGAAGAGTAGCCGTCTGCGCCATCAACCGATGCGGTGCGCTCAGTGCGGTTACCCCAAGCGCTGCGGTAATGGAACAAAACTCTCTTCTTGACAGTTGTTTCATAATGCCTCCAGTTTCTCACTTCCTTTTAGAGCATTTTCACGGATAGTGTAATGTCATGGGTATCCCACCCTGGCCGCATTGTTGTTTTTTTGCGGCCAGGGTGGGATCAAACGATTCCCGCATTACGGGAGCAATGAAAATGCCTTAGTTCAGCGTCAGGTCGGCATGGAGCGGTGTATTTTCGCTGGAATCGCCGACGCGGATGACAAATTTGCCGGGATCGATGTTCCACTTGTGCGCCGTTTCGTCCCAGTAGCTGAAAGCGCGGGCGTCCAAACTAAGAGTGACGTGCTGAGTCTCGCCTGGCGCCAGATTAACCTTCTCAAAGCCTTTCAGTTCGCGCTCCGGGCGGCTGACCTTGGCGGAGGGATCGGAAACGTAGAGTTGGGCCACTTCAGCGCCGGCGACGTTGCCGGTGTTGGTTACGTCGAAGCTGACCGCGACAGTCGAGCCCGAGGCAGCCGTCGCCGGTACTTGTAGATTGGCGAAGCTGAAGGTGGTGTAGCTCAGCCCGAAGCCGAAGGGAAAGAGCGGGTGCTTGCCTGAGGTGGTCCAATATCGGTAGCCAACCAGCAGTCGATCTTCATACTTCACTTGGCCGATGACATAATCTACCGGCGGCTTGCCCTCTTCGATCACGTGTAGCGAGGTGTCTGCGCCCTTGATGGGATAGTAGTAAGGCGCGGATGGATTCTCCTCCCAACTGCGGTCGAAGCTGACCGGCAGCTTGCCTTCGGGATTGTGCTTGCCGAAGAGCACCTCGGCAACGGCCGTGCCGCCCTCCTGGCCGGGATAGTAGGTATGCAGCAGCGCGGGAACCTTGCTGAGCCAGCGACGCGTATCCAGAGAGCCGCCGGCGGTCAGCGTGACGATGGTGCGCGGGTTGGCTGCGGTCACGGCCTCAATCAGCGCGTCCTGTCCCCAGGGCAGCGCGAAGGTGCGGTCGTAGCCCTCGCCCTCAGTGTGCGGACTGAAGCCGACGGCAAGTACCACCGCGTCGGCAAGGGCGGCATACTTTTTCGCATCCTCTGAGATCAACTCCGGTTCAAAGGCGATTCCCAGCCCGAAGCTGGCTACGGGAGAGTGGGGCAGATATTCGGCAATGACATTCACTGTCTGGCCGGCGGCCAGCTCCAGCGTGGCCGCTTGCGGAACCCGGCCCTCGGTGTAAGCCTGCGCCAGCACCGTTCTGCCGTCTGTCAGCACCGTGAATTCGTCCCCGCTACGGGCCGGAGAAGCAGCCAGGATCAAATATTTGCCGGCTTTGGCCGCCTTGTAACGGGCGGTGTAGCGGATGCTTTGCCGTACCCCGGACTTGGCGTCCCGGCCACTATGCTGATAGTCGGCAATCTTCGGTATCGCGGCGGTTTCAGGCGTGCCGGTGAAGTCCTTGCTGAGGAAGGTTTCCATCTTGATGACGCCAGACCAGAGCGTCTTATCGAAGATCTCGTTCTCGCTGGGCAGTCCGCGGGCGTAGAGAATATGCGCATCGGGACCTGCCAGGTTGGCGATGCCGGTCAAAATGCTGACTGGCTCGAAGGCCTGAGCCTCGGAAGAGCCTCCGCCGCCGGTTACCGCCGGCCATGCATCGGGTCCGATGACGGCGATGGTCTTGATTTTATTCGCATCCAGCGGCAGCAAGTGGCCGTCGTTCTTGAGTAAAGTCAGGCTCTCTCGCGCGCCGTCCAACGCGACCGCGCGATCGGCCACTGAATAAGTCGAGTCGGAAAGGTCAAGCTGTGGGCGGTCCAGGAAGCCATAGCGCAGCTCGGTTCTCAACAGCCGCAGCACTTTGTCGTCGATGGTGGTTTCCTTCACCTTGCCGTCTTTGACCGCGGCCAGCAGGACTTCGGCGGTCATGAAGCGCGCCGAGGGCATCTCCAGGTCAAGGCCGTTGTTGGCCGCCGCCACGCCGTCATAGGTGGCGACCCAGTCCGACATGAGAATCCCCTGGAAGCCCCACTCGCCCTTGAGCACCTTCAGGTTCAGGTACTCGTTCTGGGTGGCGTGGACGCCATTGACCAGGTTGTAGGAGTCCATCACCGCGTCCACGTGAGCCTGGGTGACGGCAGCCTCGAAGGCTGGCAGGTAGATCTCGCGCATGGTCCGCTCGTCCACCTCCACATTCACGTTGTGCCGGTTGTACTCCTGATTGTTCAGTGCGTAGTGCTTAACAGTGGCAATTACGCCCTGTGACTGCACGCCCTCGATGTAAGGAATCACCATGGCAGCGTTCAGAAAAGGGTCTTCGGAAAAATATTCAAAATTGCGTCCAGCCAGCGGAGAGCGAGCAATGTTGACGCCCGGGCCGAGCAGAAAATGGACGCCGCGCGCGCGGGCATCGCGGCCCAGTCCCTCGCCCAGTCTGTGGGCTAACTCCTTATCCCACGTTGCGGCCAGCGCCACGCCTCCCGCATAGGCGGTAGTCGGTCCCCAGGTGCGCACGCCCACTGAGGCGTCGGACATCTTGAAGCGCGGCAGATCGATTGCCGGAGCGGGTCGCGTGAACATGTTATCGACGCCGCCCAGCAGCTCGATCTTCTGCTCCAGAGTGAGTTTGGCCAGCAGAGCTTGGGCTTTGGCCTCGATGGCGGGTGAATCCGGCGCGGGCACCTGTGCCGCGGCTTGCACGGCCGTGACCAGGGCGCAACTGAGCAGGATCGGCAGCAGGCATGCGATGCCCAAAGAGACAAACGGTTGTGTAGAGGGTTTCAGTGATATTTTCATGACAGGAAAGGATACCTCAATGGCCCTTAAAATGTATACAGGAGTCTCCTTTTTTTCTCCAGTTTGACGGCATCAGCAACGCAGCCAACTCGCACCGCAAGGTAGGCAACCTCTTTGATGTGAAACGGCAGGCCATCAACAACCTGCACGAGACCGGCGTCGAGATTGTGCTGGTGACCGACATCATCAACGGCATCAATAACATGCAGTTGGGCCGCATCCGTTCGGATGCGGCCTTTCACTTGCAGCCTATATTGATGCTTTTTGAATAGTTATCAGTAACACCCCAGGTTTATGATGTGTTCTAATAGGATTTTATTTGCTGGCGAGGAGGTCGTATGAGCGAAAATCAACCGGCTGTGGCGTGGAAGCAGGGTCGCCGTGAATTCCTGAAGGCGGGCGGAGCGGTAACGGCCGCATTGCTGGCGCCATCGGCGTTGGCCGAAACACCGAAGGCTCTCCCCGGCCTTCCATCGAACCCCAAGACTCCCGCGTCCATGCCGACGCGGAACCTGGGCAAAACCGGCTACAAGGTCGGCATCTTCTCGCTGGGCGGGCAGGGCTCCCTGGAGAAGGCGAATAACTTCGACGTGGCTGTGCCGATTATCGAGCGGGCGCTCGACCTAGGCGTCAACTACATCGACACTTCGTCGATCTACGGCGGACCCGAGCGCTGGAGCGAGCAGTACGTGGGCAAGGTGATGGCGCACCGGCGCAACGAGGCATTCCTTGCCACCAAGACCATCGAGCGGAGCCGCGAAGGCTCGCTGCGTATGATAGAAAAATCGCTCCAACTGCTGCAGACCGACCATGTGGACCTGTGGCAGTTGCACGACATCGGCACCATGGCCAATGTAGATGCGATCTTTGCCAAGGGCGGCGCGATGGAGGCGCTGCTGGAGATGCAACAGCAGAAGGTGGTGCGCTTTCTCGGCATCACCGGGCACTACCGGCCCGAAGCACTGATTGAGTGCATCCGACGCCACCCCTTCGACACCATCCTGATGGCCATCAACGCCGCCGACCCGCACCACTTCAGCTTCAACGAGCAGTTGCTGCCGCTGGCCGTCGAGCGGCAAATGGGCATCATCGGCATGAAGATTCCGGGCCGCGGCCGGATTCTCTCCACCTGGACGCCGCCGCCCATCGAGGATCAGAAGCATATGTGGGAGGGCATGGTGCTGGCACCCACGCCGGGCACGATCACCATGCGCGAGGCCATGTACTACGCGCTCACCCGCCCGGTGAGCACGGTGATCGTCGGCTGCGACACCATCGCGCAACTCGAAGAAAACGTGCAGCTGGCGCGGGAGTTTACGCCCTTGAGCGACAGCCAATTGGCGGAGCTGGTGAAGCGCGTCGAGCCGGTCTCCAGGCAGTCGCTCTTCTTCCGCTTCTACGACCATACGTAAGAGCAAGTCAGCGGCGAGTGTACTGCATTGGCGCCCCATCCTGACGACAGAACAATACGTCGCAAGGATCGGGCGCCCGGATTTTTCGCGTAACGAGCGATTCGGAACTGTCCCGCTATCCTGACTGGCTGACCTTCACCGCCAACTTCTCGACCTCAACCTCAAGAAAATCCTGGACCAATACAGACGCCCCGATATTCCCTTGGATACAAGCCAAATGGCAGCGTGAACGATGGATTGAACTCAGCACTCTCCAGTTATAGTTGTGGATATGGTCTGGAGTCGATTCCATTTATTCCTGGCAGTTACCTATATTGCAGGATTGCTGCTAGTGGGGTTCCTGGCTGGGCGGACGAAACGGGATTCGAACCAATTTTTGAACGCCTCCGGCGCGTTGCCGCTGTGGGTCTGCATCGCGGCCTGCATCGCGGCCAATTGTGGCTCTCTGGATGTGATCGCGATGATGGCGCTGGGCGCGCAGTATGGGATGCTGGCCTGCCATTTTTTCTGGATCGGCGCGGTTCCCGCATTGGTCGTATTGGCCTTCTGGCTGTTACCGGCCTACGCCCAGGGCCGCTACCCAACTGTTCTCGACTTCATTGCCCGCTATTACGGGCAAGAGACGCGGTCGGTGGTTGCGCTGTGCTTTTCGGCCATGATGCTGCTGCTGGCCGGAGTCTGCCTATGCGCCGTTGCGCAGGTTTTGGTGACCTTCCTGGGTTGGACCTTCTTCCAGGGCATCTTGCTGACGGCGCCGGTGGTGCTGTTTTACACCTGGGTTGGCGGCCTGCGCGCAACAGTTTACGCCGAGTTGCTTCACTTTGCCATTGTACTGGCGGCAGTTGTGCCGCTCGTCTTCCTGGTGGTCCACGATTTTGGCGGGATTCGCATTCTGCTTGCAAGTATTCCGGCTGGCCGGTTTCATGCCTGGCAGACACTGCCGTATTTTAATCCGCAAGCAACGATGGACCGCTTCGGTCTGGTCGTCGGGTTGGGGCTGGTGATGAGTTTTGGGTTCTGGAGCACGGACTTTGTGCAGATGCAGCGGGCTCTTGCGGTGCGGCGCGAGAAGGATGTGCCGTATGTGCCGCTAGCCATGGCGGCGGCCAAGCTGATCTTCGCATTTCTCATCGTCCTTCCGGGAGTGGTTGCTCCGCTGGTGCTGCACACGCGGGGTACGGAGAACTGGAATGCAACCATGTCGTCGATGATGCTTCATTACTACAGCCCATTCTGGGTGGTAATCGGAATCATGGGACTGGCGGCGAGCCTGGTATCCACATTTGCCAACAATGTTTCTGGATTCACCTCTGCGTGGGTGCAGTCCATTTACCGGCCGTGGATTCGGCCGGGAGTGGGGGAAGCGCACTACGTGTGGATAAGCCGCATGACCAACGCGGCAGCCGTCCTGCTGTCCATCGGCGCGGCCTATGTGGCTCTCAGCTATCAAAGCCTGATGGACTACATCCAGATGGTTCTTTCCATATTCAATGCGCCGTTGTTTGCGCTGGTGGCGCTGGCTGCTCTGGTTCCGCGCAGAGTGGTAAATGGCGGCCTGGGAGGCTTGACCCTGGGGGTGACGAGCACGATTTTGCACCAGGTGATGGTGCGTGCGGGCCTGCTCCATTATGGGAGCCAGATGAGCGCTAACTTCTATGCTGCGATTCTGGGCTTCAGTGTTGCTGCGGCTGGTACTCTGGCGATTAGCCGCATTCGCGGCCAGATAGCACCAAGGCCAACTCTGGGTGAGGAGCCTGTTCGTTTGCCGCTCCGGTTCTCTTTGCCGACGATATTGATGGCCATCGGGATTGTTGGAGTATGCGTTGTCATCAACATTCGATTCTGGTAGCTTCCCTGGTCGCCGCGCCCCGGCTAACCTGCGGCTGTGAACCGGCGCCGGACCGGTCGATCGACGAAACCGCGATCCCGGACGGAGCGTTCAGGCAGCCGGTGGGGGATTTCTGGTTGGTTATCATAACCGGTTCTGTGCCGCCACGGACGGCACTGGCTAAGACAATCGCTTTCCCAATGAATTTATCATTTTTAGGAAAAGCCGTATCGAAAGGGCGAACCCGTTCCCTGGACAAATTCGCCCGCCGGGAAAGCACGGCCCAGATTCTATAATAATTGCAGGTAATCGATTGTCTAAGCGGCATGGAGTGATATAAAATATTGTACGATTCAATCGCCTGATGCAAGGATTCATCATGATCTTGAAGACTCGACGCGATTTCCTGCAGAATTTCGCTCGGGCAGCCGCCGCGGCCGCGCTTGCCCGAGAGCCCCTGCTGTGGAGCCGGCCAATCGAAACCCTGCGGCCGGTCCGTGCCTGGGTAACCTCTGGCAAGCAGAGGTTTGTGGGATTCGAAGCGCCACGGTGGCAAAGGGCCGCGGTGAGCGCCAGCCTGGACATTCGGATTGATTCGGCCAGCAGGCGCCAGACGGTTCTAGGGTTTGGCGCGGCCTTTACAGACGCCGCCTGTTATCTGTTCAGTCAGTTGCCTGCTCAGGGGCGCCAGGAACTGATCGGCGAGTTTTTTGGGCTGGATGGCCTGCGCCTTTCCGTGGCCCGTACATGTATCGGGTCCAGCGACTATTCCAGAGGCGTGTACAGCTACGACGATACCCCGGAGCCGGACCCGGAACTAAAGCACTTCAGCATTGAACACGACCGCGCATACATTCTTCCCTCGCTGCGTGCGGCGCGCGAGCTGAATCCGGAGCTGTTTCTCTTCGCCTCGCCGTGGAGCCCGCCCGGATGGATGAAGGCCGGAGGATCCATGCTGGGCGGCTCGATGCGCAAGGCATATTTCGCCGCGTACGCGCAGTATTTTGTCCGTTTCCTGGAGGCGTATACGGCCGAGGGCGTCAAGATCGATGCTGTCACCATCCAGAATGAGACCGACACCGACCAGGATGGGAAAATGCCAGCGTGTTTGTGGGGTCAGGAGTATGAGATCGATTTCATAAAAACCTACCTGGGACCGGCCCTGGAACATGCTTCTCTCGACACAAAGATCTGGATCCTCGACCATAACTACAACCTGTGGGGCCGTGCGCTGGACGAACTGAGCGACCCTGGAGTGAACAAAGATGTGGATGGGGTTGCCTGGCACGGTTACGTGGGTACCGCGGATGCCATGACGCGAGTGCACCAGGCATTCCCCGGAAAGAGCGCTTATTGGACCGAGGGCGGTCCCAAATATACAAGTCCGGACTACACCACCGACTGGAGCACCTGGTCGCAAACGTTTTCCAGTGTACTGCGGAACTGGGGCCGCTGCCTGGTGGGATGGAATCTGGCGCTGGACGAAGAGGGCAAACCCAATGTAGGCCCCTTCTCGTGCGGTGGCATGGTGACCATCGACTCGCGTACACAGCGTATCACGCGCAGCGGTCAGTACTGGGCGTTTGCCCACTACTCGAAGGCAATCCGGCGCAACGCGCGCGTACTTGCGTCGCATGGGCAGCTCGCCGGCGTGGAGCATGTGGCACTGGAAAATCCGGATGGCAGCCGCGTGCTGATTATCACCAACCGGGGCGAGGCGCGCACGGTGGACTGTGGCCTCGATTCGTCCACGCTTCAGGTCCGGATGCCTGAGGACTCGGTGGTAACTCTAGTGTGGTAAGAAGTGATATATTGGATGATTCCGGTCCGCCATGTCAGCTGTTTCGCTTGATAGGCTGGCGCCGCGGCTGGCCGTTGTTGTACAGGGGGCTTGCTGAGGGAAAGTCGCGCTGGATCGTATTTCTTGCAGAGAGAACCTGCCGGATGCCACTGTGCGAGCCCGGTAGGATGGATTCCAAAAACGTAATTCAGCGGAAAGTGTGAAATGCCTCAATGAAAGATTCTGTAAACTCTGAACAGCGTAAGCCGGCCGCAAAACCTGCGGCCCGGCACCCGGTAAACCTGAAGCAACTGGCGGCCTATCTGAAGCTGAATCCGGCGACAGTATCCGTGGTTCTCAACGATGTGCCGGGCCGCTCGATTCCGCAAGCCACACGAGATCGCATCAAGGCTGCCGCCGAGGAGATGAATTACTACCCCAGCCAGCTGGCGCGTTCCCTGCGCAACCGGCGTACTCTGACGATCGGCATCCTTGTGCCCGAACTGGGCGGTGGCTATCACACTGAGGTGATGATCGGCATCGGCGATCAACTCATCAATGCGGGATATTTCTACTTTACGACGCACCACTGGCATCGCAAGAACCTGGTGGAAGATTATACGCGCATGATGATTAGCCGCGGCGCGCAAGGCATCATTGCCATCGATACTGCGCTTGAGCATCCCATTACCGTTCCTGTAGTCGCCATCGCGGGCCATCGCCAGATCAAAGGCGTGACCAATGTCATACTCGACCACTTCCGCGCCGCAGAACTAACCCTGAATCACTTGTACGCTCTTGGGCACAGGCAGATCGCGTTCATGCGTGGGCAGCCGCTCAGCACCGACTCGGATGCGCGCTGGGATGGGATCCTGGCAGTTGCGCAGCGACTGGGTCTGGAGGTCAAGCCGGAACTGGTCGTCAGCCTCAACCGCGACATGAGCTCCCCGGAGCTGGGCTATCCGGTCATACAGCAACTGCTGGCTACCAAGCTGCCTTTTACTGCGCTGGTCGCCTTCAACGACATCTACGCGATCGGTTCCATCCGCGCGCTTCAAGACTTCAATCTGCGTGTGCCGGCCGATGTTTCGGTGATTGGCTTTGACGACATCATGGCGGCTGAATACACCCTGCCGCGCCTTACAACGATTCGCCAGCCACTGGCCGAGATTGGCAGAATTGCGACCCAGAGCCTGCTCAACCTCATCCATGGCACGCTCGCGCCGCGCGAGGAGATTGTCGTGGAACCGAAGCTTATCGTCCGGGAATCCACCGGCCCGGTCAGGCTGACACCGTAAGGCATATCAGAAACCGTGCAGAGTTTTGGCACTGTGCAAGGCCGGGTAGCGGCCACAATGCAACGAATATTAAGGGTCATCCGCACATTGAGTGATACTCCCCACGGAGAGCCGGAAGGCGTAATCGTTCGGTGTTCCCCTCTTGATTGGCGCTGAGGGTATCCCGCGAGTAGTTGACGGGAATCCCCAGACTCAGAATTGCAGGAGAAATTACGTGAAAGTCATCTTGGGCAACGAACGCGGGCAGAGCGGTTCAAAGGCGAAATGCAATGTAATGCGTTTCTGGGTTCTGTTGCTTTCTCTACTGCTTATCTCAATGGTAGGAGCATGGGCGCAAACGGCGGTTCAACCAGTCTGGCAAGGAGTTCTGCGCAACCCCGCTGGCGCGCC
>Ga0187852_1002391_pt1 | contig 15418 bp, 13 predicted proteins | sample June2016WEW_6_40_FD_134511 | JGI IMG/M metagenome (GOLD analysis project Ga0187852, IMG submission 134511) | Peatland microbial communities from SPRUCE experiment site at the Marcell Experimental Forest, Minnesota, USA - June2016WEW_6_40 | ecosystem: Environmental > Terrestrial > Soil > Wetlands...
AAGGAGGACAACTGGGCGTCGGAAAGGCCGTCAAAAGCGCTGTTGACGGATCGGGCAGACCGGTTGACACACCGACCGCGGGTCAGCTGCCCAGCCTGGTTTCTTACTGTCTGAATCGCAGATGGCAGGGTGGGCAACAAGGGCATCTGACATGCTGACTGGAGCGAAGCATCCGCAGTGTCACCTTAAAAACAAGCAAATGCAGATCCTTCGCTCCGCTCAGGATGACAGCCCGTTTGAAAGTTTCATCCCCCCGGTCAACTGCTACCTGCGCGTGAAGCGACGTGTTAAACTTATAAAGAATGCGAGAACCATTCCTCGAGAGAATTGAGAACCGCGCTCTGGTCTGCGACGGAGCGATGGGGACAATGCTCTACGCAAGAGGCATCTCCTCGACCCGCTGTTTCGATGAGCTGAACCTGAGCTCGCCGCAACTCGTCAAGGAGGTCCACCTCGCCTATGCCAAGGTTGGGGCGGAGATCCTTGAGACCAACACCTTTGGGGCCACGCGGCGGCGCCTGGAAAAATACAATCAGGGCGAGAAGGTGCGTGAAATCAACCTGGCCGGAGCGCGGTTGGCGCGCGAGGTGGCAGGGGATACTCTCTACGTCGCCGGCTCCGTGGGGCCGTTGGGGGTCCGCCTGGAGCCGCTGGGACCGACTTCACTCGAGGAAGCCAGGGCGGCGTTTCGAGAGCAGATCGCGACTCTGGCAGAAGGCGGCGTGGATCTGATCGTGGTGGAAACCATGAGCGATCCGAACGAAGCCCACCAGGCCTTGCTGGCCGCGCGCGACGTGTGCTCCCTGCCGGTGGTTGTACAGATGACCGTACAGGAAGACGGCAGTACGTCCAGCGGGGCGTTGCCGGAGGAGTTCGGCCGCAAACTCGACGAGTGGGGCGCCGACGTCATCGGGCTCAATTGCAGCGTCGGTCCGGCAGCCATCCTGGAAGCTCTGGAGATCCTGGCGGCTGTGACCAGCCGCAAGCTCGCCGCGCAGCCCAATGCGGGCATGCCCCGCACGGTTCAGGGCCGCAACATTTACCAGAGCCCGCCGGAGTACATGGCCAGCTACGCCCGGCGATTCATTCAATGCGGAGCGCGGCTGGTGGGCGGTTGCTGCGGGACGACGCCGGAGCACATCAAAGCGATCAAAGCGGCGGTCCGATCGCTCAGCCCGCAGCGCGCGCGCATCGCAGTGGAAGTCCTGGAGCGGCCGCCGCGCACTCTCGAACCGGTTCCAGTCGAGAAACGCTCGCGCCTCGCTGAGAAGCTGGCGCGGGGTGAGTTTCCTGTTTTGGCGGAAGTAGTTCCGCCCAAGGGCTGCGACGCCACCAAGGAAGTGGAAGGCGCGCACTTCCTGCTGGCCAAGGGAGTGGACGCAATCAACATTCCCGACGGCATGGGCGTGATGGGCCGCATGAGTCCTCTCACCCTGGCGGCGCTCCTCGAGCAGCAAGTGGGCATCGAGGTGCTCCTGCACTTCAGCGCTCTCGACCGGACTGTGATGAGCATTCAGGCCGATGCCTTGGGAGCGCACGCATTAGGACTGCGGAACATCCTTGCCGTGACCCGGGATACCGCTCAGTTCTCAGCGCTCCTCGAGACGATCATCTTCGAGGTGGATTCCATCGGTCTGGTCAACATCTTCCACAACCTGAACCAAGGCTTGGATGCCGGGGGAAATCCACTTGGGCAGCAAACCAGCTTCCTGATTGGCGTGGCGCTCGACCCCCATGCCGTGAACCCTGACGAGGAGCTTCGCCGTTTTGAGCTCAAACTCGAAGCGGGCGCTAATTTTGCCGTCACCCAGCCCGTGTTCGACGTTGAGCAACTGGGTGTGTTCATGAAGCGCATGCGGTCTCGCGCGGGCTCGATACCGGTGGTTGCGGGGATCTGCCCCCTCACGAGTTACCGCAATGCTGAATTCATGAATAATGAAGTGCCCGGAATCTCTGTTCCGCCCGCCATCATGGAGCGCATGAGAAAGGCGGACACAGGCGAGGCGGCTCGAGCGGAAGGTGTTAAAATCGCCCAGGAAACTCTGCTCTCCATCCGCAACCTGGTGCAGGGTGTGCAGATTGCCGCGCCCTTCGGCCGCTACGCCATGGCGGTGGAGGTGGCAGAAGTTCTGGGACTCCAGACGGCGAGCAAGCATGCTTAAGGGGCCTGTCCTTTGTCAGTTGTCCGTGGTCCGTTGCACCGATATGCGGAAGGGGTTCCCGAAGCGTAGCGAGATCGCAGGCGCCTTTGACTTGAGACGCGATGAATTCAAACAACAAACTGCGGATTACGAAAAATCGGCAACGGACAACAGACCACGGACAACGGACGGATTCCAATGAACCAAACACCCAAATCCTCTAAACCCGAATGCTTCGAAAAAAACCTGGAACGCCTGGACGGAATAGTGCGCGAGCTCGAGGACGCTGATTTGCCGCTCGAAAAAGCCCTGGAGCTTTATGAAGAAGGGATGAAACTCTCCGAGGTTTGCCACAAGCAATTGGAAGAAGCGGAAGGCAAGGTGGAGATTCTGACTAAGAAAGCCGGGGGCAAAGTGGTGGCCGAACCGTTCGAGGCGGGCGATAAGGCAGTGACGAGTGACGAGTGACGAGCGGGGCAGCGGGGACTTCAATTTTCACGGTTTCCGGACGCCCGTCAACCGACCGCCGTGAGCGAATGCCCTGAGAATAACTCCCCTCCTCAGCGGGAGGAGGGGTAGGGGGTGGTGGGTGCCACACCGCGACAGGACCAACCACCCCTACCCCCTCCTTAGCCAAGGAGGGGAATCATTTTCATACTTTCTGGGTGCCCGTCAAACGACGGGAACGAGCGACTGCTCTCAAAGTGCTTCCCATTCGGGCAGATTCAAGTCACAATTAAGGTTTTCCGGTAGGATGCGCGGGCAGGCATCTTTCGCTAATGAGAAAACAGTGAATACCGCTTCAGAATTAAGCATCCGAGAGTACCTCGAAACGGCGGCCCGCCGAATCGATGAGGAACTGGACCGCCTGCTCCCGCCCGCCGACCGTTTCCCGCCCAGCATTCACGTAGCGATGCGCTATTCGGTACTGGCCGGGGGAAAGCGATTGCGGCCAATCCTCTGCCTGGAAGCGGGGCGCCTGCTCGGCGGCGACGAGCGAATGCTCGTGCGAACGGGCAGTGCGCTGGAGTTGATTCACACATACTCTCTGATCCACGACGACTTGCCGGCCTTGGACAACGACGATCTGCGCCGGGGCAAACCCACATCGCACCGCGCCTTTAGCGAGTCCACCGCCATCCTGGCCGGCGACGCACTTCTGACCCTGGCGTTCGAAGTCCTTTCCTGCCCGGGCCCGCCCTCCGAAGCCTCGAAGCTGCGGGTGATCCATGAAGTCGCACACGCCATCGGCACGGATGGCGGCATGATTGGCGGCCAGGTGATTGATCTCCAGATGGCCGGCCGGGAGGTTGACAGCCAGGCGCTCGAATACCTTCACTCCGCCAAGACCGGCGCTTTCATACGGGCCGCGGTAAGGGCCGGCGTTCTCTATGCGCAGGGCGGGGAAGAAGACCTGGCTCGCCTCTCGAGCTACGGCGAGAAAATCGGATTAGCCTTCCAGATTGTCGACGACCTGCTGGATGTGCTGGGAACTCAGGAATCGTTGGGCAAGACGGTGGGCAAGGACGACCGGCAGCACAAGGCGACGTATCCGGCCATTCATGGAATCGAGGCGTCGCAGCGCATGGCTTCGCAGCTTGTCGCGGAGGCCTGTGAGGTTCTTGAACCTTACGGAGACCGCGCGCACACCCTACGAGGCCTCGCTCAGTTTATGCTTGTGAGGAAGCACTGATGGAATATAAATACCTTCCCCGCATTGATTCACCCGCGGACCTTAGAAAGCTCCGCCGCGAAGAATTGCCTCTGGTGGTCGATGAACTGCGGGATTACATGGTTTCCGTAATTTCGAAGATCGGCGGTCACCTGGCTTCCAGCCTCGGCGCAGCGGAGCTGACCGTGGCGCTCCACTACACTTTCGACACGCCGAAGGACAAGATCGTTTGGGACATCGGCCACCAGGCTTACGGGCACAAAATCCTGACCGGGCGCCGCGATCGCCTCCCGACCATTCGCCAATATGGAGGCATCTCCGGCTTTCCGTCGCGCGAGGAAAGTCCCTACGATACTTTCAACGTAGCTCATGCCGGCACCGCCATCTCCGGCGCGCTCGGCATGGCTGTGGCGCGCGACCTGAAGGGTGAGGATTACAACGTCGTGGCCGTGCTGGGAGATGCGGGTCTGACCGTAGGTGAGGTACTCGAGGGAATCAACAACCTGGGCACCTTGCAGAAGAAAGTACTGGTCATCCTCAATGACAATATGATGTCGATTTCACCCAACGTCGGCGCGCTGGCCGGCTACCTGAACCGCATTGTCCACGGCCAGGCCTACCACCGCCTGCGGGAAGAAGTTGAGAAGTTGATGCTGTCGGTTCCCCGCTTGGGACCACGCATGCTGAAACTGTCAAAAAACATCGTGGAGTCCGCCAAGACGGTGCTGATTCCCGGTCTGGTCTTCGAAGAGCTGGGGTTCGAATACATCGGGCCCATCAACGGCCACGACATCCACGAGCTTCTGGCCGTGCTCGCCAAGGTGAAGAATAATCCCAAGCCGACGCTGGTGCATATCGTTACCCAGAAGGGCAAGGGCTATCATATCGCCGAGCAGCTGCCGGTGAAATATCACGGCGTGACGCAATTCGATGTGTCGACCGGCGCTTTCCACAAAGCCCCAGCTTCTGCGCCCTCCTACACTTCGGTCTTTGGCAAGGCCCTGTGCGAGCTGGCGGAAAAAGACTCGCGCGTCATCGGCATTACCGCCGCCATGAGCGAAGGCACGGGCCTCGATGAATTCTCCAAGCGCTTTCCGAACCGCTTTTTCGATGTGGGCATCGCGGAGCAGCACGCCGTGACTTTCGCCGTGGGCCTGGCTTGCGAGGGCATGCGGCCGGTTGTGGCCATCTATTCCACCTTCTTGCAGCGCGCTTTCGACCAGGTGATGCACGATGCCTGCCTGATGCGCGCTCCCGTGACCTTCGCGCTTGACCGGGCCGGCATTGTAGGCGCCGATGGGCCCACTCATAACGGGCTCTACGATCTGGTCTATCTTTCCGCGCTGCCCGGCATCGTGGTGATGGCTCCAAAGGATGAAAACGAGCTGCGTCATATGCTGTATACGGCGCTCACGTGCGGCGGTCCCGCCGCGTTGCGCTATCCGCGAGGGAATGGCATCGGCACCCCGCTCGATCCGGAGTTCAAGAAACTCGAGATCGGAAAAGGCGAGATTCTGCGGGAGGGAGCCGATATCGGTATTCTCGCCCTGGGCAGCATGGTCTACCCTTGTCTCGAAGCCGCCGGGCGCCTCGAGGCCATGGGCATCAGCGCAACCGTCATCAACGCCCGCTTCATGAAGCCGCTCGATGCCGACCTGATCTCCTGCCTGGCGGCTGAGAAGCGATTCCTGGTGACCGCCGAAGAAGGAACGGAAGCGGGCGGCTTCGGAGCCCACGTCGCGGCTATGCTTCATGACCGGAGAGTTCCGGCCAGCATTCTGCGCATCGCGGTGCCGGACCGCATCGTGCCGCACGGCGCGCCCACCCTGCTGCACGCCAAGTACGGCCTCGACGTCGACGGCATCGTGAACCGTATTAAAACGTACGCCGACGAGTGGCCCGCGAACACGTCGGGGAAGTATCGGTCTGCGCTGCGGGCGTGAAGAAAAGTGGCTGGTGCTTAGTTGGTTTAATGAGCGCAATTTCAAACGGCCCCAGGAAGGGCGGGGCTTCAGCCCAGCGTCTGCGGGTGCGAGGTCGGAAGGGCCTTTAGGCCCTGAAGCTAAGCTGCTTCGGGGGCTAAAGCCCCGTACTTACTTCGCGGGATTATCGGCGGGACTGAAGCCCCGCCCTTCCGCTTCCGACGATGAAGGTTGCTTGCTAATTCTGCTAAGTGCTGGTGTCGTGCTCCAGAAGTTCCTTGAATATGTCAGCCCGTCAGCCGACGGGCGTAAGCGAGTAGCCCACGGCGTAAGCCGTGGGTTCGTGGGGTCCCCCCTCACCCCCGTCCCCTCTCCCGCTCGGGCGGGAGAGGGGTGCCGAAGGCAGGGTGAGGGCCGTCCAACCCAGGGCTCACGCCCTGGGCTACTTTATGCCGCCCCTGACGGGGCTGCTGACGCGTGGCCGAATCGTCTCGACTTATGTTGCGAAATCATTGGGACGCGGCACTAGCCACTGAAGCACTGACTATCAACTGCCCTTCCATGACCCTGCCCAATGCCGTACTGCTCTTCTTCGCCGCAGGAATCGCAGGCACCATGAATTCGGTGGCCGGAGGGGGCAGCTTCTTTTCATTTCCTGCCTTGATCTTTACGCACGTGCTGCCCATCCCGGCTAATGCCACTTCCACGGTTGCGCTCTGGCCCGGCAGCGTGGCCAGCGCCAGCGCATACCGGAAGCGGTTTCCCAAAGACTTCAAGATTCTGGCGGAAATGATCGCCACCAGCGTGACCGGCGGAACTCTGGGAGCGCTCGTGTTGCTGCGAACCCCGCAGGCAACCTTCATGCGCTTTGTGCCCTACCTCTTTCTGCTCGCTACGTTGCTGCTTATCTTCGGCAAGCGGATAGCAAATTGGGTAGAAACCACATTCAAAGCTTCGGAGCAGCCGCGCTGGCTGGTGGTGGCGGCGTCCAATCTTTTCCAGTTCCTCATCGCCCTGTACGGGGGGTTCTTCGGCGCCGGCATTGGGATCATGATGCTCGCTCTGCTTACCATGCTGCGCATGGAAGATATTCACGCCATGAACGCGCTGAAAACGCTCCTGAACGCCGCCATCAACGGCGCGGCCGTCGTTACCTTCATCCTGGCGGGCGCGGTGCTGTGGCCGCAGGCCATGGTGATGCTCGTGGGCGCCGTCGCGGGCGGCTACGGCGGCGCCTATTTCGCCCAAAAACTCGACCCGCAAGTCGTCCGCCGCTTCGTCATCGCCGTAGGCATTTCGATGACCCTGTACTTCTTCGTTAGACGTTAGCCCGACTTTCGGTAGTATCCTGGTTTCGGCGTAGCGCTGGCCTTTCGGCCGGCATCTGCCGACCCTTCGCTCTGCTCAGGGCAGGCTCTAAAGGTCGGCGCTACCAGTCAAATTAGGGCAGCACGCGACTTTCTTGATATTGGAATGTAATTTCGGTAAACTGTAGATGTGGGGCTTGTTGCAAGTTTGTAGCATCAGTAATTGACAAGGAAGATAGCTTTATATCTTCTGACAATACATTTGTTTGTGCCCGAGGGAGGATGCACACGGAGGAGCGCATGGAGTGGCCCGAGAACGCGAAGAGCCCAGCGGACGAGAGGCAGCTATTGCTTCTTCGTCCGCGAGGCTTTTGTGCCGGCGTCGTCCGCGCTATCGAAGTCGTTCGATTGGCGATCGAGCAACTTGGCGGACCCATCTACGTGCACAAGGAGATTGTGCATAACCGCCATGTTGTCAACGATTTAGCCCAACAGGGCGCCGTATTCGTCGAATCGCTCGAGGAGGTTCCCTCCGGCGCGATCGTCATTTTCAGCGCTCATGGAGTCTCGCCGCAAGTCCGCCAAAAAGCCAGAGAACGAAAGCTCCAAGTCATCGATGCTACTTGTCCCCTGGTTTCGAAAGTCCATCTGGAAGTGATTCGTTACGCCCGCCAGAATTACACGATCATTCTTATCGGTCACCGGGACCATGATGAAGTGGTTGGCACGATTGGGGAAGCTCCGGGCGCCATTCGACTGATTTCCGAGGCTGGGGAGGTCGATGGACTAGAAATTCCCCAACCTGACCGCATGGTTTACTTAACCCAGACGACGTTAAGCGTTGACGATACACAGGAGATCATAAGCCGTCTGCGTGCTCGCTTCCCCAAAATCATCGGGCCTGCCAGCCAGGACATCTGCTATGCCACCCAAAACCGGCAGATGGCGGTACGGAATTTGGGCCAGCGGGCCGAGGCAGTTCTGGTGGTCGGGGCCAAGAATAGCTCCAACTCGAATCGCCTGGTAGAGGTTGCACAGCGCGGGGGGACGGCAGCCTACCTGATCGCGGAAGCTCGCGAGATTCTCCCGGAGTGGGTAAAAGGGTTGCGAAACGTCGCGGTCACTGCGGGCGCCTCTGCGCCTGAAGTACTGGTCCAGCAGGTGGTGAGTTGTCTGAAAGAGTTGGGCTTCAACCGCGTTGAAGAAATGGATTGGATTGAGGAGAATGTAAGCTTCGTCCTGCCGCCTGAGTTGAAAACGGGCCGGCCATCAATTCAGTCCGGGGAGGTATATGCTGCAGAGTAGCGAACCCACTACGCAAACTGTCGCCACCAGCGCGCCGCCGACTCTACAGAACCGCCTCAGAGACGCTGTGCGGCGGTCGGCTCAGCATTTGCTGTCCCTGCAAGCGCCCGAGGGTTATTGGGTGGGAGAACTCGAGGCCGACACAACCCTGGAGTCCGACTACATTTTCTATCTCCATGTGCTGGGCGAGGCTGATCCCACCCGAATCGCTAAACTCGCCAATTACATCCGGCGCTCTCAACTTCCCGATGGCGGATGGAATATTTATTTTGACGGCCCTTCGGAGCTCAATGCGACGATAAAGGCTTATCTGGCGCTCAGGTTGGCCGGGGATCCGGCAAGCGCGCCCCACATGATTAAGACCCTGCAACGAATCCACGACCTGGGAGGTTTAGAGCGTAGCAATTCCTATGTCCGTTTCTATTTAGCTCTAACCGGCACGCTTAGCTGGGAATATGTTCCCGCCATCCCTCCGGAACTCATGCTCTCTCCGCGCTGGTTCATGATCAACATCTACGCCATGTCTTCCTGGACTCGAGCCATCGTGGTACCGCTGATGATTCTCTACGCTGTTAAGCCCCGCTGGCCTCTGCCCGACGCAATCACGGGCCAGGAAATCCAGGGACTGTTCCGCGACTCCTCAATCCCGATTCCCGCTTTTGCCTGGGACCGCAACCTGTTTACATGGCATAACTTTTTCCAGATTGTCGATCGCCTGCTTAAGATTCACGAGCGGCTTCCGTGGAAACCGCTGCGCAAGCCAGCCGAGCGCGCCGCAAAGCGCTGGCTCTTGGCGCACCTCGAGCACAGCGATGGATTGGGTGCAATTTTCCCCGCCATGATGAATGCTGTATTTGCGCTGGTTGCGCTCGGCTATCGCCCTGAAGATCCCCTTACCCGGCGCGAAATCGCCCAACTTGCACAGTTCGAGATCGAGGACGAGGATTCAATCCGTCTCCAGCCGTGTCTCTCGCCGGTTTGGGACACCGCCATTGCCATGTTTTCCTTGCAGGAGGCCGGCATCCCTTTGGACGACCCCGCATTGGTGAGCGCTACGCGTTGGATGCTTGAGCGTCAGGTCCTGACTCCGGGCGATTGGCGCACTGAACCACCTTGCGAAGGAGGCGGTTGGGCGTTTGAATTTCGCAACGATTCTTATCCGGATGTTGACGACACTGCATTCGTTCTGATGTCTCTCGAGCGAGTTGCCTATCCGGATTCTTCTCGTCTCCATGAAGCCGAACGCCGTGGCCTCGAGTGGATGCTGGGAATGCAAAATCGGGATGGGGGATGGGGGGCATTTGACCATAACAACGACTCAAAGCTTCTCACCCAGATTCCCTTCGCTGACCACAACGCCATGATTGATCCTTCGACGGCAGACCTGACGGCGCGGGCCTTGGAATGCCTGGGAAGACGTGGATGGTCTGTCACTGATCCCCGGCTGAAGCGAGCCGTGGAGTTTGTGAAGCGCGATCAGACCTCTGACGGAGCCTGGTACGGCCGCTGGGGTGTGAACTACATCTACGGCACCAGCGGTGTTTTGCGTGCCATGGAATCCCTCGGCTTGCGGGACGAAGCTTGTTGTCAACGCGCGGCGTCCTGGCTTCGGGCAACCCAGAACCCCGACGGCGGTTGGGGGGAATCCTGCGCCAGCTACCATCATCCAGACCAGAAGGGCAAGGGGCCGAGTACTCCTTCGCAGACCGCCTGGGGCCTGGTCGGCCTGCTGGCAGCCGGAGATCCTGACGAGGCTGCCGTAACTCGTGCCGTACGGTACTTGATTGATCAACAGCAGCCGGATGGCTCCTGGGCCGAAGATGCCTTCACGGGCACCGGCTTTCCCCGCGTTTTCTATCTCAAATATCACCTCTACCGCAACAGTTTTCCTCTCTACGCCCTGGCTCGTTATTTACGCCTGGTTGACCACAGCCTTCGGGATGAAACCGTTCACGCTGTGCCGAAGGAGAAGCTCAACGGGGGAAACGGAAACGGGCACTTTTTATGAGATTCCCACTCTCCCTGACCGCTAGCCTGACTTCTTACATTGCCGGCAAACGGCTGCGTCGAGTTGAGAAGTTTCCTCTGGTCATGATGCTCGAGCCGTTGCACGCTTGTAACCTGACCTGCACGGGCTGCGGACGCATCCGCGAGTACAAAGAGACAATCCGCGAAAAACTCACTGTGCCTCAATGCTTAGCCGCGGTGGATGAGTGTGGCGCTCCGATTGTCTCGATTTGCGGCGGCGAGCCGATGATTTATCCCGAAATCGGCCAATTGGTGAGCGGCCTTCTGAAGCGCAGGAAACACATCTACCTCTGCACGAATGGGATGTTTACCCGAAAACGCCTGAAGGAATTTCGTCCCACTTCGAGGTTCTTCTTCAACATCCATTTAGACGGACTTGAAAAGACGCACGACATCTGTGTCGAGCGAGATGGCGTATTCCGCGAGGCGGTGGAAGGCATCAAAGCTGCCAAGGCCGCCGGTTTTCAGGTCTGTACGAATACCACCATTTACAAACAGACCGACCTCAACGAAATCGATGAACTGTTTAAGTACACGCAGACCCTGGGCGTCGACGGTCACATGGTCTCGCCTGCTTACTCCTACGCTGCTGTCCAGGTGAAAGAAATCTTCATGTCCCGGCAGGAAGTTCACGAGAAATTTCGGATGGCGGGGGAACTGCTCAAGAAATACAGGCTGATGACCTCCCCCATCTACCTTGATTACCTCCGGGGTGAACGCGAAGAATTGATGTGCACGGCCTGGGGTAATCCCACCTATAATCCCAAGGGCTGGAAGGCCCCGTGTTACTTGATCACCGACGGCCATTACGCCTCGTTCCAGGAGTTCATGCACAAGACTCCCTGGGAAAAGTATGGCCGCGGGCGCGACCCTCGGTGCGAGCACTGCATGGTGCACGTGGGTTATGAGCCGTCTGCTGTCCTTGGTGCAAAGCGTCAGTTCTCCGACATGTGGAAGCTGATGAAATGGCAGCTCTCCGACGGCTCGCATGGCCTGAACTCGAAGTCCTGACTCCACCTGAATACATGAATGTGGTCGTGACCTTTGCGGTGCGCTCGGAACTGGCGCCGTGGCTCCGTCTGCGCGCCTTTCGGCCGGTGAAAGCCCAGGGACTGGAGTGCTACGAAACGACGATGACGGGTGCGGAAGTGCTCGCCGTGGTCACGGGTATGGGAGCTGCGAACGCGGCACACGCAATCCAACATGTGCTCAATGCCAGGCTGCCGGACGCGGTAGTGGCGTCAGGCCTGGCTGGCGCCCTGAAACCGGCGTACGGAGTTGGCGATGTGCTGGTCGCGCGCTTTGTACGTTCTGATCGGGGCGATCAACAAGTCAGTAGCAGCGACGCACTCTTGCGTTTAGCTGTTGAATGTGGCGCCAAGGCCGTCGATTCTCTGGTTTCAGTGAATGCAATCGCACGTACGGTAGAGGATAAGGCGCGCTTGGGCGGCCTTGCGGATGCAGTGGACATGGAAAGTTTTGCGATCTTGACGGAAACGCGCCGGGCCGGGAGTGCCGCGGTCGCCGTGCGAAGCGTCGCCGATACGGCCCAGAGTGATATTCCGTGCGACTTCAGCAAAATGCTGGACGAGCATGGTCGATTGCGCCCCTGGCGGATCGCTCTCGAGCCTCTGCGGTCTCCGCACCGTCTGCCGGCCATGATCCGCTTCGCCCTCGCAGGCCGCCGCGCCGCCTGCCGACTGGCAGGGTTTCTCGACGGATATGTGGAGGCCATTCTTCGCTCTCCTGACAGTCTGTCATTCTGAGCCCTTCGCTGTCATCCTGAGCGAAGCGAAGGATCTCGCTCTGAATGCTTGAAGAGCAGTGCGAGATTCCTCGTCGCCCGCGGCTCCTCGGAATGACACCAAAACCAGGTTTTCACACAGACTCTGAAGCCCCGCCCTTCCATGCCTTCCATGATATGACGTGGAATCTCGTCATCAAGGACTTGGACGTCACCAAGACGACGTAGTTCTGGCGATGCAAAGTCGCACCTAAATCGCTTTCTGACAATCAGCAAAAGCCGCGTTCCCACCCGCTCACTTTCATTCTTTTCGATTTGAGGCTAATCTGTCTTCACCGATGCAAAAGGAGCGTCTGGAGAGAATCCGCCTGGATCTGCTGCTGGTTGAGCGCGGGCTGGCCGAGACGCGCGCCAAGGCCCAGGCCATGATTCTGGCGGGCGAGGTGCTCGTCGACGAGCAAAAAGTTGAGAAGTGCGGCGCCATGGCGAGCGCCGACGCGAAACTACGCCTGTTGGGCGAGCCGCTCAAGTACGTAAGCCGTGGGGGAGTGAAGCTGGAGGGCGCGCTCGAGCATTTTCGCATCTCGCCTGAGGGGAAGACCTGCCTGGACATCGGCGCTTCGACGGGCGGCTTCACGGACTGCCTTTTGCAGCACGGCGCGAGCCGCGTCATTGCCGTCGACGTGGGCACCCATCAACTGGATTGGAAACTCCGCCGGGACCCTCGTGTGGTCTCGCTGGAGAAGATCAACGCACGGTACTTGAATTTCGCGCAACTCGGCGCGAGGGTGGCGCTCGCGACGATGGACGTCTCTTTCATCTCGGCTACGCTGATTCTCCCCGTGCTGCCTCCCTTGCTCGAATCGCCGGCGGACTTGCTCGTGCTGGTCAAACCGCAGTTCGAAGTGGGCAAAGGTCAAGTCGGCAAAGGCGGCATCGTCCGTGACCCAGCGCTTCGCCAGGAAGCGGTGGACAAAGTTTCGAACGCGCTGCTTGAGTTGGGCTTCCGCGATCTCGCCCAGGCCGAGAGTGTTCTGCCCGGCGCGGAGGGGAACATCGAGTATTTCCTGCACGCGGTCTGGCGAAGACCGACTTGGAACCCGGGCCCCTCGTAGGCGCTAGAATAGGCTCGACGGGGTTCCGGAGCCCGTCAGCCGACGGGCGCAAAAATGTGGCCCACGGCGACAGCCGTGGGGAGAAAGCAGGGCCGATGCGCCTGAAAAGCCCCGGGAGGGGCGACAGAGCTGTCTTGATAATCGCAGATCTTCTGTCGCCACTACGTGGCTCAGTGTGCTCTCTGTCTGCCGTGATCCCACGGCTGGCGCCGTGGGCCACATTCTCGCGCCCGTCGGCTGACGGGCTTGGCATGGGGTGACGGGGTCATTCTAGCGCCTATGCTTGGCCCCTCCACCCGACCCGCGCCGGCTGATGAAATCGCCGTCGCTGGCCACCCTCTCCCCCAAGGGGAGAGAGTGTTTTCGTGACCTCCCTCCCGCCTCACGAGGCGGGAACATTGGGGCAATTCGACCGTGTTCGCATTTTCCGCTTGACAAGCCAGGCTGGCCATGATAGCCTATATGTGTGTTCTTTTTGTCGACATATTGTCCTAGGCGAGAGCACGGGCTGGCCAGGCGCGAACGACGCGGTATGGATCCGGCCGGCAAGGGGAACGCAGGATGCTATAAAAAATTGAAAATAGTGGGAACGAAGCTAAGAAGTACTTGAAAACAAAGGAAAATCACATTTTGAGTGCTGCAATTTATGCGCGTTTTGCGCACGAATTGGCAGCAATTTGACCCCAAAAGGAGCCAGAAACAGCACGTTTTGCGGAAACGAACCGAAGCTGCCCAGCCCAGGGCCGCACCGAGAAAGTGACATGCAGTCGGCTAGACGGCCTCTGGGGTTGCAGCGGACCGACCCATTAATAGCAAAACGAACCGGTGTTTGATGCGAACGAATCCTGAAGATCGAGCAAAGAAGCGCCTTTTTGTGTAGCATCAAACGAGGTGCGGCAGAAGTGTGCCTAGAACAAAATGACAATCAAGAAGGTTGGGATCGTCTCAAAGCCGAAGAAGCTCGAGATCGGTGAGATCGTTCCGCCACTCCTCGCGTGGCTGCGCGAACGCGACATTGAAGTGTGCATCGACAAGGAAACGGGCGCCATAATCAGGAATACGGAGCCCTGCCTGACGCGCAACGAGTTGGCGGGCGCCATGGATTTGCTGATTGTCCTGGGTGGCGACGGAACGCTTCTGGCCACGGCCCGGGCGCTGCACGGCAAGCCGGTGCCGATCCTGGCGGTCAATCTGGGCGGGCTGGGATTCCTGACGGTGACTACACAGGAGGAGCTTTACCCGACTCTGGAGAGCGTCTTCAGGGGCGAGCACCGCATCGAGCGGCGGGTGCAGCTCGAAGGGGCTCTAATCCGCGCCGATGAGGTGATCGCCTCGTTTCTGGCGCTCAACGACGCGGTGTTGAACAAGGGCGCAATCTCCCGCATCCTGGACTTCGAATTGCGTATCAACGGCGAGTTTGTTTCTTCGTACAAATCGGACGGCCTGGTTGTCTCGACGCCCACCGGTTCGACGGCTTATTGCCTTTCCGCGGGCGGTCCCATCACCATGCCGAGCGTTGGGGCGTTTATCGTAACTCCGATTTGCGCGCACACGCTGACCCACCGTCCGCTGGTGGTTCCCGATACGGCGAGCATCGAAATCGCAGTCACCACCCAGCGCGAGGCCGCCTATCTTACCGTAGACGGCCAGGTCGGGCTCGCCGCGCATAACGAAGATCGAGTATCCTTGAAGAAAGCGGACTCCTATGTGGAACTCATCCAGTCTCCCGACAAGGACTATTTCCGGGTTCTACAGCAGAAGCTCAAGTGGGGGGAGAGGTAGAGCAGGAGTCAGAAGTCAGGAGTCAGGAGGCGGGACACTGTGTTGATAGTCTATCACTGCGCAGCCATTCTGAGCCCGTTCGCTGTCATCCTGAGCGGAGCGAAGGATCTCTGCAGTTCACTCAGCGTCGACACGGTGAACAAATGTTGCAAGCTAAATGGAAACAGCAAGGATTCTTTGCTACTTTGAAAAGCTGTAGGGGTGGGGCTTGCCCCATAAGCGTTCACTTAACGCCTCAACTGGTCAAGTGGTGGCAATTCGGGTCTCGTTCGCCACTATATTCAGGCCCGGAGGGCCGACAGGGAGTAGCCCACGGCGTGAGCCGTGGGACCGAGCAGCCACCCCTGGTTATTTCAGCCCCGGAGGGGCGGCAGTGGCTCCCGCGCGAGATCTGTCGCCCCT
>Ga0187852_1002396_pt1 | contig 15400 bp, 8 predicted proteins | sample June2016WEW_6_40_FD_134511 | JGI IMG/M metagenome (GOLD analysis project Ga0187852, IMG submission 134511) | Peatland microbial communities from SPRUCE experiment site at the Marcell Experimental Forest, Minnesota, USA - June2016WEW_6_40 | ecosystem: Environmental > Terrestrial > Soil > Wetlands...
CAAACACTCACGACGCTCAACGACAAGGCCAACGCAGTGCTTCCAAAAAATGAATCCGCTTCCGTCAACCGCCAAAACCCAATTCATAAAGCGTGCCCAATTCCTTGCTAAGGATTCGGGCATCCCGTATTTAGGGGATGTTGTTGTTGCTCACATCTATGGTACAGTTGAGCATAACAGCTTTTTTAACCCAAAACATGAAATATTGTTAGCGAGAAAACCGTTGAACCACGGGCTTTTGCTAGCGGAAGAACTCAACCAGCCCTCAAAATCCAAACCCAAATCCCTATGAACATCTCCTCAAAATCCATCCTGAAAGCCGCCGCATGCCGTTCGGCGTTGTTTACGGCTCTTGTCTTCACGCCTTGGCTGGCGCAAGCTTTCATCCTCGGCCCTTACACACCGGACGCCTACACGCTGCACCTATATCATCTGGATGACAGCACCACGCCGGTCATGGATTCAGCCACGAACGCGGGCAGTATCGGCCTGACCAATTTGGCCAATAGCGCCACGCTGGGCAACACGGTTTATTCCAATATCTTTGGCACCTGCCTGAGCACTCTTGGCGGAGGCCAGAATGGAGTTGGAGGCACACAACAGGCACCGGTGCTTGAAGGCACCACCATCGGCACTCCCATCAGCATGACCTACGCCAATTCAACGAGTGGCGCTTTCACCTTTGAGGCCCTTGTTTGGATTGGGTTCGACCCTACCTTAAATTATGCAACGGCTGGAAATGGCGGCAACGGGCGCAACTCTCAATGCATGATTGTCACATGTGATGCAAATAGCACTGGCAGCCGTGTCTTTCAGTTCCGCGTCGATCCCATCGGCACCGGCCCCTCGGCGGCGTTCACCAACCGGGTGCAACTTGAATTCATCAGGATTTTGCCTACCACCTATAATTTGCCAATGGCGATACCGACCAACGGCCCCAACGCCATTGTTTCCAATGGATGGTATCACGTTGCCGTCACTTACAACGGCGTTCCCGGCACTACGAGCAATCTTCTGTATTATTGGACGGCGATGAATCCCACCAATACACAAGCCAACTGCATCGGCGGCACCAATTTGCCAGCCAGCCTTTCTCCGTTGGGCTCGGCTTCCACTGTTTTCACCATCGGCAACGGAGGTCGCAATCCGAGCGGCACCGCGGCCAACGCATTGAATGCGAATTTTCTCGGTTCCATTGACGAAGTGCGCATCAGCAGCGTCGCGCGCGCGGCCGATCAAATGATGTTCGCCAACACGAATGTCAACATTGACACACAACCGGTCGGCCAGACGGTGGTGGTGGGCCAGCCGGCCAGCTTCAGCGTCAGCGTCGGAGGCGTGCCGCCGTTCGGCTACCAGTGGTATACCTCCAGCGATACCAGCGGCGATAATCCCAGTCCCATCCTGAATGCGACCAACGCCACTTACAGCATCGCCGCTACAGCGATAACCGATGCCACCAACTATTTCGTCATCATCACCAACAGCTACAGTGTGAGCGCCACCAGCGTCGTGGTCACACTTACCATCCGCGCCTCGGTCAATAACCTGGCCTGGCGCGGCACCAACAGCGCCAACTGGGACTATACCTCGCCCAACTGGTCGAACATGGTCACCGCCGCCAACGGTTTTGTCTATCTGACCGGTGACAACGTCACGTTCAATGACGCCGGGACCAACAACCGTAATGTCAACCTGACTGTCCCCTTCTATCCCAGTTCGGTGACTGTCGCGTCCAGCACCAATTACATTTTAAGCGGAAGCGGCTATCTGGCCGCGGCGACGGGTTTGAGCAAGAGTGGCACCGGCACGTTGATTATCAGCAACGCCAATACTTTCACGGGTGCTGTGAGCATCAACAACGGCGTTGTGCAATTGGGTAATCAGACTGCTCTGGGCAGTCCTTCGGCCACAGTATCAATTAATGGCGGCACCCTGGACATTCATTCCATTCAGGGACCGGCTAATTTGAATTACTATGTTCAAGGAACGGGATACACCAACGCCGGGGTCATCGAAAACTTTGGCAGTGCGGCTTCGCAAAACGGCGCCGGCATTGGTGGTGTCATCCTGCAGGGTGACACCACGATTGGTGCCCAGACCAGCCGCTGGGACCTCAACGGCGACGCCACCGGCAGCCCCGGGTTGCAAGGAAACGGGCATGATTTGACGAAAATTGGGGCGAATCAGATTTGGTTGATTGACGCGGGCATCAACAATGGCGTGGGCAATATAAATATTACCGCAGGTACTTTGGGATTCCAAGGCCTCACCGACATGGGTGATCCAACGAAGACAGTAACTGTGTATTCCAATGCCACCCTCGGTTTTTATGCCGTGCCGAGCACCACCGTGATGAACAAGAGCATCGTCCTTACCAATGCTTTCCTCTCTACTTCCATCAGCAACCTTACTTTTGGCGGGTCGGTGGCTCTGTGGGGCACGGATCAGTTCAGTGAAGGTTCTGGTATTCAAGTCACCTTCAACGGCCCGATCAGCGGTTCTGGCATTTGGGAAAAAACCGGCGCGGGAACTGAGACGTTCAATGGAACCAACACTTATTCCGGCGGAACCATGGTTAATAACGGCACACTCGTTGTCGGCGCCAATTCCTCTTTGGGCAGCGGTTCGTTGGTTCAACTTGCTCCCGGAGCGACACTGGATGTCAGCGCCACCCCGGGATTGAGTTTTGGCAGCGGACAAACGCTGGCCAACACCGGCAACAGCGCCACCGCCGCGACTGTGAATGGCAACGTCACCAACGGCCCCGGTTCCACCCTCAATTCCGGTGTCAATGGCCCGGGCACGCTGAACATCAGCGGCAACCTCACTCTGTCCGGTTGCACCAACATCGTCGAACTTGGCAGCGATTCCACGCAGCAAGGCAACGGGATCAACGACTTTATCGGTGTGAGCGGCAACATTAATTTGGCCGGCGTAAACACCATCCAGATTATTCCGGTCGCACTGCTCAGTGCTTCAACCTATACCATCGCCACCTCCAGCGGGATCAATGGCGTGCTGGCCAACCTCAAGATCGTCAGCGCCAATCCGCGATATACCTTCTCCGTGGTGGATCCCTCCACCACTGGCGGTGCGCTCGAAATCACTGTCTCTGGCGTGCCCTCGCCGTTGGTTTGGAAGGGCGGCAAATCGCCCGGTCCGAACGTGTGGAACCATAGTGTTACCAACTGGCTGAACACCGGAACCAGCGCATTTGACCGTTTCTACGACGGCGACCTGGTCACCTTCGATGACACATCGGTGACCAACCTCGTGAACGTCACGGAGACAAACAAGCCGGGCTACATCCTCTTCAACAATAACGTCACGAATTACACCCTCTATGGCATCGGCAACCTGACAGGCACCTTGGATCAGGAAGGCACGGGCACGGTAACCCTCGCGATTTCCAATGCACCCGGCCTCAACTTTATCACCAACAATCAAGGCACACTGAAGTTCAACCTGCCGCTGAACGCCACGCTGAACGCCGTGATCAACGACAACGGCGGCGGCTTGGGCACCATCATGCAAGCCGGCACCAACATCCTGGTCCTTGCGGGCAACAATTCCGGTTACGCCGGCACCTTCGCCGTCACCAACGGCGTGCTGCAATACACGGCCAGCACGGCGCTCGGCGCGTCCACCTACCTTTACGCCACCAACGGCGGGTCGCTGGACTTGAATAACGTTGACACCGGCAGCAAGAACATCGCCATCGCCGGTGCGGGGTATAACGGCCAGGGCGCAATGGTGGATTTGACGACGACGTGGCCGGCATATCCTTATCAGATCGCGCACAACATAACTCTGCTTGGCAACGCCGCCATCGGGGCCAACGCCCGCTGGGACGTGGCGAGCGGCACACTCACGGGCAATGGATTCAATCTCACTAAAGTCGGCGGGAGCCAGGTCACGCTGGTGGACATCGGCGGGACCGGTTTGGGGAACATTGATATTGTCGGCGGCAACCTGACGTTCCAGCAAAGCACGGACATGGGCGATCCCACCAAGACACTCACGGTGGAGTCCAACGCCGCGCTTAGCTTTTGGGCGGGTACCGATGAGTTCAACAAGAACGTCGTGGTGATAAACGGCACAATCTCCTCCGGTGGAAGCAGCAACGCCCTGGTGGGTGCGGTGACGTTGCAACCCGGAACAAATTACCTAGCGACCACTGCTGATCTGGGCCTGTGGGGCCCCATCGGCGGGGCCGGCGGGTTCATCAAACAAGGCGGCAGCACGCTGTGGCTGTATGGCACAAACACCTACAGCGGTCCGACAATCATCGGGGCGAACAGCATCGTTGCTGTCGGTGCCAACTCTTCACTCGGGTCAAGTTCGACCATCGAAATTGATGGCGGCAGCACCTTGGATGTCTCGCAACCGCCATCCTTCAATTTGGGCAGCGGACAGACGATGATAGGCAATGGCACGGTCATCGGAGGGAACGTCAACTTCGGCAGCGGTTCCACGCTCGCCGTTGGCTTCTCGGGTTCAACCTACACCCTGACCATGAGCGGCAACCTCACCTTCCAGGCTGGCAGCACAAACTTCGTCAAGGTCAACAAGACCACCAGCATTGCCAATGACAAGGTGGTCAGACCAACCTTGGTGATGATGGGTGGAACACTGGTGATCACGAACCTCGGAAATCCGCTGGCCGGCGGGGATGCAATCCCATTGTTCAGTGCCACAAATTACAGCGGCGGTTTCGGCAGCATCGTTCCGGCAACGCCGGGAGCCGGCCTGGCATGGGACACCAGCACGCTGGACAGCGACGGCACGCTGCGGGTTCTTGCCACTGTGAACTTGACCCGAACGAACATCATAACGCAGTTGTCGGGCAATCAGTTGACCCTCTCCTGGCCGGTTGACCACATCGGCTGGTGGCTGCAAATCCAGACCAACTCCCTCAACATCGGGTTGAGCACCAATTGGGTTGACCTGCCGGGTTCCAGCACAACCAATAAGGTGATCATCACGATTGATCCGGCCAATGGCACGGTGTTCTATCGCATGGCATATTGATAAAAACTTTTTGCAACAGTGATAAACACAATTGATCCGAGATTGGTCGTATTGACTCGGGGCGTGAAGGCGCGGCGACGCGCCTTCACTTTGATCGAGTTGCTGGTGGTGATCGCCATCATTGCCATTCTGGCGGCGTTATTGTTGCCGGCACTGGCCAGCGCCAAGGAGCGGGCCAAGCGTATTCAGTGCGTGAGCAACCTGCGGCAGGTTGGCGTAGGCGGCGCGGTTTACGCGGGAGATTTCGACGACCGGGTGCCGGTCGCCTACATTAACGGCACCATTACTGGTTCCGATGGTAAAACCCACAATGTATATCAGCCGATTGCCGGCGCCAGCATACAGTCAAACGCTTGGATATTGGCAGGCCTCAATATTAATGTCCGAAATACCAACGATGTCAACATATGGTCCTGTCCCAACCGACCTGGGTTGCCGGCCATGAATACTTCTTCCGGCGGCACACAAATTACTTTCGGTTACCAATATTATGGCGGGATTGACTGGTGGGTTAATGATCAGTTCACCTCCGGCATACAATCAGCCAGTCCCGTTAAGACGACCACCGCCAAGTCGTCTTGGGTGCTGGCTGCGGATTTTATCTGCCGGTTCGATGGATTATGGGGTGATTCGACGCAGCTTCCTCCAAGCGGCTTTTCGAATCTCCCGGCCCATAGAAAAGGCTCGTTGCCCGCCGGCGGAAACGAGGTTTTCATGGATGGTTCCGCAAGCTGGATCAATGCCAGAGACATGGTGTTTTGTCACAGTTGGAGCTACAGCACCCGGCAACTCTTCATTTATCAAGATGACATGGGCGGGCTGGAGAAGTATCGAACCCTGCTTTCCATCAATAACTATATGTATTAAGGAGGCTGCAAATGGCGAGCCTTTACTGATGAGAGTTGAGCGCCGCGGTTGACTGGAGAGGATTTTTTATGACGAAAACCCGGTGGCTATTGACGGTCAGGAGGGCGTCTTCACGTTTTTCCCGGCTTCTTTTGTCCGGCTTTTTCCTTTCAGGATTTTTCCTGGCGGCACCGCTCGAAACGATTGCCCACGCGGATTCTCAACAAACCTACCTTCAGTGCCTGACGAACTTTGAGAGCTACGCTGAAACCATCTGGCACACGGCCAGTTATACCGGGGCGCCGGCGGATGCGGGCTACTGGGGCGACGGCGGCGCGCAGGCCGGCAACAATGGCGGCATTCGCGGCAATGGTGGAGTGGCTGTCGCTTACGCAGTTTTGGTTGTCGCGCTGCCGAATGATCCGCGCACGGCGACACGGCTGTCACGAATTCGTCAAGCATTGAATTACAACGCGGCCACATATTTCACCGGTACGAACAAAGCGATTAATGGCGTTCAATGGGGCTGGGGCAGCGGCACGCTCGACACGGACTGTTCCACTTGCACGAGTTGTTCCGACTGGCAATCCGCTGAATGGGCCGGTTCGATGGGCTGGGCCTGTTTGCTCGTGCAAACCAATTTGCCCGCGGCCACAGTTCAAGCGGTGCAAAGTGTCATTGCTTTCGAAGCCAACCATCGCGCAACCATCGCGCCGTGCTCCGGCTACATCAGCGACACGAAGGCCGAAGAAAATGCTTGGGACGGAAACGTCCTCGCGCTCGCCGCCGCGTGGATGAGCACGAACGCGAATGCCGCGACTTGGCTCAACGCCGCGAAATCGTATTTAGCCAACACTTACACTGTTGCGAACACGAGTGGTGACGCGCTTTCAAACTGGGTCAGCACCGTCACGCTCTATCCGGAATTCGCGCTGGAAAACCACGGCTTTTATCATCCGATCTACGAAATGGTGGCCGGCATGTCTTCCGGCGATTCGCTGCTGATGGCGCGGTTGTCGAACACCAACATCGCCGCACAACTTTTGCCTTTCGCCGAGCACAATGTGCTGACGGTGTGGACGACGAATCTTTCCCACATGCTGCTGGACTCCGGTGAATTCGCCTACCCGTCCGGACTGGATTGGGAATTGCACGACTACGAGCAGGATTCGTACATCACCTGGATGGCCGTGCACTTCAACGACCCGTTGGCGCGCTGGGCGGACTGGCAACTGGCGCAACTGGTCCGTTACCGGCAGATTATCAACGCCAACGGCGAATTTGTTGGTGTGAGCGGCGGCGGATTTTATCGCGAGGCGGTCGAAGCCCGGCGCACCGCCATTGCCTGGCTGCAATGGGCCAACGCGGATTATCCGGCCGGCCCCACGAACACGCCGCCTCCCGTCGTGGCCTATTTTCCCGACGTGGGCGTCATCGCCCAGCGCAGTCAGTGGGGTTTTGCTTCCATCAGCTATAAGGATACCATCATGAGCATGGTCGAGGCGGCAACAGCGTCGTTTCCGTCGAACACTTATGTCGCGACGCCGGCGTTGCCGGGCGGTTTCGGAAGCGGCTCTTTGGGAGATGCCACTTCCGCTTCGCTCGTCAGCTTCACCACGAACAGCGCCGGCTTCACCGCGCAACTGCTTTTGCAAAATGGCGCGAATGGCCAGACGCGCGTGTATGTGAACAGTTGCGGCGAGTCCGTCGGCATCGTCGAAGTGCCGCTGCCGGCGAGCGGCGTGACTGGAACCACTGCGGGCTGTTTCACGAATGGAATTGAAAATGACCCACTGACCGGCGGTTCGCGCTTGATCGAATGGAATGGCGGCTCGGTCACAATCACGAACCTCACCGGTGTCAGCACCAACATCGCCAGCCAGTGGGCGTGCGTTTCTGGCCGTTACGGTTTTGCGGCCGGGCCGGGCGGTTCGTTGCGCTACATCGGCGCTAACGGCTATAACCGTCTTGGTGCGGCGCAGGATTATCTGCACGTCGTTCCGCAAACCCGTCTCGGCGCGCGCTACGCCGTTTGGTTTCCCACCAAGAACGCGACGCAAACCGCTTCGTTGGCCGGACAGATTACCTGGACCACCAACACTGCGACTGCCGTGCTGACTTTCCCTGGAAATGGTGTCACGAACGTCATTACGGCTTCGCTCACGTCGGGCAACGGCACTTGGAGCGCGGACGCGAGCGGAAATTGGAGCGATACAACAAAATGGTCGGGTGGAGCCATCGCTGACGGCGCCGGCTTCACCGCCGACTTCAGCACGGTGAACCTCACCGCCGACCGCACCGTCACGCTGGATTCGTCGCGCAGCATCGGCACGCTCAAATTCGGCGATGCCGCCGGCGCGCAAAACTGGTTTTTGAACGCCAGCGGCGGAAGCGTGCTGACGCTTTCCGCCAGCGCGCCGTCTATCATGGTCAATCAAAACACAGCCACGATCAACGCGCCCCTGGCGGGCATCGGCGGTTTCACCAAGAGCGGCGCGGGCACGCTCGTGCTGGGCGGGAGCAATTCCCTTTCCGGTCTGCTGTTTCTTGACAGCGGCAGCACCACCGCCAGCGACGGCGCGGTTTGCGTCACCAACGGCACGGCGCTGGCGAATGCGACCGCCTTGATCATCCGCAACAACAGCGGCGCGGGCGCGGCGTCCACGCTGCAACTGGATGGTTCGGCGGGAAATCTCGCCGTGACCCAGGACTTCACGAACAGTTGCCGCGCCAACATGATTCCGAACCTCGAAAATCTGGCGGGGAGCAACGTTTTCTCCGGCAACCTCTACATGCAAACCGGCGGGTCAAACGTCGTTGTCCAGTCGGACAGCGGCTCCTTGGTGCTGGACGGCGCGCTGCAATACGTCGGCAACCTGACCGCCGCGCGGTCGTTCAATTTCACCGGGACGGGTGACATACTGGTGAACGGGCCGATTCTTTACTCAACCGTCGCGCCCATTAGCGTCGGGAAATGGGGCAGCGGCACATTGAGCCTGCGCGGCAGCAACACCTTTGCCAACCTCTTGAGCGTGTCGGGCGGCACGTTGAATTTTGCCGCGCTGACCAATCTCGGCGCGCCGGCCGCGATCGTGCTTTCCGGCGGCGCGTTGCAATACGCACCCGGCAATTCGTCCGACATTTCCGCGGATGTAATCACCCTCGGCCCCGGCGGCGCCACCATTGACACCGGCACCAACGCCGTGGTGTTTGCCAGCGGCATCGGCAATGGCGGGGGCGGAGTGCTGACGAAAGCCGGCAGCGGTTCGCTTGCGTTGAATGGCGCGAACACCTACACCGGCGGAACGACCGTCAGCAATGGCGTTTTGAGCGTCAACGGCAGTCTTGGCGGCGGGTTGGTGACTGTCGCCAGCGGAACACTCGGCGGCACGGGAATTGTCAACGGACCGGTGACGGGGTTGCCCGGTGGAATTGTTGCGCCGGGGAACAATTCAATTGGTTCATTGACGGTCAATAATGCCCTGACGAACCGCGGCACGCTTTTTTTCCGGTTGAACAAGTCCGGGGCCGCGTTGACCAACGACACCCTCAAAGGCGTCAGCCTCCTGGCGTGCGGCGGCACGCTGCAACTGGCCGCGTCCGGTGATCAGTTGACGGTGGGCGACAGCTTCAAATTATTCTACGCGACGAACTACACCGGATTGTTCGCTGGCGTTGTTCCAACCACTCCCGGCGCTGGATTGGCGTGGAACACCGGTAATCTTGCGGTCAACGGCACGCTGGCCGTGGCGCTGGGGGCCGTGCAACCGCAGGTCGGCCGGATTCTCCTGATGGGCACGAACCTCGTGTTAAGCGGTTCCGGCGGCGCGGCGGAATACGGTTGTTCGGTTTTGTCTTCAACGAATGTCCTCCTGCCGCTGGCAGACTGGACGGTGGTGGGCACAGGTGTTTGCGACAGCAACGGCAACTTCACCGTGACCAACGGACTCGCGTCACTCCATCCGCAACAGTTCTTCCGTCTGCGCCTTCCCTGACGGTTGCCGGGGCTGATTGTGAAGTAGCTTAAAGAAGAAAATGACTGATTTCAAAAAATGGCGATACCAGACCGCGCTGGCCGTGCTGCTGGCCGGTTGCGGGTTTGCTCCGCCTTCCTTGGCGGCTCCCCCGGCCGGTTATTACCTCGTCTGGAGCGACGAGTTCAACGAGTCGTCGCTGGACACGACCAAGATGGATTACTGGCTGCTCGGCTCGCGGCGTGACGCGGTGAACGTGACCAACGCCGTTTCGCTCAACGGCAGTAATCTTGTCATCACGACTTACACGACCAACGGCACGCATTACACCGCGATGGTCGCCACGGACGGAACTTTCCGGTCGCACTACGGCTACTGGGAATCGAGCATCAAATGGGGCGACACCAACGGAATGTGGTCCGCCTTCTGGATGCAGTCGCCGACGATGGGAACTTATCTAAACGATCCAAGTGTCTCTGGCTCGGAAATTGACATTGACGAACACCGCAGTACGGACGGCGTTAGCAATGGAGACATCAACAACAACATTCACTAAAACGGCTACGGTTCGGCGGCAGCAAGTTCCGGCAGCGGCCTCGGCAGCGGATTTCACACCTACGGATTTTTGTGGACGGCGAATTCTTACTCGTTTCAGATTGACGGCACGCAAGTTTATAACGGCGGTTCTTCGCCGGTTTCACACAGCACCGAATGGGCGATCTTGAGCAGCGAAGTGGACGACACTTCGACGACTTGGGCCGGGACCATTCCCGCCAGCGGCTACGGCAACCTCGGCACGAGCACGACGAAATTGACCGTGGATTACCTCCGTTATTACGCACCGACGAACACGCTGTTCTGGACCGGTGCAAGTTCGGCTTACTGGACCAATTCCGCGAACTGGGTTTCCAACATGCCAATCACGTCATTGAGCGACCGGACGTTTTCCTTTTTCCTATTTGAGCGGCAACAACCTCGCCACCACTCTCGGCCAGGATTACAGCATTGACGGACTCGTCTTTCTCAACATGAACAACGGCGCCACCATCAGCGGCCCGAACACGCTGACGATTGGCGCGGGCGGCGTGGACATGGTCGCCGCGAACCACAGCATCACCATCGGTGCGGCGCAAACGTGGTTCGTCGGCCCGAACAATCCTGGAAATACTTTGAACCTCAACGGCAGCCTTTCCGGCACGAACGCGTTGAGCAAGGGCGGCCATGGCACCCTGATTTTGAACGGCACCAACAGCTTTTCCGGCGCGCTCAACGTGGACACCGGCACGCTGGGCGGCAACGGCGTTATCAACGGTCCGGTTACGGTTCAACCCGGAGGCAAGTTGGCGCCGGGAAATTCCATCGGCGTGCTTACCATCAGCAATTCCCTGACGCTGGGCGGAACGACTTTCATTGAGTTGAACAAATCCGCGGCCACCAACGACGTCGTTCGCGGGATGAGCACCATCACCTATGGCGGCACGCTGACGGTTACCAATCTGGGCGGCACGTTGGCGGCGGGTGACAGCTTCAGGTTGTTCAACGCCGGAAGTTGCTCCGGTTCTTTTGCCGGCCTGTCTCCCGCCACGCCGGGTCCGGGACTCGTCTGGAACACGAACACATTGGCGGGCGATGGCACGCTGCGCATTGCCGCCGCAGCGTCGCCGGCCATCAACAACGTCGCCCGATCGGGTGACAGTTTCCTGTTGAGCGCCACCGGCGGGCCGCCGGGATCGCCTTATCGCGTCCTCACTTCCACCAACCTGGTCCTGCCCTTGACCAACTGGACTCTGGTCTGGACCGACATGTTCGACTTCTTCGGTTCCGGACAATTCACCAGCCCGTTCAGCCTGTCCACCCCGCAGCAGTTTTTTAACATCGTCGTGCCTTAAAAATGTTGGCGGCGGCGGGGATAAAACGTTAGAAATACCGGACACCAATCACAAAATCTATGAATACGCTCCCGGAAAAATTTTCGGCCATTCGCGGTTTCCGTTTTTGGCGGACGCACGGCGCCGCCCTGCCCGCGGCCATCGTCGCGTTGGGCCTGATCGGTTCAACCGCCTTCGCCGCCGGACCCGCCTCGCCGCGGGAACGCATCTCGCTGGACGCGGGCTGGCGGTTTGCCAAGGATGATCCCGCCGATGCCGCCGGCCAACTGGCCTACACGAACATCCAGGATTGGGTGGAAACCACCGGCGCGGAGTTCACCACCAACGCGGACCTGGCCGCGAAGAAAAAACCGGAAGGCAATCCCGGCGGCGGCGACATTTCGTATGCGCAAAGCGGTTTCGATGACAGCCAGTGGCGGTTGTTGAACCTGCCGCACGACTGGGGTATCGAAGGGCCCTTCAAACAGGAATACCCCGGCGAAACCGGCAAGCTGCCGTGGTGGGGCGTCGGCTGGTATCGCAAACATCTGGAGGTTCCCGCGGCCGACCAGGGCAAAAAAATCTATCTGGCCGTGGACGGCGCGATGGCTTACGCGACGGTCTGGCTCAACGGCCAGTTCGTCGGCGGCTGGCCCTACGGCTACGCTTCGTGGCAGGTGGATTTGACGCCTGACATCAAATTCGGCGCCGACAACGTCATCGCCATCCGCCTCGACAATCCGACCAACTCGTCGCGCTGGTATCCCGGCGGCGGCATCTACCGTAATGTGTGGCTCGTCAAAACCGCACCGGTCCACGTGGGGCACTGGGGAACTTATGTGACCACTCCGGAGGTCAGCCCAAAATCGGCAACGGTGAAGATCCAGGTGAAAGTGGACAACAACAGCGATGCTGACGCCACCGTGGCGTTGAAAAATGAAATTTTTGAACTCGGCGCGGACGGGGCCAGAGGCAAGTCCATCGCTTCGCTTACCACCGACGGAGTGAAGATTTCCGCCCACCAATCCCAAACGACCGAAGGACAAATCACCTGCAAAAATCCCCGGCTGTGGAGCATCGAGAAACCGGAACGCTATGTCGTCGTCACTTCCATCGAACAGGATGGCAAGCCGGTGGACCGCTATGAAACGCCATTCGGCATCCGCACCATCCAGTTCACCGCCGACACCGGTTTCCTGCTCAACGGCAGGCGCGTGCCGCTGAACGGCGTTTGTGATCATCACGACCTCGGCGCGCTCGGCGCGGCCATCAACACCCGCGCACTGGAACGCCAGATTCAAATCCTCAAGGAAATGGGCTGCAACGCCATCCGCACCAGCCACAATCCACCCGCGCCGGAACTGCTCGATTTGTGCGACCGCCTCGGCATGGTGGTGATGGACGAATCCTTCGACTGCTGGGAACACGGCAAGACCCACAACGATTATCATCTGCTGTTCATTGACTGGCATGAAAAGGACTGGCGCGCGGAACTCCGTCGCGACCGGAACCATCCCAGCATCATCCTCTGGAGCATCGGCAATGAAATCAACGAACAGGGCAACCCGTCCAAGCATTGGATCGCCGCCGAACTGACCGCCATCGCTCACCAGGAAGATCCGACCCGCCCGACCACGGCCGCCTGCAACGACACCCGTGCCGGCTATAACGGGTTCCAAAAGGACGTGGACGTTTTCGGTTACAACTACAAACCGACGCAATATGGCCGGGTGCACGACGCAAATCCGGGCCTGCCGGTTTTCGGCAGCGAAACCGCCTCGTGCATCAGCTCGCGCGGCGAATACTTCTTCCCCGTCAGCACCAACAAGGCCTACGGCCAGGCGGACTTCCAGATGAGTTCCTACGACCTTTACGCGCCGCGCTGGGCCACGACGCCGGATACCGAGTTCAAAGGTCAGGATGAGTTTCCGTTCGTGGCCGGCGAATTTGTCTGGACCGGCTTCGATTATCTCGGCGAGCCGACGCCCTACAACTCCGACCTGAGCAACCTGATCAACTACACCGATCCGGCTGAAAAGGCGCGCGCGGAAAAGGAGCTGCAGGAAATCGGTAAAATTCGCACGCCGTCGCGCAGTTCCTATTTTGGCATCATTGACCTCGCCGGGTTCAAGAAGGACCGGTTCTTTATTTATCAGGCGCGCTGGCGTCCGGACTTGCCCATGGCGCACATCCTGCCGCACTGGAACTGGCCGGACCGCGTCGGCCAGGTCACACCCGTCCACGTTTACACCTCCGGCGATTCAGCGGAGCTTTTCCTGAACGGCAAATCACTCGGTGTGAAGAAAAAGGGACAGTACGAATATCGCCTGGAATGGAACGACGTGGCCTATCTACCCGGCGAACTCAAGGTGGTTGCCTGGAAGAACGGCAAGAATTGGGCGACGGACGTCATGAAAACCACCGGCCCGGCGGCGAAACTCACGTTGCAGGCCGACCGCGACAAAATCCGTGCCGACGGCCAGGACCTTTCGTTCATCACCGTCATGGTGGCGGACAAGCATGGATTGCTGGTGCCGCGTTCGAAGAACCACATCCAGTTCCAGATTGAAGGCCCGGGTGAAATCGTGGCCACCGACAACGGCGACGCCGCGAGCTTCGAATCCTTCCAGGCACCGGAGCGGAACGCCTTCAACGGTCTGGCGCTGGTCATCGTCCGCGCCAAACCCGGTCAACCGGGAACCATCAAACTCACTGCTACCGCGGACGGCCTCGAAACTGCGGCCATTCGGATCAAGAGCAAGTAATCCCGTAGGGACACGCGGCTGGAAGCCGCTTTCACTGGCAGGCAAAGATGCCTGCCTCCACGGGTGGCGGCACACTTTCAGTGTGCCAGTGAAGGCGGCATCCTGCCGCCAGTCGGTCGTGGTGATTCCAAGTCTTCTACGAGGGGACGGCCTCGCCGGAGCCTCAATCAAGATCAAGGGCAATTGATGGATGAAGACATTCAACTCAACCAACAGGGCCAGGCCCACAACTAGCAAATCATAAGAACTCTTTCCTGGAAAACGGGAATGATAACGCCAAAAATACTACAATACTGGGAACCGACCCGCTTCCAGGATGTTCCCATCCCCAATTGTGCGGGAGCGAAACCGGCTGCCAGTCGGCCGCGTCGTAATCGGGCCGCTCCGCTCCGCGGGCATCGCCCTGCTTGAACCGCCAGTCGGACAGGAACTGCCTGTTCTCCCGCGCACCGGCCGGTGCGGACAGGACGGGGAAGAAAAATCCCGCCATCAGGATCAAGCAGCAAAGGTGGCGCATGCGATACGTTTTAGAGAATACCCGAAGGCGCATACCGAGTCGTTTTTTCTTTGGGGAAATTTCCCCGGAAACTGACGTTGAACTTTTATCCGCCGGATTCCCGCTGGGGGTCCGGGTCATTGTCGGCAAACCCGAACTGGGCGGTGATGGGGCGAATCGCTTTGAGAAAGGTGAATGGACCGGCCGGTTGGTCGCTGGTGGCAATGCCGGCCCGGGCGTAATGATAACCCGGTTGTTCGAGATGCATCCACATCACGAATTTGCCGGTGCGCGGATTAATCCACAGGAAATCCTCCGGCTGTGCCGGAGGACTCCCGAAGTTTGACAGCTCCGGGAGTCGTTTGTGAGTCTGGCTTTCGTGAACCGCTCAAAGTTTACGAAAGGAGCAGACCATGC
>Ga0187852_1002405_pt1 | contig 15322 bp, 7 predicted proteins | sample June2016WEW_6_40_FD_134511 | JGI IMG/M metagenome (GOLD analysis project Ga0187852, IMG submission 134511) | Peatland microbial communities from SPRUCE experiment site at the Marcell Experimental Forest, Minnesota, USA - June2016WEW_6_40 | ecosystem: Environmental > Terrestrial > Soil > Wetlands...
CAAATTGGTGGCCGAAGGAAAATTCCGCCAGGATCTCTTCTACCGCATTAACGTCATGCAGATTGAAACACCGGCACTCCAGGAGCATCCGGAAGACATCCCTGCGATTGCGATGCATTTCCTACGCCACTACTCGAAGGTCTTTCAAAAGCCGATGGAGGATATTCAGCCGGATGCGCTGGCCCTGCTTCAGAGTCACCCCTGGCCCGGCAATGTGCGCGAACTGGAAAACGCAATACAGAGGGCCATAATCCTCGCCACCGGACCGAGCGTCCGTGCCGAAGATGTGATTCTGAGCGCCCCGGAGGATGATGTTGCCGACGCCGGCGATGGCGATATTGTCGACATCGGCGACTACAATCCCGCCGGCTCTTTTGAACGGCAACTTCGCGACTATAAGATCAAACTGGCCGTTGCAGCCGTTCGTGAGCACAATGGGAATAAGACGCTGGCTGCCCGCAGCCTATGCATCTCCCGGGCCTATTTGCATCGCTTGATCCGGCTTGCCGAACCCGACCCGCTCTTCGCCGAGCAGGACGTCAGGCAGTCGGTGACTGCCTGAGTACAGCATCCCTAAGCGCCGGGAACAAGGCTGTTCCGTGCCCATTCGAATTCTACGCAGGATCTTCTCGTTCCCGGTAATGCTGGCCAGCGTTCTGGTCGTGCTCGCCGTGCTCACGGTAAGGTCGCGTTTCGACGACCCGGATCTGTGGTGGCACCTTAAGACGGGTGAGATCATCTGGACGAGCCATGCCATTCCTCTTGCAGATCTCTTTTCCTACACCAGTAACCACCAGGCCCTGATACCGCAGGAATGGCTCGCGCAGGTGGCCATTTACGGCGCCTACAAATGGGGAGGCTTTTCCGGCCTGATGCTCTGGTTATGCCTCTTCACCGCAGCTATTCTCGTCGCCGGCTATGGTCTTTGCTGGCTTTACTCGGGAAATGCCAAAGTGGCTTTCCTGGGGGCCATGACCATTTGGTTCTTTGCCACCATCGGCTTTTCCATTCGGCCGCAGATGATCGCCTACCTCTTATTGATCGCGGAACTCGTGCTGATTCACCTCGGACGCACTCGCAATCCCCGCTGGTTCTTCTGGCTGCCGTTCCTGTTCGCAGTCTGGATCAACTGCCACGGGTCTTTCATGCTTGGGATTGTCATGGCGGGAGTCTTCCTTTTCAGTTCCCTTTTCAGCTTTCAGATGGGTTCGCTCGTATCGCAACGCTGGGATCCGCGCTGCCGCGGGATGTTTATGCTGGCGCTGATCCTCTCGGTGGCGGCGTTGTTCCTGAATCCGGTTGGCGTCAAGCAAATCCTCTACCCCTTCGACACCATGCTCAATATGCCTATCCTTTTCGGTTACGTGGAGGAGTGGGCGCCGCTGCAGTTGAGTGACCCGCGCGGAGTTGGACTGTTGGTCGTTCTCCTATGCTGTTTTCTCCCGGTGGTCGTGCGTCGAACCGAGTTGTTCTGGGATGAGTTGCTTCTCCTGGCGCTGGGCACATGGCTGGCTGCCAGCCACCTGCGCATGCTGGCTGTCTTCGGCATATTGGCCGCGCCTGTCCTGTCGCGTCTGCTCTCGACTTCGTGGGACAACTACAAGGCCGAAGAGGATCGCATCTGGCCAAATGCGCTGCTCATCGGGCTTTCGATGCTGGCAGCGCTCCTGGCCTTTCCCAGCCGGCAAAACCTGGAAAGACAGGTAGAGGATCAAAGCCCTGTAAAGGCGGTGGAATTCATCAAGGCCAATCGTCTCTCCGGGCCCATGTTAAACGACTATGGCCTTGGAGGCTACCTGATCTGGGCGGCGCCGGAATACCCGGTAATGATAGACGGCCGTACCGACGTTTACGAATGGTCAGGTTTCCTCGCCGAATTCGGAAGCTGGGCGACCCTGCAGAGCGACCCGAATGCGCTCCTTCAAAAGTACAAGGTCAATTTCTGCCTCTTGAACCGCCAATCCCCGATGGCTCGCGTCTTGCTGCTCTTGCATGAGTGGAAGATCGTCTATTCAGACAACAACTCCGTGATACTGGTGCGAACTGCGCCCGCAAGCCGGGCAGAAGAGTAGAAGAAGGGTCGTCGATCCAGCACGGTCTTCCGGCATTTTCCGTTGGGCGCGCTTCCCCTCTTGTTTGCCGGTGCTGCTTCCATGTGCCAGGCGTCGTTCAGCCGCATGAGCCTTGGTGCGCGCAAAAGCGGTCGCAAACGCGCGCCAGCCCCGGTCTGGCCGGATTTTCACTCGCTACGCTGTCCGCCCTATAGTTCATGGCAGACTCTAGGTGTGCACATTGTATGAAGGCGGTCCGGCAATGACCAAACCGCTCTTTTGCCGTCCGTGGATGTACCAGCAAAACCAATTCGTTTCATGGGCCTGCTTGTAGCTGGGCGCAATCAAATCCCTGTAGATAAGCTTGCCGTAGATAAAGACCTTTTCCTGCCAGTTTTCCACGCGCGTCAGTTCTGCCTCGGATTCGCAAATCCCTTTCAGATCGTCCCGGTTGAATGGCTTGATGCTCGTTGATTCACCCGGAAGCAGAATGATGGGAACAAGCGGGGCCTTCGGTTCCCTGTCCTCATACTGAGGGGTAAAGGGGAGCGCGGCTTCATTGATTGCAATCATGATCTGCTCCAGCGTGCCGACGATGAGGGCAGGGGAACGGCCACGGTTGGTGGCCATAACGGTGAAACTGTTCTCCACATTCAGGGCTGGCTCGACCGTGATCACCAGCCACGGCCTTTCTGATTCGATGATGGCTTGAGCATGCAACAATGCGGCATGAGCGTTGTTGGAGGAGGTTTCCGCGGCAGCTTCTGCGAAGCGCGTTTGGCGGTCGATCCTTTTCAGCAATAACAGGGCAAGCATGATGCCCACGTATCCCACCAGAGCGAGCAACAGGTTTGCCCCCCATGCGATTCGATCGCGCCACAGCCAGGGTGTCGGCGCTGGAGCCGGAAGGGTAACGATGACGTGAGGCTGCTGCTCGTCGCAGGGAAAACCATTGCAATCGCCTTTGCCCGCTGGGCTGCCAGTGCTTTGTGGGGCGGCATTGGAAGTAGTCGAAGGCGGCGGAGTCTGCTGATTGGCGCGGGAATTATCGGCCGCCTGCCCGGATGCTGGCATGGGCGTCTGCGTCACAGCCAACAGCACCACGACTATCGCCAAACTTTTGATGAACATGGCGCAAATGTACCACACGAGACTCTCGAATCTGAATGGCCGCCGGTGAGCCCCTCGCACGACAAGGCCGGACGTTGGCAAGCGACCAGAACGCACAATCCTTGGGATCCTGACCGTATTGTACCTAAGAATCACTGCCCCTCTCCTCGCCTTACCCGCCAGGCCCATTGGGATGTAGGTCGGGAACGACAGCGCTCGAACCCGCGACCTTTGTCGAGACAGCATGGCCAGAATCGTAAACTATTGATTCTAAAGTATGTAATGAGAGGCGAAGGTTTTGCGATTAGCCTGTCTCAAAGAACTCTAATGTCGGCCCCCCTGCTGCCGATAACCTAATTGAGCAGTTTTTGATTTGTTTTATAAGAGGCGGACAGATCGGCCTCGTATACATGACATCAAGGTGTAATACCAGGGACCCGAAAGTGGGCTACCAGGAATGTGGCGGGCTAGTATTAGATTGGGATAGGATCAGACAGTTGAACGATCGCAGGTTAGCCCGCGGGAGTGTTGCATGCAGCTTGGAGAAGAAAATTCCGCCATGTCAGCCTCTTTCCAGATTCCCGATGCGCTTAGCGCCGGCCTCTTGTCCATCGCGATCGTCGGCCCGGAAGACCGGCGCCGAAAGACGGTAGCCGGCGAGATTGCAGGCTGCCAGGGGGTCGCGATCCAGGAGTTTTCTTCCTACCCTCGCGGCCACGACTATTTGCAGAAGATGCTGGAGCAGAATTACGACGTCGTCCTCATGGACCTGGACAGTGACCCGGAATACGCCCTTGATCTGGTAGAGAGCATCTGTGCCCACAACTCGGCAACCGTGATCGTCTATTCGGCTCATGCCGATCAGGAACTGCTGATCCGCTGCATGCAAGTCGGCGCTCGCGAGTTTCTCACTCTGCCCTGCGCTCCCGGCGCCATGGCCGAAGCCCTGGTGAGGGTCTCGGTCCGCCGTCCGGCAACGATCCCCTCCAGGAAAGCAACCGGCAGGTTGTTCGTGTTTCTCGGCGCCAAGGGCGGCTCCGGCGTCACCACCGTCGCCTGCAATTTCGCCGTATCGCTGGCCCATGACCTCGGTCAGAACACCCTCTTGATCGATCTCAATCTCCCCCTTGGAGACGCGGCCCTCGACCTTGGGATCACCTCTGAATACTCGACCGTCAACGCTCTTCAGGATTCTGCCCGCCTCGACTCGAATCTCCTCTCCCGGCTGCTTGTCAGGCATAGTTCGGGATTGTGGGTACTCGCGGCCCCGGGCAAATTCCTCCCCGTTGATGCCTCGCGCGAAGCCATCGACAAGATGCTGGCCGTCGCCCGCGGGGACTTCGAGAACGTGGTAGTCGATGCGGGATCCAGGCTTGATCCAACCGGTACGGCTCTCCTCAACCAGGCTTCCACCATCTACCTGGTCACGCAGGTCAGCATTCCCGAACTGCGCAATGCAAATCGCCTCATCGGCCAGTACTTCACCACAGGCGGCCCCAACCTCGAAATCGTGCTCAACCGGTATAAGCCAGGCACTATGGTCATCAATGATGAACAAGTTGAGAAGGCGCTCTCCAGGCCCGCCCAGTGGAAGATTCCCAACGATTACGCCACGGTCAGGAAGATGCAGGACACTGCTATCCCGCTCGCGCTCCAGGACTCGCCCATTTCACTCATGATCCGTCAAATGGCCGGCACAGCTTGCGGCCTGAGCGTATACCCGAAAAAGAAAAAAGGCTTCAGCTTCTTCCGATGACGCGCTGCTCTTATGGGTGGGGTATGCACCCGCTGCCCGCCAGCGCCCCGTCTGCGACCAGTATCGAAATCGAGCGCGCGCTTCCTACGGGCCGCGGTATATGCCGCAAAATGTGCGGCATGGGACCGCGGAGGCAATCGGCATGCCGATTCCGGCGACGCCGCGAAAGGAAGTTCTGCCGAAAAGCGAAATTTTCGATATATTAAAGATGTCAGCTTAGTCCCACACGTGGCCAGGCATGCTCCGGCATGCCTACTCAAGAAGGAACAGGGCGATTTCCCTCGACAGGAACGCATGGGGGATGTGTCTTTCGGGCCAGGCAATGCATTTTGCACCAGAAAGCTTCATCGAAAAGGTTGCCATGCATACATCGCATCGTCATCTCCGCACTCCTCAGCCGCAGGGCCTCTATCATCCACGGAATGAGCATGATGCCTGCGGTGTGGGACTGGTCGCCAGCATTCGCGGCGAAAAGAGCCATGAGATTATCCGTAAGGGCCTCGAGGTCCTCATCAACCTTACCCATCGCGGCGCCGCGGGCTGCGATCCGGAGACGGGCGACGGCGCCGGCATCCTGATTCAGATTCCGCACGCCTTTTTTGCGCGCGAGTGTGGCGAACTGGGGATGCAGTTGCCTGAGCCGGGAGCCTATGGTGTAGCCATGTGCTTTCTGCCTGTGGAAAAGCACAACCGCTTGCAGTGCGAGGGCATCTTCGAGCGCATTGCGCAGGAGGAGGGCCTGACCGTGCTCGGCTGGCGCGATACGCCGGTCAACGGCGACGCGATTGGCCGCGTAGCGCGCGCCTCCCAGCCCTACATCGAGCAGCTCTTCGTTGGCCGTCCCGACGGATTGGACGAGGACGCCTTCGAGCGCCTGCTCTACCGGGTCCGCCGCCGCACCGAGAACGAGATTGCGGATTCAGAAATCGAGGAGAAGGACACCTTCTATCTCCCCTCGTTTTCCTGCCGCACCATCGTCTACAAGGGCCTGATGCTGGCTCCGCAGATTGAAAAGTTTTACTTCGAGCTGGCCAATCCCCTGGTCACCAGCGCCCTCTGCCTGATTCACCAGCGCTTCTCCACCAACACTTTCCCCAGTTGGAAACTGGCTCACCCCTACCGCTATGTCGCGCACAACGGCGAAATCAACACCATCCGGGGCAATATCAGTTGGATGAACGCCCGCCAGTCGATCCTCGAGAGCCCGCTTTACGACGGCCAGATCGACAAGCTGTATCCGGTCATCATTCCCGGCGGCAGCGACTCGGCTTCCATCGACAACGCCGTGGAGTTCCTTTTTCAGTCGGGACGTTCCCTGCCCCATGTGATGGCCATGCTCATTCCCGAGGCCTGGGCTGGGAACCCGGACATGGACGAGGACAAGCGCGCCTTCTACGAATATCACGCCTCGCTGATGGAGCCCTGGGACGGACCGGCGGCCATCGCCTTCACCGACGGCCGCGTCATCGGCGCTACGCTGGACCGCAACGGTCTCCGTCCCGGCCGTTACATCGTCACCAAGGACGATCTGGTCGTGCTGGCCTCCGAGGCCGGCGTTCTCGAAGTGCCCCCCGAAGATGTGCGCAAGAAGGGCCGTCTGCAGCCGGGCCGCACGTTCCTGGTCGATACCGTCCAACAGCGCATCATCTCCGACGCTGAAATCAAGAAGCAGTTGGCCGCCCGCCAGCCTTACGCAACCTGGCTGAAGGATCAGCAGATCAACCTCGATCAGTTGCCTGAGCCCTCGCGTATTATCGCGTCCAATCCCGAGACCCTGCTGCGCCGCCAGCGCGCCTATGGCTACAGCGAAGAAGACTTGAGAATCTTGTTGGCGCCGATGGCCGCAAAGGGCGAGGAACCGGTCGGCTCCATGGGAACCGATGTGCCGCTGGCCTGCCTCTCTGACCGTCCGCAGTCCTTGTTCAGCTACTTCAAGCAGCTCTTTGCTCAGGTCACCAACCCGCCCATCGATCCCATCCGCGAAGAGCTGGTGATGTCGCTCATCAGCTACATCGGCACCGAGCGCAACATCCTGGACGAGGCGCCGGAGAACTGCCACACGCTCAAGCTGCCCCATCCCATCTTGACCAACCGCGATCTCGAAAAACTGCGCCGCGTTTCCTCCGGCGATCTGCTGGCCACCACGCTGCCGGCCCTGTTCCGCGCCGCAGATGGCAAGGACGCTCTGAAGCACTCCCTCGACGACCTCAGCAACCGCGCCGTCCACGCCGTGCAGTCCGGCTATACGCTACTGATTCTCTCCGATCGCGGCGTGGATGCCACCTACGCGCCCATCCCCAGCCTGCTGGCCATGGCCGCCGTGCACAACCGCCTGGTTCGCGAGAAGACCCGCACCCAGGTTGCTCTCATTATCGAAAGCGGCGAACCGCGCGAGGTCATGCACTTCGCGCTGCTCATCGGCTACGGCGCCAGCGCCATCAATCCCTATCTGGCCTTCGAAACCGTGCACGACCTGAAGCGGCTTGGCCTCCTGCCCCACAACGTCACCGGCCCCCATGCCGAAAAGAACTTCATCAAGGCCATCAACAAGGGCCTGTTGAAGACCTTCTCCAAAATGGGCATCAGCACGCTGCAAAGCTATCGCGGCGCGCAGGTCTTTGAGGCCGTGGGGCTCAATCGATCGCTGGTGGACGCGTACTTCTCCGGCACTGCTTCGCGCATCGAGGGCGTGGGGTTGGACGTGCTGGCGCGCGAGGCGCTGCTCAAGCATGAGTACGCCTTCCAGCCGCTGACGGAGTCTGAAACCGAGCTGGTCGTCGGCGGCCACTATCAGTTTCGCGAGAACGGCGAGTATCACTCCGTGAATCCGGCCACTATCAGCAAGCTGCAGCAGGCCGTGCGCCAGAATAGTCCGGCCACTTTCCAGGAGTACACCGATCTGATCGATGAACAGAGCCGCCACTTGTGTACCCTGCGCGGCCTGTTCCAGCTTAAATACTCAGCCAAGCCGGTGCCGATTGATAAAGTGGAGCCGGCCAAGGAGATCGTCAAGCGCTTCACCACCGGCGCCATGAGCTTCGGGTCGATCAGCAAAGAGGCGCACGAGACCCTCGCCATCGCCATGAACCGGCTGGGCGGGATGTCCAACACCGGCGAGGGCGGCGAGGACGAAGAGCGCTTCAAGCCCGACGCCAACGGCGACTCGCGCCGCAGCGCCGTCAAGCAGGTCGCCAGCGGTCGCTTTGGCGTCACCACAAATTACCTCGTGAACGCGGATGAGATCCAGATCAAAATGGCCCAGGGCGCAAAGCCCGGCGAGGGCGGACAGTTGCCCGGCCACAAGGTGGATGAGATTATCGCCAGGACGCGCCATTCGATTCCCGGCGTGGGCCTGATCTCGCCCCCGCCGCATCACGACATCTACTCCATCGAAGATCTGGCGCAACTCATCTACGACCTCAAGAACGTCAACCCCCAGGCGCGCATCGCCGTCAAGCTGGTATCGGAGGTCGGCGTGGGAACAGTCGCCGCCGGCGTCTCCAAGGCTCATGCCGACACCGTGCTCATCTCCGGCGACACTGGCGGTACCGGCGCTTCGCCGCTCAGCTCCATCAAGCACGCGGGGCTGCCGTGGGAACTTGGCCTCGCCGAAACCCAGCAGGTGCTGCTGCTCAACGATCTGCGCAGCCGCATCCGGGTGCAGACCGATGGCAAGCTCCAGACCGGCCGCGATGTGGTCATCGCAGCCCTCTTGGGCGCCGAGGAGTTTGGCTTCTCCACGATGCCGCTGATTACCATGGGCTGTATCATGATGCGCAAGTGCCACCTGAACACCTGCTCGGTGGGCATCGCCACGCAGGACCCGGTCTTGCGCGCGCGTTTCCAGGGCCAGCCCGAGCATGTGGTCAACTTCTTCTTCTTCATCGCCGAGCAGGTGCGCCAGCTCATGGCCAAACTCGGCTTCCGCACCTTCGATGAGATGGTGGGCCGCGTGGACAAGATCGACGCCGCCATTGCCAACGCCCACTGGAAGGCCAAGGGCATCGATCTCTCCTCCATCCTCCACGTGCCGCCGCTGCCCTCGCGCGTAGCCCGCCACAAGGTTCAGATGCAGGATCACGGCCTCGACAAGGCCCTTGATCACGTGCTGATTGAGAAGGCCGCCCCGGCGCTCAAGTCCAAATCCCCGGTCGTCGGCAGCTTCGCCATCCGCAATGTCCATCGCACCGTCGGCGCCATGCTCGGCGGACAGATCGCTCGCCGCTACGGCTCGGCGGGGCTGCCCGACGGAACCATACACTTCAAATTCAATGGCTCGGCCGGACAGAGCTTCGGCGCATTCGTTCCCAACGGCGTCACCCTCGAACTCGAAGGCGACTCGAACGACTATCTGGGCAAGGGACTATCCGGCGGGCGCATCATCGCCTATCCGCCCAGGACCTCCAGCTTCCTGCCCGAGGAGAGCATCCTGGTGGGCAACGTGGTGCTCTACGGCGCAACCAGCGGCGAAGCCTTCCTGAACGGCATCGCCGGCGAGCGCTTCGCTGTCCGCAACTCCGGCGCCATCGCGGTGGTCGAGGGCGTGGGTGACCACGGTTGCGAATACATGACCAACGGCACTGTCGTCGTGATCGGAAAGACCGGCCGCAACTTCGCCGCTGGCATGAACGGCGGCATCGCTTATGTCTACGACGACCAGGGCGACTTCTCCACGCGCCGCTGCAACAAGGCCAGCGTGGATCTCGAACCGCTGCTCTCTGCCCCGGAGGCGGACACCGTGCGCGGCCTCATCGAACGCCATCGCGACCTGACCGGCAGCCCTCGCGCCGCCTGGATTCTTGAGCACTGGGCCGACGCGCAGCCGCGATTCATCAAAGTCTTCCCGCATGAGTACAAACGCGTCCTGGGCGTTGCGCGCGTCGAAGCGGTTTACTCTCCCCCTACAACTTCGTCGCCTGTGGCGGCGGCAGCCGAGGTGCACCATGGGTAAGGTGACAGGATTCCTGGAAATTGAGCGCGAACAGCCCACCCGCCGCAAGGTTGGGGAGCGGCTTCAGGACTGGTTCGAAATCTATGAACCCTTCCCTGAGGAGAAGCAACGCGAACAAGGCGCCCGCTGCATGGATTGCGGCGTTCCCTTCTGTCACACCGGCTGTCCTGTCAACAATCTGATTCCCGACTGGAACGACCTTGTCTACAACGGCCGCTGGGAGGCAGCCATCCGGCGCCTGCACTCCACCAACAACTTCCCCGAGTTCACCGGCCGCATCTGCCCCGCGCCCTGCGAGGCCGCCTGCGTGCTCGCCATCAGCCAGCCCGCCGTCTCCATCAAGCTCATCGAGCGCAGCATCGTCGAGCGCGCCTGGGACGAGGGCTGGATTCATCCCGAGCCGCCGGAGCACAACACCGGCAAGCGCGTGGCCGTGGTGGGCAGTGGGCCCGCTGGCCTGGCCGCCGCGCAGCAGTTGCGCCGTGCCGGCCATTCCGTTACCGTCTATGAGAAAAACGACCGCATCGGCGGCCTCTTGCGCTACGGCATTCCCAACTTCAAACTGGAAAAGCAGGTTCTCGACCGCCGCATCCAGCAGATGCGCGCCGAGGGCGTCACCTTTGTCGCCAACGCGCATGTGGGCGTGAATGTTCCGGTCGAATCTCTCACCGGACACTATGACGCCATCCTGCTTGCCGGCGGCTCCGAGCAGCCGCGCAACCTCAACATCCCCGGCCGCGAACTCAAGGGCATCCACTTCGCCATGGAGTTTCTGCCCCAGCAGAACCGCCGCTGCGAAGGAGATACAGTCGATCCCTCCATCGCCATTCTCGCCGAAGGCAAGCGCGTGGTCATCATCGGCGGCGGCGACACCGGCGCCGACTGCCTGGGCACCAGCCTGCGCCAGCGCGCGAAAAGCGTCCACCAGTTCGAGATCATGCCCAAGCCGCCCGAACAGCGCGCCACCTCCACCCCCTGGCCGCTGTGGCCCCTGCAGTTGCGCACTGAAAGCTCCCACGAAGAGGGCGGCATCCGCGACTGGAGCGTCAATACCTTGAAGTTTGCCGGCGACGAGAACGGCAACGTCCAGCAGTTGCACCTGGTCCGCGTAGGCCCGCCGCCGTCCTTCGAGACCATTCCCGGCACCGAGTTCACCCTCGACGCCGATTTGGTCTTGCTCGCCATGGGCTTCCTCGGCCCCGTGCGCTCGGGCTTGATCGAGCAATTGGGCCTGGCCCTCGACAACCGCGGCAACGTCGCTACCAGGGACGGCTACATGACCTCCGTCGACGGCATCTTTGCCGCCGGCGATATGCGCCGCGGCCAATCCCTCGTGGTCTGGGCCATCTCCGAAGGCCGCAAGGCCGCCGCTGCCATTGACAGCTACCTGGCCGCAAAAGCGGAACCCCTGGCGCAACGCCATCACGCGCTGGCCTAAGGAACCTGAAGGATTTGTCGACGGAATTCTGGCTGCCCCCCAGGGATTTGAACCCCGATATGCTGATCCAGAGTCAGCTGTCCTGCCATTGAACGAGGGGGCAGCAAGCGCGGAATACGCGGCTCGCTTATTTTGAGCCGTATCGGCCTGGGCCGCGGCAGGGCGCCGGACTCCGAAAGCCAACCTGTTCATCATAAGGGGATTCCCCGCCCCGGTCAAACCTCCCATAACCGCAAAAAGCTGAGATACTTATAACTACAGCTTTTATTGCCTCTGACCAACTTCAAAAGCCTTGTGCCCCATCCTTTCCGCGCTCTTTGCGGAAAGGGTGGGAAACCACAAATCTCAACCGACCTGCAAGTACTGTTCCCTGTTCCCTGTTCCCTGTTCCCTGATCCCTGTTCCCTGTCTCCTCTACTCCTCCCGCAGCACTTGCAGTGGCCGCAGCCCAAGAATCCTGTAGCTCGCAATCCAGCCTGTCACGGTGGCCAGCACCGCCGTCCCCACCAGCGCAATCAGCGTCGCCGTCCACTCGATGTGGAAGTCCACTTCCAGTTTGTGCAGCAGCACCCGCGTTAGCAGATTGGCAAACACCACGCCCACTGAGCCGGCCAGCAATCCCAGCACGCTGAACTCCACGCTGAAAGTTCGCACAATCCGCATCCGCGTGGCGCCCAGCGTCTTCAGCACCACCGCCTCCCGCATCCGCCTGAAGCGCGTGCTGGCAATGCTCGAGGCCAGAATCATCAACCCCGCGAAGATCGAGAAACCCGCCAGGAAGCGCACCACAAACGTGATCTGATCCACCACGCTCTCAATCCGCTCCAGCACATCGGCCAGGTTGATCACCGTGATCGTCGGATAGGCTTGAAACAGCGCCCGCTCCATCGCCGCCACCTGTTTCGGATCGATGTGCGCCCCGCCATACCACGTAGCCTGCTGGTCCTTGAGTTGCCCTGACGGCAGCACAAACGACACGCGCATGCCTATATGCTGCCCGTCGGCGCGATAAATCGCGGCGACCTTCAGCTTGCGCACCGTCCCGCCCGTCTCCAACTCCACCGCCGAGCCCACGCCCAGGTGCAGCCGCTGGGCCACGCCTTCGCCCACGCCCAACTCCGCCGCGCCCGCATCCGTCCACCATTTGCCCTGCGTCACCTTGTCGCCTGCAGGTGGCGCATCCGCCCAGCTCAACTCGGCATTCTCCAGCAGACGCCGTGGAAAATGCTGCTCTTTGAGCTGTTCTAACGTCTGGCCGTTGAGCGATAGAAACCGTCCCGTCACCACCGGCATCAGATCCAGCGCCTGGCTCACCCCCGCCTGGTGCTGAAAAAAATCCTTCACCCCGGCAACCTCATCCGTGCTCACATCCACCAGGAAAATATTGGGCAGCTTCGGCGAAGCCGTCTCGCGTATCTCCCGCAGCAGCGCCGCCTGCATCAGGTAAACCGCCAGGATCAGCATCACGCCCGTGCCCAGCGCCGCCAGCACCGCCGCCGACTGGTTCCCCGGCCGGTAGAGGTTGGCCAGCCCGTGCCGCAGGAATGAAGGCAGCCGCAGCCGGACTCGGTTCAGCAGAAAGCGCAGCGTCCACAACGCCACCGCCGCCAAAATTAGCAGAACCACCAGCGCAATCGCAAACAACACGGCAAACCACGTGCCCACCTTGGCCGAGTCCGAAAGCGCCCACGCAATCCCGCCCAGCGCCAGCACCACCGCCACTGAAATCCCCAGTTGCAGCCGCCGCGCCCACCAGCTCGCAAACCATCCGCCGATGCCCTCCGGCCCCTGCTCCACCAACCGCCGCAACACCAGCACCGGCCTGACATTTCGTACGTCCAGCAGCGGCGGCAAACAGAACAGAAGCGTGGTCAGCAGGCCCGTGCCCAGCCCGGCCAGCACCGACCGCCAGGGAAATTCCAGCGTCGCGTGAACCGGCAGCAGCTTGCCGAATACCGCCGGCAGCGCGGCCATCACGCCCACCCCGGCAGCCACGCCCAGCACGCCGCCGGCCAGCCCCAGGCCTAAAGTCTGCAAAAGAAAGATGCGCAGCAGATCAGCCGAACCCGCGCCCACAGCTTTCAGAATGGCCAGCATGTCCATCCGTTGTTCCAGATGCGCATGCATCGCCATGGCCACGCCGATGGCCCCCAGCACCATCGCCACCAGGCAGATCAGGCTCAAAATAGCGGTTGCGTTGTCCAGCCCCTGGCTCAGTGCCGGATTGCCCTCGCGGAAGTCCATCACCTGCGCGTCCGGCAGCGCCGCCTCCAGTTGCTTGCGCATCGCCTCTGTATCCGCTCCGGTCGAATGCCCGGCTGCCTGCTTCTCTGGCAGCCTTATCAGCAGCCTCTCACTGGCCCGGCTGCCTGGCGCCATCAAACCTGTGCGTGCCAGCGCCGCCTGCGAGATCATCACTCGCGGCCCCAGTCCCGCTCCGGCGCTGATGCGATCCGGTTCCTGCTTCAGCACCGCAGCAATCCTGAAGTTCCTGCCGCCCAGCCGCAGCGTCTGTCCCACCTGCGCGTTGAGGCGAATCAGAAACTCCTCCGCCACCACCGCCGAGTCGCCTTCCAGAGCCTGCTTCAGGCTCATCGCCGGTTCCAGCTCCGCCGTTCCGTAGTAGGGATACTCCCCCGGGTCCACGGCCTTCAGGGAAACCAGAAGCGGCACCGGGTCCGGGGGAACAGAAGCCATGGAAATGGTCTCCGTCACCCACGTCGAGCGAATTCCGCCACTTCCCTGCCGCTCAATCGCCGCAATCTTGCCCTTTTCCTCATCCGTGGGTTCGCGATAGATGCGCGCGCTCAGGTCCCCGGCCATCAGCGACCGCGCTTCCGTGCTCAAAGTCCGCCGGAAGCTCTCGCTGAAGCCCCGCACTCCCACCAGCGCCGCCACCCCCACCGCCACTGACAGCACCACAAACCCAAACTTGCCCGGCGCGGACTTCAAATCCCGCCAGCCAATGGCGGAGGCGCGCTTCCAGCTCAATGCCCGCTTAGCCATTCTGTCCCTGCTCGGCAGCCGCAATCGCTTCTGGCCCCGTCAACGGCCCCGCAAAGGGCAAGCTGTCCTCCACCACCATCCCATCCTTGAGCATGATCTTGCGATCCGCCCGGCTTGCCACCTCCGGGTCGTGCGTCACCAGCACCAGCGTCGTCCCAGCCTTTTTATTCCGCTCCAGCAGCAAATCCAGCACCAGCCGCCCGTTCGCCGAGTCCAGGTTCCCCGTCGGCTCATCGGCCATCACAATCGGCGGTTCCACCACAAACGCCCGCGCCAGCGCCACCCGCTGCTGTTCGCCTCCGGAAAGCTGCACCGGGTAGTGATCCACGCGCTCGGTCAGCCCCACCTCGTCCAGCAGCCGCCGTGCCTGCTTCAACCCGCTTCCCTCTACGTTCAACTCATGCGGCAGCAGTACGTTCTCGAGAGCCGTCAACGTCTCAATCAATTGGTAGGACTGGAAGACAAATCCGATCTTGCTCCCCCGCACCGCGGCCAGCTCCGCCTCGGCCAGATTGTGAATCGGCGCCCCATCCAGCCAGATCTCGCCACTGCTGGGCGTGTCGAGGCCCGCCAGCAGGCCCAGCAGCGTGCTCTTCCCGCTGCCGCTCGCCCCCACGATGGCCACAAACTGACCGGCCGGAATGACCAGAGAAATCCCTTTCAGAATCTCCACCCGCCGCGCCCCGTTCTGTATCCACTTCCTCGCATCCCGAACTTCAATCACCCGCCACCCTCCCCCTCGCCTTCTTTCGAGAACCTGCTTTTCTCACTTTCCAACCCACAAAAGCCCCGTGCCCCATCCTTGCGACTTTTCCCTGTCGCAAGGGTGGGAAACCATAAACCTCCACCCCGTCCCGTGCCTTCTCACAGCTACACTGTTCCTGTGGACGTTCGCCGCAGGTTTATCGTTTCGCTGGGGCTGATTCTTTTCGCCTGCCCTGCCTTGACTGCGCAAACGCGGGCTGCCGGCCGGCCCCTCCTGGTCTGCTTTGGCGACAGCATCACCGCCG
>Ga0187852_1002408_pt1 | contig 15319 bp, 11 predicted proteins | sample June2016WEW_6_40_FD_134511 | JGI IMG/M metagenome (GOLD analysis project Ga0187852, IMG submission 134511) | Peatland microbial communities from SPRUCE experiment site at the Marcell Experimental Forest, Minnesota, USA - June2016WEW_6_40 | ecosystem: Environmental > Terrestrial > Soil > Wetlands...
GACTGATCATGCTCGGCCGCCCCGAGCGAACGTGCTTGGGGTGGGCGTCAGCGCCATCAATATGGCGGAGGCACTCCACCTGTCGGAGCGCTTGCTGCGAGAGAAGGGCAAGGGCTACGTCTGCCTCACCGGCGTTCATGGAATCATGGAAGCGCGACGGGATGACACTCTGCGAGCCATACTGAACCGCTCCTTCCTGTGCGCCCCCGACGGCATGCCGACGGTCTGGGTGGGGCGGCTGCAGGGCCACCGAACCATGCGCCGCGTGTATGGTCCCGACTACATGCTGGAAATGTGCAAAATGACAGCGCGGGCAGGGTTTTGCCACTTTCTTTATGGTGGGAAAGCCGGAGTCGCATTGCGACTTAAACAACGACTTGAGCTAATGGTCCCCGCCATCAACATCGTGGGCACTTACACGCCGCCATTCCGTCCGTTAACTCCCCCCGAAGAGGACCAGATGCTTGCTGCCGTCAACCAAACACGTCCCGATATCGTCTGGATCGGCTTGAGCACCCCCAAACAGGAGCGTTTCATGGCCCAATATGCCGACCGCCTCGACGCTTCCTTGATGGTCGGTGTCGGGGCTGCATTCGACATCCACGCAGGCCTCCTCACCGATGCTCCTGGCTGGGTAAAGCGCTGTGGCTTGCAGTGGCTGGATCGTCTGGTCAAAGAGCCACGCCGGCTCTGGCGGCGCTATTTGACCAACAACCCGAAATTCCTGTGGGACATTGGCCTTCAGTTCTCGGGCCTCAGGAGGTTTGAGATCGACGAATGTTAGCGGCGACAGGCTGCCCGGCCAACCCTAAAACTAACCCGATAGCCACATTCTGAGTGCTGTAAACGTAAGAGCACGATCTCCAAGCTGCTGTACTTCGAGCGGGCCTGCCCAGGCAGGCCCGCTTTTTTGCATATGACCCATTCATGTGTGACCGCCGTCACAGCCAAAGATGAGGTTTGGGGAGAGCATTGTGCTTGCGACGCCGGCCGTCCGAGTGGCAACTTGATTTTTGCCGGCACAGGCAACGGACCGAGATCGATGTGGTAGCTGTTTCACTCCCCAGCCCGCACTGAGACCCTCATCACCTTGTAACACCAGACCCTCGAGCACCTATGCGTGTCAGCAAGGCAGGTGAGTGCTTGAGCACAAACAAGATTCTCGTCATCGACGTTGATCCCGTCATCCGTTCAGGAATCTGCAACTTCCTTATTGCGCAAGGCCATATCGTCGCCGAAGCCGCGAACAGTCACGACGCACAAATGCAGTTTGAGAAGTTCCGTCCTGACGCGGCCATCCTCGACTTCTCCTTCCCCAACGGTGACGCTCTTCAGCTTTTGCAACGAATCAAGAGCACCGACTCCAGTATTCCCGTCATCGTCTTGACCGGCCAAAGTTCGCTGGAATTGGCGGTTCGAGCCATCCAGGACGGGGCCGAACAGTTCCTCATCAAACCGGTTGACTTGTCGGCCCTGCATGCCGTGTTGTTACGGACCCTGACGAACCGGCGCTATCGCCAGCAATCGCTGGCCTCCCTTTCCCGGACGAAACGCGAATGCGTGGATCCATTCCTGGGAACAAGCCCGGCCATTCGCCAACTGGAAGCCCTTGCCAAGCGCGTGCTGAACAGCGAGAGTCCTGTCCTACTGCAAGGCGAAACCGGTTCCGGCAAAGGCGTGCTCGCCAACTGGATGCATCGCCATGGGCCTCGGGCTGAAGAAGCCTTCCTCGACCTGAACTGTGCCGGACTTTCTCGCGAGCTGCTTGAGTCCGAACTGTTTGGGCATGCCAAAGGCGCATTTACCAGCGCGGTCACTGCCAAGCAAGGCCTGCTGGAAGTGGCGGACCGCGGAACCGTGTTCCTCGACGAAATTGGCGACATCGACCTTCAGGTCCAGCCCAAGCTGCTGAAGGTGCTGGAAGACCGCGCCTTTCGCCGCGTGGGAGATGTGCACGACAAGGCCGTCGACATTCATTTGATCTCCGCCACTCATAGCGAACTGCTGGACCTTGTGCAGCAGCAAAGGTTTCGCGAGGACCTCTATTACCGCGTGAACACGGTTCCCCTCCGGGTGCCACCGCTTCGCGAACGTACGCAAGACATTCCCATGCTAGTGCAGCACTTTCTCAGCCGCTTGTCTCAGGACTGCGTCCGGGGAGAGGTGGTGGCCGACAAATCCGCCATGGATGCGTTGCAGCAGTACTCGTGGCCGGGCAACATTCGCGAACTGCGCAATGTGCTGGAACGCGCCGTACTGGTTGCCGAGCACAATCACCTGACTGCCCAGCATCTTCAATTCCAGAATTCCATTCACACCGGGCAATCGCCGATGCGCAGCGTTACAGGCACTTTGAAGCAAATGGAGTACGCCTATATAAATCTCGTCTTGCAGGATGAGGGTGGTTGCATTGAGCGGTCCGCTCACCGCCTCGGAATTCCCCGCAGTTCGCTTTACAACAAAATGAAGCGATTCGAAATTCCCCCCGGAACCGGGCGCATTTAGCCCTGATTTAGGGCCGCCGCAGAAGTCCCTTACCGGCGGCAGGCCAACCCGCGCCACCATCGGACCATCTTTTACAGTATAGTAACGGCTTCGCATGTGGGCGCTAACCCGGCTGGAAGAATTCGATAGAGCGTACCGCTCGCCCGATGCGACCTGGGACCCGACGGTTTCGGCCATCAGTTTGCGCTTTCCCGAGGGCCTGCTGTTCGCCCTATTGCTGGTCACGCCCTTCTGGATTGCGGTCGGATTCCTGCTTCATCTCCTGACTGAGTAGCCGCGCCTGCTTGCATTCGACATCCCTGTCCTCTGCCTCCGTGTACCGGTTATCCCGCTTCGACAATCTCCGTCTCGATTATGATGGTTGAACGCGCAGGTTTTACCGCATGTCGGACGCCTTCATCTGTGACGCAATCCGCACCCCCTTCGGCCGCTACGCCGGAGTGCTCTCCTCCGTCCGCACCGACGATCTGGCGGCGATTCCGATCAAGGCCCTGGTTGAGCGCAACTCCTCCGTGGATTGGAGTGCGGTTGACGATGTAATTTTGGGATGCGCGAACCAAGCGGGCGAAGACAATCGTAACGTCGCACGCATGGCACTGCTGCTCGCCGGCCTTCCCCAAACCGTTCCCGGCGCCACTGTGAATCGGTTGTGTGGCTCCAGCATGGACGCCGTTTCCGCTGCCGCTCGGGCCATCAAGGCTGGGGAGAATTCCCTGGTGATCGCCGGCGGCGTGGAGAGCATGTCGCGCGCGCCCTTCGTCGTGGCAAAGTCCGATGCTGCTTTCGCCCGCGGCCTGAAGTTGGAAGACTCCACTATCGGCTGGCGCTTCGTGAACCCCCTGATGAAGGCCCGTTACGGTATGGACTCCATGGCGGAAACTGCCGAGAACGTCGCGGAGGAGTTCCGTATCTCACGTCAGGACCAGGACGCGTTTGCCTATCGCAGCCAGCAACGCACTGCGGCCGCCATCAAGAGCGGTGCTCTTGCCGAGGAGATTGTTTCGGTCACGATTTCTGCGCGCAAAGGTGCGCCCGTCGTCGTAAGTCAGGACGAGCATCCGCGGCCCGACACAACCCTCGAAGGCTTGGCTGCGCTGAAGCCGATCGTCAAAGCCAATGGCACAATCACGGCAGGAAACGCGTCTGGCATCAACGATGGCGCATGTGCGCTGTTGCTAGCGTCGGAGCAGGCCGTGAAGCGTTACAGCCTGACGCCGAAGGCACGGGTGGTTGCCTCAGGCGCAGCAGGCGTTGGCCCACGCATTATGGGGATGGGTCCTGTTCCAGCGACGCGCAAGGCGTTGGCGCTGGCTAACCTCAGCATTTCGGATATGGACGTGATCGAATTGAACGAGGCCTTCGCCTCGCAGGCGCTCGCCGTGCTTCGCGACCTGGGAATTCCCGATGACGCTCCGCACGTGAATCCAAATGGCGGAGCGATTTCGATTGGCCATCCTCTAGGAGCCAGCGGGGGCCGATTAGTCACGACCGCTGTGCGGCAACTGCAACGCACTGGCGGGCGTTACGCCCTGTGCACCATGTGCATCGGCGTCGGCCAGGGCATCGCCATGATCCTGGAGCGCGTGTAATTCGCTCCTAGGCTTTCCAGTTGTAGGGTCGCGGGTCCATCCGCAACCAAAACTGCGTAGGCACCTGTCTCGCGTTCCTCTGGTAGGTGACCTCCACCTTCAGCACCCACAGCGCCGACGCGAGAACCACCCCAAGCAGCATCCACAGCAGGCGTTTCCGGTATCGCAACACTGGATTCAACCTTGTCATTTCGATTTCAGGTTCTTCGCCAGGAAGTCGACGGTCAGCTTCCAGGCTTGCGCCGCATCTTCCGCCCGATATCCCTGCTTGTTACCTGGATTCTCGAACGCGTGTCCGGCGTCGGGGAAAATATGGATCTCGGCCGTCTTGCCCAGCGCCTTAAGCTGGGCCTCGAACTTGTTGACGTCCGCCGGTGGAATTCCACGATCTTGTCCGCCAAAGATGCCCAGGATTGCCGCATGGATCTTTTTCAGCGCGGCCTCGTCGGTAGCCAGATGGCCGTAGTTGATCACCGCAGCTTTTAGCTTGGGATCATTCAGCGCAAAATCGAGAGAATAGCCGCCCCCCATGCACCATCCGATCGAGCCGAGGCGCTTGGGATCGACATTTTTCTGCGCGCGCAAGTAACTGCTGGCCGCCAGTAGATCGCGATTGGCCCGGTCTTCGGGCACACCCCGCATGATCTCGTGCGCCTCGTCGGGGGTGGTGGCTACCTTTCCGCGGTACAAATCGATGGCCAGCGTGACGTATCCCTGATCGGCCAGCTTCGATGCCTGCTCCTTTACCCAGTCATTCAGGCCCCACCATTCATGGATCACTACCAGCGCGGGAAACGGTCCCTTGCCCGGCGGCGTGTACATCACCGCGTTCACCGTCTCATCGCCGCTTTTGTATGACACATTGCGCGAATCCGCGGCATACGCGGTCAAGGCAAACGGGCAGCTCAAACTCAACAGCAACAAGATTTTCATGCGCGCTCCTCGCTATTGTCCGTGCTTTCTTATTTCTTTTGTGGTCCAGCCAGTCCTTTTAAGAGTTGGCGCCCTATTTCCAGCAGCTCGCCAAAGCCCTTCTGATATTCGACGAACAGGCGGTTATACTCCAGGGCATGATCGGCATCGAGATGCGCTCTCAGCATCATGTCGCGCACGCGAACTGGGTTGGGTAGTAAGGCCTCTTCGTTCAACTCTTCCAGCGCAGTCTGGGGATCGTAGTGGTACATGCTTGGTTCCTCGATATGCGATGCACTTGCTAGGAGATGCCGAGAGGGCCGGCAACGTCGCACGGAATCTAAGGTCTGTGTGCGCCGGAACTGTCTGGCCGAGGGTCTAAGATGGAGGCTATATTTCGTGGCGAGTGCAAAGGGGCGGCATCGAATGAAGCTGCCTTGGAATGATTGCGACAGTTCCCGCAGTTAGCGGCCGGCCGCAATCACACCGTTCTCGACGGGCTGCACAAGCTGATCGGGGTTGTCGCTCGCTGCCTGGGCGATGCGGATCTGCCGTTTGAAGTCGTCCATCATGCCTTCATGCAGACGAACTTCAGTCGGCTTCTTCGCGATCGTCATTTTGTCGATCTTGTCCTGCAGGCGCAGCAATCCGTAGAAAAGATTTTCTGGCCGCGGCGGACAGCCCACGACGTACACATCCACGGGCACGATGCGGTCCACTCCCTGCAACACGGCGTAGGTATTGAACGGGCCGCCGACCGACGAACAAGCGCCCATCGAGATGCACCACTTGGGATCGGGCATCTGGTCATAGATGCGCTTGACCACCGGGGCCATCTTCAACGTAACCGTTCCGGCCACAATCATCAGGTCGCTCTGGCGGGGGCTGGGGCGAAACACCTCCGACCCGAAGCGCGCGATGTCGAAGCGTGAAGTCGAAGCGGCAATCATCTCGATCGCGCAGCACGCCAGGCCGAACGTCATGGGCCAAATCGCCGACTTGCGCGCCCAGTTGAAGACGTAATCGACCGTGGTGACCAGAAAATTCTTCTCGAACCGGTTATCAATCCATCCCATGAATGCCTTCTCCCGCTTCCCGCTCCATACTCTATAGACGGTCATCGCGACCGAGGACTTAAGTTTGAGTGGAGGGGCCTGCTTTTTCTCGACCCACTATCTTCGCCGATGGCCGCACACCCAAGCTGTGATGAGGATCACAGTTGCCAATAGAATCAGTCTAGGCGGGTTGAGAAGGCCATTCAAGAGGATTGCCTACGCTTGGGCCCAAAACGCGATATGCACCTGCTTGCATACGGTACAATTTCCGTTGTTTCCATGCATTTGAAAACCCAGCCAGCGCAGACGGCGCCCACCGCAGGTCCATCCGAATCTGCGTCCCGATCGCGTTGGCAGACCCTGGCGCACTCCGTCGGCTGGATGGTGCTAGTGGCGTTCTTAGTGCGCATCTTGTGGATCATTCTGGCGCACACCTATCGCCTCCGCACCTCAGAAGACAACTGGGGATTTGGCTGGGAGGTCGGCCGCCTGGGATATTCCATCGCCAACGGCCACGGGTTTAGCTCACCCTTCGGCGGGAATACAGGGCCCTCGGCGTGGACCGCGCCTATCTATCCTTGGATCGTCTCCCTGGCTTTCCGGCTTTTCAGCAGCTACTCGCGCGCCGCAGCTTTTTGGCTGCTGGTGTTCAATAGCGCTTTCGCCGCGCTCACCTGCTGGACGATCTATCGCACGGCCCGCCGGATGTTCAACGAAACCGTGGCTGTCTGGTCAGGCTGGATCTGGGCGTTGCTTCCCTACACCATTTTCTGGTCGGTGCGCGAGATATGGGAGACTAGCGTGTCGGCGTTCCTGCTGAGTCTGCTGTTCATGCTGACAGTGGAGATGGAGGGCGACGAGCGGCTCTCGTCATGGATCGGCTACGGCTTGCTATGGGGCGTTGCCGCGCTGACCAACCCGTCTGCGCTCTCGTTCCTGCCGTTTGCAGGGTGCTGGCTGGTCTATCAGTTGCACAGTCGCGGGAAGCGGTATATTGCGCCAGCTTTGCTGAGCGCTGTTGTTTTCTGGATGACGATCATGCCCTGGCTGGTGCGCAATTATGAGGCACTCGGCCGGCCCGTGTTCATCCGCGACAACTTTGGAGTTGAACTACGGATAGGAAATAACCCGCTGGCCGAGGGAATGTATGTGCTCGCCTACCATCCTGCGAACAGCGTCACTCAATTCGCGAAATACAAGCAAATGGGCGAGGCCGCCTTTGCCGCGGAACAGGGCCGGCTCGCCAGGGAATGGATTGAACAGCACCCTGGCCGTTTCCTATTGTTGACCTTCCGGCGCTTTATCTTTTTCTGGGACGGTATGCCCCGAGTCTCCGACGTGGTGGGATTGATTGCGACCAAGAATCTGCTCTTCCTGGCGACTTCCGTGCTGGCGATCGGGGGATTGTTGCTGGCATGGAAGCGGCGCATTCACGGAGTGTTCCTGTTCGCGACGCTCCTTGTTTTCTATCCGCTGGTTTACTATGTATGTTTTCCGGAGCTGCGCTATCGGCATCCCATCGATCCGGAGCTCCTGATACTTGGGGTTTATCTGGTCTCCGAAACTCGGTCCGCCAAAACGACGCATCACGACACGGAGGAGTTTTCCGAACTCTCGCCAAGCCAGGCCTTGCCGCAATTTCACACGCTCTCCATCATTGTTCCGGTTTACAACGAATGCAAGACGGTGATGAAGCTTTTGCAGCAGGTCGCACGGCAGCCGCTCAGTCTGCATAAAGAGCTGATCATTGTGGACGACTGCTCAACCGATGGCACGCGGGAATTCTTGCGGGATAGCGATTTGCAAGAACTCTTAGGGGGCAACGGAGCAAACACCGTAAAGCTGGTGCTGCACGAGAAGAACCAAGGCAAAGGCGCCGGAGTTCGAAGCGGGTTGGGGCACGCTAGCGGCGAGTTGATCCTGATCCAGGATGCCGACCTGGAATACGATCCTCGCGATTATCCTGCGCTCATCGCTCCCATTCTCGAAGGGCATGCCGACGCGGTCTTTGGAAACCGGTTCCACAATGGTCCGCACCGCGTCCCGCGCTATTGGCGGTATGTTCTCAACCGCGCGTTTTCCATGTTATGCAACCTGCTCACCGATCTGAGCATTCATGACGTGACCGCCTGCTACAAAGTGTTTCGCCGCGAAATTTTCTCGCAGATCCATTTGCGTTCCGATCGCTTCAGCGTGGAAACCGAGATGACGGTGAAGTTGGCAAAGCTGGGAGTTCGTATCTACGAAGTGCCGATTGCGTATCACGGGCGCACCTACGCCGAAGGCAAGAAGATCAGCTGGACCGACGGAGTTATCGCAGCGTACCACCTCGTACGCTATCGCTTTAAAGATTAGGTACTCAAGGGAAGGCTGCTCTGAGGGGCGCAGCTCGTTCGAATCACTCCATAATTTAGCCAGTATTTAGCCCGCAACATTTTGCCGGTTCGGCTGGTTGGTCTTGGAGAGTGCGCCCACGATGTGGTTCCATGTAACTAACCAAGGGACAATCAGAGAGAAGAACAGCCTGGCGCTCAACTGCCGGACTGAGGTCTTGCCGGGGAAGCTTTTCCAGTCGAGTCGAAACGCAAAATAGATTTCCAACAGGAGCACGCACACCAGTGGGACAACAGTGCGCGCCACGACCGCAACGGCAAGCACCTCGGCAAGGCAGCGGGCCAGATTTCGAAGCAAGCGAGCCCGCCTGATACCAGAAGCACCGTCGGAAATCGCATAGCGCGCAACCTGGGCGATGGCTGTCCGCAAAGTAAGCCCGGGCCTGTAAAGCGCCTTGGCGCGTTCCGGGAAGGCGGGTATGACAATCTGTCGGACCCGCAAATCGAACAGTGAGTCCTCGCCGATCAGCCTGTCTTCCGGAAAACCGCCGACCTTCTGCCATATTTTCTTGCGAAAGGCCATGGAACGAGCGGTGCAGGACTTTGTTTCTTGATTTGGGTCCAGCTTAATTCCGAAAAAGGGGGCTGATGCGATGTCCCAAGTGGTTTGCCCGCCAGCGTCCAGGCAAGATCCGCCAAGCGCATACTCCGCGCGACCGCTAAGAATAGGCTCCGTAAGGTTCTCCAACCAGTCGGGACGGTAAACGCAGCCAGCGTCCGCACAGGCGATTACTTCGGAGGACGCAGCTGTGATCGCAATGTTTCTCCCGCGAGCAATGGGTCCGGGTGACCCTTTCAAGCTGCAACTCTCATCTCGAATGGCTTTCAGATTTGCGTGAGTTAAGGCGCTAGCCTGCAGGCGCTCCCAGGTGCCATCCGTAGAACCGCCATCGACCACGACGACTTCTGCAGGCTGGAGAGTTTGCTGGATGAGACTCGAAACCAGTCCGTCGATGTCTTGTGCTTCATTGAGCACGGTCGCGATCACGCTTACTGCTGACATCCCTACCAGCACCTCAAGGTGAAACCTTAGGAGCCTTTTTCTCGGACGAACCTGCTCGTGCCAGCTCCCACGCTTTGGCATATTTATTCGAAACGTACACCGCGTGGTAAAGGTGCAGAAGCAGACCTTCACGGCCGTCGAGGAATCCGAGACGAAAAACGTAATTGTAGATAAAAGTGGCCAGTGGGCGCAGAACGATATTTGCAAGACTGAAGCTGCGGTGCCCTTTCGCGACAGCCGCCTTCGCGCCCAACGAAGAATAGCGGTTCATGTGCTCCAGATAGTAAAAGAGAGTGGGGTAAGTGTAGTGAACCAGGGCGTTCTGGAAACGGCCCGTGCACTGGTCGGCTTCTTTTCTCAACTCGATGCGGTCATGCGGATCGGCTCCGGTTACGAACGCCTGGCCTCTTTTGAATAGCCGAAGTTTGGGATCCGGATAGAAGCCTCCAAACCTCATCCACCTGCCTAAGAAGAGGTTCTTTCTTGGCATCCAGTAAGCAGTACAGGCATCGCGGTCGGCCAATATGCGGCGGATTTCCTCCGCTAATCCGGCGCTGACTTCTTCGTCGGCATCGAGGGAGAGTACCCAGTCCTGGCTGCAATGCTCAATCGCATAGTTCTTTTGCGCCGTATAGCCGCGCCATGGCTCCAGCACGACTTTAGCGCCGTATTCACGGGCAATGTCGATGGTCCGATCGCTGGAGCCGGAGTCCACCACGACGATCTCGTTTGCCCATCGAACGCTCTCCAAGGTTCGGCCGAGATTGGCCTCCTCGTTCATGGCGACAATGGCAACAGACAAACCCATAGACGCAACGTCTTTCAATCGAGCTCACGTTGATGTCACATGATTGTTAACAGTTTTCGTTTTGGACTGCCGAGTATACAGTATTCATAAGTGGATTTCCGACCGAGTCCACTTGCCGATTGAAGCACCACAGAAAAATCGGGGCGGCAAACAGTTTCATAACCATTCGTCTCTTTTCCCGTCTAACCCGCGACAGGAGGCACTATGTCCGACATTCGTAAACATCCAACCTTTGGGGCAACGATTCTGGGATCGCTGCTTGCGCTACTGTTGGCCACCTCAATCCAGGCGCAGGTCACGCAGGATTTCCATCGTACCGTCCCTCTCTCTGCCAACGGCCGGGTTTCGCTGGACAACATCAATGGCAACGTCGAGATCACCGGCTGGGACCGCAACGAAGTGCAGATCGATGCGGTAAAGAAAGCGCGCGACCAGCAGCGGCTCGATGAAGCTCGAATCGAAGTTAACGCTGCCAGCGAATCCGTGGAAATTAAGACGCGGTATCCGGAGGGCCGCACCAACAACAACCCGGCCTCTGTGCAGTACCAATTACACGTGCCGCAGAATGCGCGCCTTGATCGCATCAACCTGGTCAATGGTTCGCTCACCGTGCAGAAAGTCAGCGGTGAAGTGATTGCCAACCTGGTGAACGGCAAGCTGCGGGTTGACGACCTGGCCGGGCGGGCCGATTTGTCCACCGTCAATGGCGGAATCGAAGCGAACTACGCTTCCTTGAACAATGTCCGCGAGATCAAGCTCACGTCGGTAAACGGGTCTATTGAACTGGGGCTGCCCGACTCACCGAACGCCCAGATCAAAGCCAGCACCGTGAGCGGCGGCATTCGATCAGACTTTCCTCTGGAAGTGCACGGCGGATACGTAGGTAAGAACCTCAGCGGTACGCTCGGCAGCGGCGGAACGTCGATCGCGTTGAGTAATGTGAACGGCAGCATTCATATTGGTCGGGGGCGCGGCAGCTTGTAATTTAGTAGTCAGTAGTCAGTAGTCAGTAGTCAGCACTCAGCAGTCAGCTGTTCGCAGAGTTATTCCCTGCCATAGGGCGCCAGTAACCTGATCAAATCTGCAGTCGTCCCAGCTCGCATGCAGGCTTCTGAATGCTGACTGCTGAATGCTGAGTGCTGCTCTTAATACGGCCCGATAATGCCGCCAATGTTTCGCGAGGGCGGTAGCTTCGTCACCGCAGTGAGGGCCTCCACGCCCCAGTACTTCGCAAACACGTCCAGGTATTTGTAACCTGAACCGGTATTGAACAGCACCACGCGATCGCTGCTCGCGAGAAATCCGCTCTGCAATAATTGCCGGTAGGCGGCGAGCGCAGCGCCTCCTTCAGGGGCCGCGAAGATACCCTCGCTCGAAGCCATCTCCTTCACCCCGTCCATAATCTCGTCGTCACTGACGGCAATCGCCGTCCCGCCGCTTTGGCGCACGATGTCGAGAATGATGAAGTCGCCGTACGCCTTGGGCACTCGCAAGCCGGCGGCCAGCGTATGCGCGTCGTGCCACATTTCCGACGCGGCTTTGCCTTCATGTAAAGCTTTAGGGATTGGCGCGCAACCATCTGCTTGCACACAGATCATCTTTGGCCGCGTGCCCTTATCAATCCAGCCCAATTCCTCCATTTCTGCGAACGCCTTCCACATGCCGATCAGCCCGACGCCTCCTCCCGTCGGGTACAGAATGGCGTCTGGCAAGCTCCATCCCATTTGTTCGGCGACTTCGTAGCCCATGGTTTTCTTGCCTTCGACGCGAAATGGTTCTTTCAACGTTGACACATCGAACCAGCCCTCCTGCTCTTTGCGCTCGGCCACCATTCGCCCGCAATCGCTGATCAGTCCGTCCACCAGCGTCAGGTGCGCTCCGCTGGCTTCCACCTCCAACCGATTCGCTATCGGCACATCCTTTGGCATGAAGACGTATGCCTCCAGCCCGGCTGCGGCTGCATAGGCGGCCAGTGCTCCCCCGGCGTTGCCTGCCGAAGGCGCTGCCAGCTTGGTGAGCCCATAATGGCGCGCCATGGTCAGCGCCGTGCTCATGCCCCGTGCCTTGAATGAGCCTGTTGGATTCAACCCATCGTCCTTAATCAGCAGATTAGGATGCTTGCGGCTCGGCAGCATCGGCGTAAATCCCTCGCCAAGCGTCACCGGCTCGGCGTCGGGAAGCACCGCCGCGTAGCGCCACATACTCTTCGGTCCCGCGTTGACCGACTCGCGAGACGTGTTGCGTCGAAGCGCCGCGAGATCGTAGCGCACATACAACGGCCCGCCATCCTTCAAGCAAACGTTTTGGGCGGTCTCCGCCATGAACGTCGCGCCGCACTTGCTGCATTGGAAACCGACAATCTTCGCCATAGTAATGAATGCCTCGAAAAACCTCGCAGTGTAACACCCATCACCGCTTCCGCGCAGCGAGGTGCGTTACTCTTGAGTGTTATAATCCGCGCAATTCGCGCCAATGCGATGACTGAGCCGTCCACCCCGCTGATGCGGCAGTATGCCGCGGTCAAGAAAGAGCATCCCAACGCGCTCGTCTTCTTCCGCCTGGGCGACTTCTACGAACTTTTCTTCGAGGATGCCATGGTCGCGTCGCGGGAGCTGCAGATCACGCTGACCTCGCGCAACAAAGAAAAGGGCATCGCCATACCGATGTGCGGCGTGCCGTACCACTCCGCCGAGAGCTACATTGCCAAGCTGATTCGCAAAGGATTTAAGGTTGCCATCTGCGAACAGATGGAGGACCCGCGCGCGGCCAAAACACTGGTGAAGCGCGAAGTCACTCGTGTGCTCACGCCAGGTACTGCGGCGGACGTGCATCTCGGCTCGGAAGAAAATAATTTCCTCGGCTGCGTGGCGCGGGCCGGAAATACTTTTGGCTTTGCTGCGTTGGACCTCTCCACCGGCGAATTTCGTGCGACTGAATTTCAGGGCGAAGATGCCGAGCGCAGGGTGCGCGAAGAACTGTTGGTGCTGCGTCCGCGTGAAGTGCTGTTCGCCTCGTCGCTTCCTCTCTTCGACCAACACCCACACCGCAGCGCCTCTTCGCCCGTGGCGGCATCGGCGCCGCGCATCATGTCGCTGGAGAATGCCTCCTGGGCAGAGACGCCGCTTGATGATTGGGTGTTCTCTCCCGACTACGCGATTCCGCAGGTCGAAAACCATTTCGGCGTGCTCTCGCTGGAGGGATTCGGACTGGCGAACCGAGCAGCTGCGGCGACCGCGGCGGGGGCCATTCTGCATTACGTTCGCACCACGCAGCGCGGCACGCTCGATCATGTGGACCGCATCGGCTTCTACGAGCGCCAAAACTGCCTGGTGCTGGACGCGGTCACGGTACGCAATCTTGAGCTGATCGAGCCACTGTTCGCTGGGGCCGCAGACAATGCCACTCTATTTCGGTGTCTGGACTGCACCATCACCCCGATGGGCAAGCGTCTTCTGCGCGCCTGGATGCTGCGGCCCTCGATTGATGCCGACGAGATCAATCGGCGGCTGGATGCTGTCGAAGGCATGGTGAAGGACGTGGTTGCGCGCGAAGAACTCCGTCGCTCGCTCGAAGGCATTCTCGATCTGGAGCGGCTACTGAGCCGCGTAACTCTGGAAACAGCGAACCCGCGCGATCTGCTGGCGCTGGCAACGTCGCTGGCTAAGCTGCCGACGGTGCGCGTGGCGCTGTCGCACTTCCGGTCTGAGCGTTTGCTGACACTTCATGCGCAATGTGACGAACTGGGAGATCTGCGTGACCGGCTCGTGACATCGCTAGAAGACGAACCACCGCTAACACTGGTTGACGGCGGGGTGATCCGCTCCGGAGTGGACGCGGGACTCGACGAACTTCGCGACCTGAGCCGCAACAGCAAGCAATACATCGCGCAGATCGAGCAGCGCGAACGCCAGCGCACCGGCATCGGATCGCTGAAAATCAAATTCAACAGCGTCTTTGGTTATTATCTCGAGATCTCCAAGGCAAACCTGCATCTCGCACCTGCGGAGTACGAACGCAAGCAAACCCTGGTCAACGCCGAGCGCTTTACCACACCGGAGCTGAAAGAGTACGAGGTCAAGGTGTTCGACGCCCAGGAGAAGATGGTCGAGATCGAGCGGCGGCTGTTTGCGGAGTTGCGCACCGCCATTGCCGCCGAGGCGCGGCGCATACGCCAGACCGCGCTGGCGCTGGCCGAAATCGACGTGCTCGCTGCGCTTGCCGCGCTCGCCGCGAATCGCAACTACTGCCGTCCCCTGTTTAAAGACGGCGCCGACATCGAAATCGTTGAAGGGCGTCACCCGGTAATCGAGCAGATGGAGATCCCCGGCGCCGCCATTCGCTTCGTCCCCAACGATCTCTATCTGAACGGCACCACCCATTCGATCCTGGTCATCACCGGCCCGAACATGGGAGGCAAGTCCACTTACTTGCGACAAGCTGCGCTGATCGTGCTGATGGCGCAGATGGGGTCGTTCGTTCCCGCCCGCTCGGCAAGTCTGGGATTGGTGGATCGCATCTTCACCCGCATCGGCGCAGCCGATAACCTAGCGCGCGGGCGCTCGACCTTCATGGTGGAGATGACCGAGACCGCGGCGATCCTCAACACCGCGACCGCGCGCTCGCTGATCCTGCTCGACGAGGTAGGGCGCGGAACTTCAACTTATGATGGATTGGCGATTGCATGGGCCGCCATCGAATACATCCACGCCAACACCCGCGCCAAGACGCTGTTTGCCACGCATTATCACGAGTTGACCGAGCTGGCCGACCGGCTGAGCGGAGTGAAGAATTATCACGTCTCGGTGAAGGAAAGCGGCGGTGGGATTGTTTTTCTGCGCAAAGTGCAAGAGGGCGCAGCCGACAAGAGCTACGGTATTGAAGTCGCCAAGCTGGCCGGGCTGCCTGCCGACGTAGTGAATCGCGCGCGCGAAGTCTTGGCCGAGCATGAGAGCGCCGAGCGGAACGCCGTCAAGCACCTGGCGCACGACGAAACGCAGGATACCGCACCGTTGCAGTTGACCATCTTCACTCCGCTCTCGCAGCCCGTGCTGGAA
>Ga0187852_1002409_pt1 | contig 15314 bp, 11 predicted proteins | sample June2016WEW_6_40_FD_134511 | JGI IMG/M metagenome (GOLD analysis project Ga0187852, IMG submission 134511) | Peatland microbial communities from SPRUCE experiment site at the Marcell Experimental Forest, Minnesota, USA - June2016WEW_6_40 | ecosystem: Environmental > Terrestrial > Soil > Wetlands...
GCTCGACGGCGGCGTCGGTGAGCACGTAAACCAGCATGGTGGCGTGGGGAACAAGCTGAGGGTGAATCATGCCGGCGCCCTTGCAGAAGGCGGCAATGCGGACTTCTTTTCTTGTGCCGCCGGGGCTCTGGATTTCGAGGCGGGCAAAGGCGGTTTTTTCTACGGTGTCGGTGGTCAGGATGGCCTGGGCTGCCTGCTGGAAGCAGTCGAACTCCGAGCCCAGCGATGCGGCCAGGGCGGGAAGGACGGCGATCAGCTTTTCGGCGGGCAGCGGGACGCCGATGATGCCAGTTGAAGAGGGAAACACCTCTTCCGGCTTGCAGGCAAAGAGCTGGGCAGCGGCGTTGCAGACGGCGCGGGCGGCATCCAGGCCGGGTTGTCCGGCGGCGCAGTTGGCGTTGCCGGCGTTGATGGCGGCTACGCGCACCTTGCCACCGGTGGCGCGGAGGTTTTCCTGGTCGATGATGAGCGGCGCGGCCGTGACGCGGTTGGCGGTGAAGGCGGCAGCGGCGCTGGCCGGGGCGTCGGCCACGATGAGAGCAAAATCGCTGCGGCCGCTCTCTTTGAGGCCGGCTTTGGCGGCGCCAAATCGGAAGCCGCGGGGAAGCAGGATGTTTGAGGCGCGGGTGATTTCGGTTGTATCGGTCATGGGAGTTAACCCATTTAATCTAACAGGTGGGTTGGGGATGGGATGACGGAGAGCCGGATGGATGGCGCGGAGACTGTGGAGCAGAGCGAGTTTCTTGAGCTGCGGCATGTGGATGTGGCGCGCGGGGAACGGGTGGTGCTGCGCGATGTGAACCTGCGCGTGCGCGCCGGGGAGCACGTGGCCATCCTGGGCCCCAATGGGTGCGGGAAGTCGACGCTCATCATGGCCATGACCTGCCAGGTTTATCCCATGGTGCGGCCGGGGATGGCAGTGCGGATTTTTGGCCGCGAACGGTGGGACCTGACCGAGTTGCGCAGGTATTTTGGAGTGGTGGCGGCTGGGCCGGCGGGGGAATTGCCGGGAGAGCGGACGGCTGTGACGACCGGCCTCGATGCGGTGATTGCGGGATTCTTCTCGGCTTCGACGCTGTGGCCGAATCTGCATGTGACGGCCGAAATGCGGGAGCGGGCCGCGGAGGCGCTGGAGCGCATGGAGGCCAGTCATCTGGCGGGGCGGCTGGTGGGCGAGATGTCGGCCGGGGAGAAGCGGCGCATCCTGATTGCGCGGGCGCTGGCCCACCGGCCACGTCAACTGCTGCTGGATGAGCCTTCCAATGCGCTGGACCTGGCCGCGCAACGGGAACTGCGCCAGACGCTGCGCAGGCTGGCGCGCGAGGGTACGGGGCTGGTGATGGTCACGCATCATCTGGGCGACATTCTGCCCGAGATCGAGCGCGTGATTCTCATGCGCGACGGGCGGATTGTGGGCGACGGGCCACGGGAGGAATTGCTGACGGAGGCCAGGCTGAGCGAGCTCTTCCATGCCCCGGTGCGGATCGGGCGCGATGAGGAATGGCTGCATAGCTGGTGAGAGAGGCAGCAAGTCAGCAAGTAGGCGGGCAGAGATGCACTGGTGCGCAATTGGAGCAGTTTCCGGTTTGGCGGTCACTCGACCGGAAGGTCGCTAAATTAGGATTCTCAGGTAGGATGATGAGCCATGAACTTCTTCCATAGGATTTTCGCGCCGCACTCTAAGATTGGTGGTAAGTCATGGCATCCACTGTGGAAGACAGTTCCTTTCTTGGTATTCGCTGTTTTCTTCTTCGGATTTCGGGCGGCAAATCAAAACGATGCAGCGAGCAGGCAACAAACGAGCTACGGGATTATCGGTCAGTGTGAACATCGAGGACGTGGATATGAAAACTACTGTCACTACACGTTTCCTGTTGGCGATGAGCAGTACACGGGTGTCAATCAGGCTGACTCTGAACTCGGATTCGGTCAGATCGTGGTGGTTTACTACGACTACCAAAACCCCGGAGTCAACGCTCTTGAAAACTTCACTGAACTAAGTCGCAAGAGTAGGCGTTTCGTCTACATCCTCCTGTTAGTGCTTGCTGCTGTCGTCGCCTTTATTCTTTGGGACGGGGCACCCTATCGGGAGACTTCAGACAAGCTGATCCCCTGAAAACGGCGTTTTAAGAATGCTCACAGTTTGTAGTGTGGACTGCTAAATATCTGAGCAGCTTTGGTTTGCCGGTTCTGGTCGGTTTGTCGCCAATCCGGAAATTGCCCCAACATCCTTGATGCGGATTGGTGTTGGCTTGTGGTAGGATTCGGGCAATTGGCTCCCCTTGGCCAATGCGAGGAGGTCAAAAATGGCTCACATCTCCAGGCGGGATTTTGTCAAGACCGGGCTTGCCGCGGGCGCGCTGGCAGGCGTTGGAGGACTGTCGCTGCGGGCGGAGCGCGCAACGGCAACGGATTGGGTGACGCTGGGCAAGTCCGGCGTGAAGGTCACGCGGCTGGCGTTTGGCACGGGCAGCTTCAGCGGCGAGGTGCAGCGCAAACTGGGCCAGGACGGGTTTACGCGGCTGGTGCGCTACGCATACGAGCGCGGGATTCGCTTCTTTGAGACCGCGGAGTCTTACGGCGAGACGCAGCGGATGTTGGGAGCGGCTCTGAAGGGGCTGCCGCGGGAGAGTTACCGGATCATGTCGAAGGTGGAGACGTATCACAGCGCGGACCCGCTGAAGAAGCTCGATGAGCTGCGTGCGGATACCGGCACGGAATATTTCGACATCATGCTGCTGCACTGGCAGCACATCGCCAACTGGCCGGAGGAAACGCTCCGCTGGCAGGATGCCATTCTGGAGGCCGAGCGGAAGAAGGCCATTGTGAGCCACGGCGCTTCGGTGCACGGGCTGCCGGCCTTGCGCCGGATGCCGGGAAACAAGTGGCTCGATGTGGCCATGATCCGGGTGAATCACAAGGGAACCCGGATGGACGCCGAGGTGCCCGACACCGACGATCTGGGCAATGTGAGCGAAGTCGTGACGCACATCCAGCAGGTCAGCAAGGAGGGCATGGGCGTGATCGGCATGAAGCTCATCGGCGAGGGCGCGTTCAATCGCGAGGACCGGCAGAAGGCGATGCGCTTCGCGTTCAGGAACGCGGGCGTGGATTGCGTCACGGTGGGGTACAAGAATACGGCGGAGATCGACGAGGCTATCGACAATTTGAATCTGGCCCTGGCGTAGGGGGCGTTTCGAGAAACTATCCGGGGGGTGTGGTTTCCCATCCTTGACGCAAAGCGTGCGCCGAGGATGGTGCGCCCAACGGCGCGCGTGCGCCAAGATATAGAAAAGCCTGCGCTTGGGGAGTGGGATGAAGCACGTCTTTCATCGCATGGCGCATGGCTTGAAGTGCGGTCCGGCCGGCGGGTGGAAGGCGCGCACAGGAAATTTACTTGACAGACCAATTCCTTGCGCGGGTATATTTCTGCCAGCGAGATAAATCGAATTACTCGCTTCATCGAATCTGAAGCGGAACGGCCGCCACGCGGTGCCGCCGCGTGCCTTCCCCTCCGCGAGCCAAGGAGCCCCCACCATGTCTCGTTCAGTGAAAAACTGCGTTCAAATCCTGTTCCTGAAGCGGACTGCCGGCCTGTCCTGCGCGGTCCTTCTTCTTGTGCTGCTGTGCGCTGCCCGTCTGGGTGCGCAAACGGTAGCGACCTACAACTTCGAAGACGGCACGGCCGACGGCTGGACCTCGTTCTACGGGGCCAGCACCCCGGTGGCGACCACCGCGGCGGCCTATAGCGGATCCCACAGCCTGTTGACCTCGACCAGCTCGACGGGCACGGGCGGACCTTCCATCTCCCTGTCCAGCGTTCTTTTACCGGGAGCCACGTACACCATCACCGGCTGGGTGGAAATGACCGGCGGCGAAAACCCCGCGAACGCGAACTTCACCGTGAGGCGCGCCGATCCGGGCTGCTCGGGCGGCACCTGCTACGACACCATCGGCGCATACACGACGGGCGTAACGTCGTCGGGATGGGTGCAGATTGGGGGCAGCTACTCGGTGAGTCTCACGGAGACGGGCTTGCTGCTCTACGCGCAACTGGTGGGCGCCACCACCGCGCAATCCTTCTACCTGGACGACGTGGTGATTACCGAGACCGCGCCGCCGCCGGGAGGAACGCCGGTTGCTACATATACGTTTTCTGACGGCGGGCTGGACGGCTGGGCGCCCTTCGGCTCTGTCACGCTGACCAACGCCGCGCCGCCGGTGACGGACCCCAATGGCGACGCGCTCAGTCTGCTGGTGACCAACCGGACGGCCACCTACATGGGACCCAGCCTGAATCTGCTGAGCGTGCCCAACGTGGTGGCGGGCGCCACTTACCAGGTGAGCGCGTGGGTGCTGCTGGCGGCGCCGGACGCGAGCAACCCGACGGTGACCATTTCGACCAAGACGGCGGACTGCGCCACCTCCGGCGCTTATGCGAACATCGCCACATCCGCGGCGCTTTCAAGCACGGCGTGGACCAAGGTGACGGGGACGTTCTCCTTCAGCGATCTGCCCGGTCCGCCCACGGGGCTGACGCTCTATATCCAGTCGAGCAGCGCGACCGACTCGTTCTACATCGACGATGTGGTGATCGGCGAGCTGGCGCCGCCGCCGCTGAGCCCCAGCCAGCAGGACAACACGGGGATTACCACCACCTTCGCGGATGGCGGGCTGGACGGCTGGAGTTCGCGTTCGGGCGCTTCCACACTGACCAACGTCGCGCCGCCGGTGACGGATCCGAATGGCGACGCGCGCAGCCTGCTGACCACGGGGCGCATCGGCAATTGGGACGGGCCGCAGATCAGCGTGAGCGACAAGATGTATGTCGGCTCGACCTATAACCTGAGCGTGTGGGTCATGCTGCAGCCCACTGACGGCTCCAGCCACGTAATCAACATGAGCCTGCAGACCACGCTAACGGCAACACCAGTTACCCGGGCGTCACCGGCTATCCCGGCGTCACGGTGCCGGCGGACGGGAACTGGCACCAGATCAGCGTGCTGGGCTACACCATGTCCAGCGCATACGACCAGGGTGAGGCGTCCCTGTACCTGCAGACGTTTCCGGCCTCGGGCGACGATCTGGTGTCGTTCTACATCGGCGACTTCCAACTCACCTATGTGCCGCCGCCGACTATCCAGACCGACATTCCTTCCATCTACAAGACGCTGGCCGACTACTTCCCGGTGGGCGCGGCGGTGGACACGTCGGATCTCTCCGGGCCGCACGCGCAACTGTTGACCATGCACTTTGACAGCATGACGCCGGGCAACGACCTGAAGTGGAGCTCGGTGGAGTCCGCGAAGGGCGTGTTCAGCTACGGGAACGGCGATGCGCTGGTGGGCGAAGCCGTATGCGCCGGCATGAAGGTGCGCGGGCATAACCTGGTCTGGTCCACGGGCGCGCAGACGCCCAGCTACGCCTTTGGAGACGGGACCAACTCCGCCGCCAATCAGGCGGTGGTCACGGCCAATATCCAGGAGCATATCCAGAACGAGGTGCAGCACTACGGCAGCCAGGTGTATGCGTGGGATGTGGTGAACGAGCCGCTGGATCCGACGCAGCCCGATTGCCTGGAGCACGGGCCCTTCTATCAGGTGCTGGGCGCGAGTTATCTGGACGTCGCGTTCCAGGCCGCCAAGCAGTATGCGCCGCCGGGCACCAAGCTGTTCCTCAACGATTACAGCACGGCCGATCCCAACCGGCTGGCCTGCCTGGTGCAAGTGGTGCGCGAACTGCGCGAGCGCGGCGTGCCGGTGGACGCCGTCGGCCATGAGATGCACAACGCCATCAACTATCCCAGCACCGAAGCGATGGTTCATGCCATCGAGACGGTGGCCTGGCACTTCCCCGGCATCGATCAGCAGGTGACCGAGCTGGACATGAGCGTCTACAACGCCGGGGACACTACCTCCAACTACGGCTTGAACATTCCTCCCTCGGTTCTGGCGGAGCAGGGCTGGCTCTACAAGCAGTACTTTGACGCCTTCCGGCGTTTGAAGCACAAGCTGAGCGCCGTGACGCTGTGGGGAATGGCGGACGACGACACGTGGCTGGATAGCTTCCCCGTGACGCGCACCGACTATCCGCTGCCCTTCAACATGGGGCTGCAGGCCAAGCCGGCGTACTGGGGCATCGTGGATCCAACGCAACTGCCGGGCTACGGGCTGAGGTTCTCGGTCAGCCGTCCGGCCAAGACCAGGGATACCCGGGTGTGGACGGTGACCGCGACCAATGGGGATGTGGGCCCGGCTTACAACACGCAGATTGAGAGCTTCAAGCTGTGGCAGATCGGAGGGCGGCCTTGCAAGGCGGCCATCACCTCGCCGGCGAGCTTCCCGCTGGCGCTGGGCGACCTGGCGGTGAGCGGGTCGGCGAGCGCGGCCATTACGGTGAGCCTGACGGGCTGCGAACGCGACGCCGACTTTGCTGTCAGCGGGGAGTGGAGTTCGGCCACCTACGAGACGGGCAGATTCGCCTCCTGGGGCGACTTCTGGCCTGGACCGCATGGGGAAGGCTGGTGAGTGGCCCCTTCCGCGGCGCTCTTGACCGGGCGCCGCGGTTGGGTTAGCTTAACGGTACACGGGAAAGGAGGTTGATCCAGCCGATGAAGAATGATTGTTCCAGTTGTATCGTACGTGAGGTGACTGAGGCCTGAGGCCCTTGCGCCCCAGCCCCAGGTAAGACCCGGCGGAGGGTATTTCCGCTGATGGCTCTGGCTCTCGCTTCAAGCGCGAAGGCCTCCAGTCCAATCCCAACAGTCCACCGGCAGCGGCCTGAGCAGAGCGCTCGGGCCGCTGTTGTTTTTGCTCTATGCTGTGGGGTAGGGAATCGGGCGGTAAGACCAGGGGGGAACCATGAACCGGGAGTGGCACAAGGTACACACGATGCCGGGCGGGGCGACGGCCGAAGAGCGTATCCAGTGGCATCTGGAGCATATAAGAAACTGCGCGTGCAGGCCGTTCCCCAAGGGGCTGCTGGCCAGGTTGAGCGAGGAACAGAGAGCAGAGATCGGGAAACAGGGAACAGGGAACCGGAAATAGGGAATTGGCGGGAAAGTGCCTGCCGCTGCGGTACACTTGGACCCTATGCGCGGGCCTGGCATTTCTTCAACACAGAGACGCAGCTTGTCGACGAAGGAGTCAGGCTCGCCGGGCGACGCCACGAAGCGATCGCAGAGAGGGATGAGCGGTGAAGAAGCTCGGGCACTCGTTTGAGCGCGATGGCCTTAGTCCAATACCCGCAGCCCACCGCGACGGCCTGGGCACTGCGCCCAGGCCGTCGTTCTGTTTGGAGGAAGCGAGGTGCTTCGGTTCAAAACGGAGCGGCCCTGAATTGGGACGGGAATTCGCATCCTCTGGGGAAGATAGGAGGGCTATTTAACGCAATGCATGGTACTCGTTGTTTGACGGGATAAGTCGTCAGCATTTGCAGCGAGGAGTTCAACCGTGGATCTAGACAATGCAATTCAGAAACATGCCGAGTGGAAATTCAAATTCCGCCAGGCGCTTCAAAACAATGAACTCATGGATGTGGCCGCAATTTCCAAGGACAACAACTGTGAGTTCGGCAAATGGCTTCACGGCGAAGCCAAGGCACTGTTTGGGAACGATGCAAGCTATGCGAAGTGCGTAGCCGCCCATGCGTCCTTTCATAAGGAGGCGGGCAAAGTTGCCGCCGCTATCAATGCGAAAAAGATGGAGGCTGCCGAGCTCCTGATGGCGAAGGAATCGCAGTTCACGGATGTCTCCAAAACGGTGGCGGTTTCGATTATCGAATTGAAGAACACGAAACACATGAAGAGCGCTACCCAAAAATAGAAGCGAGCCTCCGGCGATTTAGAGGATGCCGGCTTCCAATGGATCACCCCTCATGCGCCGCACCGAGGCGCCGGGACGGGCACGGCTGCGGTACACTTGGACCCGATGCGCGTCTTTGGGATCGATTGCGGGACGGAGGTGACGGGCTTCGGGGTCGTGGAGTCCTGCGATTCCGGCCGGGAGCCCAGGTTGGTGTGCAAGGCGCTGGGGGCTATCCGGCTCAAGAAGGCGCTTTCGACGGCGGAGCGGCTGGAGCAGGTGTTTCGGGAGTTGACGGCGGAACTGGAACGGTGGAAGCCGGACGCGGTGGCCATTGAAGAGGTTTTCTACTCGGTGAACCCCAAGTCGGCGCTGAAGCTGGGCCAGGTGCGGGGCGTGGCGCTGCTGGCCGCGGCTATGCGGGGGCTGCCGGTGGCCGAGTATGCGCCGCTGAAGATCAAGTCCAGCGTGGTGGGCTACGGGCTGGCCAAAAAGGAGCAGGTGCAGTTCATGGTGGCGCGGCTGCTGGAGCTGAAAGAACTGCCGGAGCCGGCGGACGCGGCGGATGCTCTGGCGATTGCGATTTGCCACATTCATACGGCGCAGACGCTGAGCTTGCAGGGGATGGGGCGGTGAAGTTGGCTGCGCTGGCTCGGGGGGCGGCTCGGCCGGCCCGGGCGGAAAGATAAACGGGGGAGCAAACGAAATTGGAGCGTAACTTTCGCTCGAAACAGGTGTCTTATAGATGTTGGCCTGCGTCTGCGGGTGGATTGCGGCCGGCGCTTTTGGTTGAAAGCTGAGCCGGGGTGAAACAGGGGAGGCGGGTTCCATGCAGAGCATTGTGAATTGCGGAGTATTGGTTGGACGCCGTTCGGGAGCCTGGAAGCTGGGATTGGCGGGATTGGCCGTGGGCGCGGTCTTGCTCGCGTCTGGGATGTGGGGCCAGGATGCGGGGCCTGCGCGGGCGGTGCGGCTGAGCAACGTGGACGGGAAGGTGCGCATCTTGCAGGGCAGCCAGGTTCTGGCCGATCCGGCGGTGGAGAATACGCCCCTGTTTGAGGGGACCCGGGTGCTGGCCGATGAGAACGGCCGGGCGGAGATTCAGTTTGAGGACGGGAGCGTGGCGCGGCTTTCCCCCAACAGCTCGCTTACGCTGGCGGTGCTGCGCGGACAGGGCTCGAGCGCCCAGGCGGAGATGGTGCTGGATAGCGGGCTGGGCTACTTTGAGTTGCAGGGCGGAACGCAGATTGGAACGCTCAAGGTGCGCTTCGGCGATTGCGTCGTGACCGCGGGCGCTTTCACCGTGCTGCGCGTCAACCTGGACAACCCTCCCGGCGAGTTGGCCGTTTTCGAGGGCGATGCGCACCTGGAGCGCGGCACTGCGCTGGCGCTGGATTTGCACGGCGGCGAGAGCGTGGCCCTGGATGGCGCCGACGCCAAAAGCTACAATCTGGCCGAATCCATCGCGCCGGACTCCTGGGACACGTGGAACGCCGACCGCGATCAGGCCCTGGCCGGCGAGGCTTCGGCAAAGACCGACGCGACGAACAGCTTTGCCGACAACGGCAACCCGGCCTGGAACGACCTGGACGCCAACGGGAGCTGGTACAACGTGCCCGACCAGGGATATGTCTGGTCGCCGTATGAGGCCGCCGATGCCGGCTTCGATCCCTATGGGAACGGGTATTGGATGTTGACGCCGCAGTTTGGCTACATCTGGGTATCGGGCTATGGGTGGGGCTATCTGCCCTTCCATTGCGGACTCTGGAACTGGTACGACTCATTCGGCTGGGGTTGGATGCCGGGAATGAACGGCTGCCGGCCTTGGTGGTGGGCGGGCTATTATGGCGGCCCCTATATCGGCTCAAGATTTGGCGGCTATCGGCCCCCGCCACGCCCGCGCCGGCCCTTGCCAGTGACCGGCGGAGGCATTCATGCGGCTACCCCGATGATTGCCGTGAACCGGCGATTCCCCAGCGGGGCCACCCCACTGCCGGTGCGCAACAGGACGACCGTGGTTTCGATTGCCGGGCATTCGGTGCAGGCGCTGCGGCCGCTCAGCCCGCGGCAACAGTATGCGCGCTCGCCTTCAGGGTCTGTGAATCGAACCGTCTATCCGGGAGCGGGGACGCCACGCGCCGCCCAGCCCAGTTTTGGCCCCAGCCGGGCAGGTACTTCGACCCCGCCAGGGAGCTACGGCGGCAGCCCACATCCAGCGCCGCCAAGCCATGGCTATTCCACTGCCGGATCGGTCAGCCATCCCACGGCTAGTAGTGGAGGCGGCGGCCATTCCTCCGGAGGTGGTGGTGGAGGCGGTGGTGGCCATAGCGGTGGTGGTGGAGGCGGCGGAGGCGGCGGCCATAGCGGTGGTGGCGGCGGCGGCGGGGGACACCGCTAAAGCGCTTCCACAATTCACGTGCCCTTTTTCATCCTGCTGAGTGGCTTTTACTTCCACCCCGGCGACAGGTCTTCGTCGCTGAGATGGGACTTCAGTCGTGCCGCAAAGGACCGCAATGTCGCATTGTGTCAGGGCACGACTTCAGTCGTGCCGTAAATGCCGCATAATCAATCCGGGGCTTTAGCCCCTGAGGTCGAAACTCTCTGCTCAGGGTACCTATTTCAACAGGTTCCTGGAAGCAGCCTCACGGACGAATCAATCGCGACAACTGCGGCTCTACATCGCGGATTCCGGAGGGAGCCGGGGGCTTCAGTCCCCGGAAAAAGCCCGGTTCATTCACGAGACTGCTTCCAGGCTGTGCCAGAGAGCGGCAAGCGCCTCGATGGGCAAGGCTTCGGCGCGGGCGTGGGGGGCGATTGCGGCCCGCTCCAGCGCGGCGGCGACATCTGCCGCGGGAATGCCGGCGGCGCGGAGATTGTTGGCCAGGGTTTTGCGCTTGTGGGCAAAGGCCATGCGGACGAAGGGAAGAAAGCTGGCTTCTTCCAGGCCGAGTTCCGCGAAGCGCGGGGCAAAGCGCCAGCGGAAGACGGTGGAGTGGACCTCGGGCGGGGGCGAGAAGGATGAAGGCGGGAGCGTGAAGAGCGTTTCGGCGGGGCCGTACATCTGCACGGTAATGGAGAGCAGGCCGTACTCGCGCGAGCCGGGCTGGGCGGCGATGCGATCGGCCACTTCGCGCTGGACCATGAGAAGGGCTCTATCCAGGACCGGACCGTTGGGCGCGGCGTGGCTGGCGGCGAGTTTGAGCAGGATTTGCGAGGTGATGCCGTAGGGCAGGTTGCCGAAGACGAGCAGGGGCTGGCCGGCGGCGGCCGAGGCCGCGGCGAAGTCGAAGCCGAGCACGTCCTGCTGGATGACGGTGACGCGGCCGGACGGAAACTGTGCGCGGAGATGGGCGGCCAGACCGGAGTCCAGCTCGACGGCCAGAACATGGGCCGCGCGGGCGGCGAGAGCTCCGGTGATGGCGCCGGCGCCGGGGCCGATTTCGACGACGGTGCGGCCGCTCAGATCGCCCAGAGAGGCGGCGATGCGCTGGACGGCCTGCGCATCGTCAAGGAAGTTCTGTCCGAGCCTGGGTTTGGCGGGCATGGGCTGCTTTTGATTGTAGATGAGGGGGGCGGGCGGCTGAAGCCGCGCCCTTTCAGCCGGGGTTTTTCAGCAGCCAATAATGGAAGCCATCCACGATGGCCATCAGCGCCGCCTGGTTCAAATCGCTGCTCACCCCCGCGGTGGTCCACGGTTCGTGGCCATCGGCGTGGAAGCTGACCGTGACGCGGACGTGGGCCGCCGTGTCGTGCGCGGACACGTCCAGGGCCGTGACGCTGAACGTGCCCAGATGCATCTGCGCCAGGGCCGGGTGCCATTTTTCCAGTTCGCGCCGCATGGCCTTGGTCAGCGCATCCACCGGGCCCGCGCCCTCGGCTCTGGTCGTCGTCACCGCGGAGTCGCCGATGGACAACAACATGGAGGCCTGAACGTATCTGTTCCCGGTTTCGTCGGATTCGTCCAGAACCCTCCAGCTCTTAATGCTGAAACGATCTTGCAGCGTTTCGAGCACCCTCATGCATGCCAGCCTGAACGAAACTTCGCTGGCCGTGAAGCCGCCGCCATCGATCATCGCCTGGTTGGCGTCCATCAGCGCCTGCGCCTGCGCGGAATCCAGCGGAACGCCCAGCGCTTCGGAGAGCAGAACGATGTTGGCCCTTCCCGATTGGGCGTTGACGCCGATGACCGGGCTGGCGCCCACCCTGGCTGGATCGCACCACAGGTAAGCCCCGGGGTTCTTGCGTTCGCTGCTGCCGTGCATGCCGGCCCAGGTGCCAAAAGCGCCCGGACCCACGATCGGCGCGCCGTGCGGCGCATCAAGCGAGAAAGCCGCGTAGGCCGACTGCGCCAGTCCCGTCAGCCCCCGCAGCGATTCGGGAGTTACAAATTCAGCTTCGCCCCTGAGCTGCATGCTGCCGATGACCGTCGTAAGGTTCACGTTGCCGCAGCGCTCGCCCGTTCCCAGAAGGGTGCCTTGGATTTGAATCGCGCCGGCAAAAATGGCGGCCCGGGTGTTGGCCACTCCCAGACCGCGATCCGTGTGGCCGTGAAATCCGAATTTGACCTCGGGGTAAGCCCGCGCTAGGCCGCCGATCACGTTGGCTACCTCTTCTGGGCCGGCGCCGCCGGTGGTGTCGCAAACCACGATCCGGCTGACTTTCTGCCCCACGCATTGCGCCGTCATCTGGTGGAAGTAGTCCAGGCTGCGCTGGCGGAATTCGGCCTCGCAATCCTCGCCGTTTTCGCGCCGGCCGCAACAGGCGTCCAGGGCGTGTTCCAGGTCCACGATCACTTCCAGGCCGTGGTCCTGAAGGCATTGAATGGTTTCAGAGGCCATCAGCAGGTTTTCTTCCGGTGTCGTTTCCAGGGACTTCATCACATCCAGCAGCCGCGATTTGACCACCACCACGGCTACGGGAACGCGCTTTTTGTGGGCCACCATGAATTGCACGTCGGGCCATTCCTGGACCTTGGTGCCGCGGCCGCGCGTTCTGCCGAACAAGGCCAGTTTTAGGTCTCCCGTATCGGCCGGATAGAGAGCGCTGGTCAAATCTCCTACAAATTGGTTGGCGCTCGAAAAACCGATCTCGGCATACTGGACGCCGAAGGCGGACATGCGCTGAAGAAGGCTGACGGCATTGGGCACGGAGATTTCGAGGTTCGGCTGTTGCATCCCGTCGCGAAGACTGGTATCAAACAACTCGACTTTTCTGGTTTCAGCTTCCTTCATTTGTCCCCGCTCCAGATTGTGAAAGCGTCCCTGTTCCAGAGGTTGAAAGTGTCCCTGTTCCAGAGGTTGAAAGCGTCCCTGGCGGGATGGTCCCGCAGGCAGGTCTCCCGCTTTCCATCCTGCTTCGACTGAGGTTTCCCGGAACTCCCAGAATACTACTACCGGGACAAAAAAGCCCCCGGCCGGGATCCGGCAAGGTGCTTTGCGCTTATGGGGCGCAATACAAATCAAAAGAACACTTTTTCTTCTGGCTAGGAACTGGTTGCATATATTGGGTCTTGAAAGGGCACGGCTTTAGCCTGTACATAAGTCCAATGAAATCAACGGGTGTCTCTGACTTTGAAGGGATGAATTTCAGGAGATTTGGGGCAGAATCATACCTCGCGCAAAGAAGTGAGATTTCAAGGAAGGGGCCGCTATTTCGGGCGAAAAACGAGCGAACGAGCATGCTAGACTTCACTCAGGACTCGGAGCCTCTGCGATGAAGGTCGATATAGTCGGGAAAGTACACAACACGGGGCTACCACGCTCGAAGCCGCTCTTGCCGGTCTTTGAAGCGGTCGTCAACTCTCTTGAAGCCATTGAAGAACTGACCTCGATCTCGGAGACTCCGCACATCGATATATTTGCAATTCGAGAAGCAACCCTGAATGAAATCAAGGGAGCCGGCGCTATCCACACATTTGTGGTCACCGACAACGGGGTTGGATTCAACGCGAGGAACATAGATTCATTCTTCACGTCTGATACTCGCTACAAGGCTGGCAAAGGCGGCAAAGGTCTTGGCAGATTTTTATGGCTGAAGGCCTTCAGCTCCGCTGAAATTGAGAGTCACTACATTGAAGACGGCAAGATGTGGCAGCAGAAGTTTACCTTTACGTCAGATGCGGACCAACCGCCAACTCCAGAGCCTTCGTCTGAACTGAAGCCAACCACAGTGTTACGCCTTATTGGCATGCTGGATCCGTACAAGGAAGCATGCCCGCGAAATCTTTTTGTGATTTCCAGACGCCTTATCGAGCATTGCCTCCCATTCTTCATTGATCCGAAGGCTCCATTGGTAACTCTCAGAGATGAGATCGACTCGATAGAGCTTAATAGGGTCTTTGCTGAGACGTTCGCCGCTGTGGCTACAGATCATACTTTCCGGCTGAAAGATCACGAGTTTAGGATGCGCGGGTTTCGCTTGTACACTCCGGACGAGAACCAGCACCGACTGATGTACGCTGCAAATTCCCGGGAAGTCCGGACGGAGAAAATCGACAAATTTATACCAAACCTCCAGAGCAGACTTTCTGATGCGGTGGGACCCTTCGTATACTTGGGCTTTATTGAGGGTGACTACCTCAACAAGACAGCGAATGGGGAGCGTACTGATTTCTCGATCCCTCATGGGGAAGACGAGGAAAGTGTACTGGGCGAGATTACTATCCGCGATATTCGTTCCGACGCCATTGAGTGCGTGAGGAAAGATCTCGCACCTTTCCTCGAAGATATAAATAAGGAGAAGCAGGAACGAATCGCAACGTACATAGCACAAGAAGCTCCTGAATACCGTCCACTCGTACGTTATCTTCCTCAATTTATCGATAAGATTGCTCCCACGGCGAGGGGCTTGGCCCTAGAGATCGCTCTCCACGAACAGTTCTATCAACGTCAAAGGGAGTTGAAGCAGGAGAGTGGGGAGCTGCTGGCCGAGAGCAGTAAGGAATCGCTGAAGCCTGAGGAATACGAAGCGAAAGTTGCCGGATTCATCGAAAGAGCAAACGAGATAGGAAAATCATCTCTTGCCCAATACGTTGTTCATCGGCGAGTCATATTGGAGTTCCTAGAGAGGAGCCTTCAAGTTAATCCGGATACTGGGAAGTATCCACTTGAAGAGATTATTCACAGAATCATCTACCCGATGAAGGCATCATCTGATGATGTTCCGTACGAGCAGCAGAATCTCTGGATTATCGATGAGCGTCTTGCCTACCACGGTTATCTAGCTTCTGACTTGCCACTACACAGTGCGAGTGTATTGGTTAATGATTCTCTGTCGAGACCGGATATTATGCTGTTTGACCGAGCACTAACCTTTGCGGAAGACGAGGCTGTACTCAATTCGCTGGTGATTGTGGAGTTCAAAAAGCCTGACCGTAGCAGCTACCAAAATGAGGACCCGATAGATCAGGTCTATCGCTTAATCAGGGAAATAAAGGGTGGCCATTTCAAAGACCGTCATGGGGTGGAAATTAAGGTGCAGTCGGAGAAGATTCCCGCATACGCCTATGTCATA
>Ga0187852_1002421_pt1 | contig 15232 bp, 10 predicted proteins | sample June2016WEW_6_40_FD_134511 | JGI IMG/M metagenome (GOLD analysis project Ga0187852, IMG submission 134511) | Peatland microbial communities from SPRUCE experiment site at the Marcell Experimental Forest, Minnesota, USA - June2016WEW_6_40 | ecosystem: Environmental > Terrestrial > Soil > Wetlands...
CAACTACGTGGCTGACGGGCGCTCAGGGGCAGCAGCGGCTGGGTGCGGTCCAGCGCCTGGATGCCGGTCTTTTCATCCACACACAACACCAGCGCGTTTTCCGGCGGGTTCAAATAAAGGCCGACGATGTCCAGCAGTTTGGCTTCAAAATCAGGGTCTGGGCTAAAGGTAAAGGTACGAATCCGATGGGGCTGCAGATGCGAATTCACCAGAATCTGATGCACCGTGCTGGGCGGCAGCCGCAAGTCCTTGGCCAGCGTTCGTACACTCCAGCGGCTGTAGTGTTGCGGTTGTTGGCAGGCTCGGTTCCGCACCCGCTGCACGGTTTCCGGACCGTGTTTTACCGGTCGCCCGGAACGCGGTGCGTCCTGGAGACCTTCCAGCCCTTGGCGGGCAAAACTCCGGCGCCACTTACTTACGGTCACCTCGGGTAACTGAAGGTCGCCAGCGATTTGCTGATTGCTCCTGCCGGCAGCGGCCGCCAAGACAATCCGGCTTCGCTGCACCAGAGCTTGCGGCGTGGACGGCGACCGCGCCAACTGATCCAGCGTAGCTTTCATCGTCGGGTTAAGCAAAATAGCGGGAGCGACTCTTGCCATGCCCCCACTATATACGAAGGTCAACATAATATAAAGAACTATCTGTACGATGTAGTAGTCGCTTACGAGCCTGCAGCAGCGGTTGGTGAAGACGGGCGGTCGGCTGTTGAAATATGCCCGCTACTATTGGCTGCTTTTGGCAGAGAGCCATCTAACCCGGCGACTGTTTGGAGCAATGGTGCAACGGATGCCGGCTCTCACGATCCCAACAGGGTAGAGCTGCCGGTTGTGGCGAGGCAACCAAGAAATCGATCCCAGGAAAGCCACCGAAGGGTGCGGTGTCTGAAAAATCCGGTTCCAGAAGCGGCGAGAAGGGGTTTGCAGGACTTCTGGATGGGCAGTTCGGAGCCGCTGATGCCGATTGAAGAAAAAATTGAGCTCCGTTGGACGCAAATGAAAGTATACTTTCCACCGGCGAGAGCCAAAAAGCTAATTCCGGGTCAGTAGGCGACAAGCTAACGGCAGGTCAGAGAAAAGTGTGCTCCCAGTTTCCAGTTTCTGATTTCTAATTTCTGATTTCTAGTTTTTTGGTTCCTTCTATGTCCACACCATCCGCCCCACCCAAGACTGCGCACGAACTTCACCGTGCCCTCGGCACTATAGGCTCGACGGCCATCGTGATCGGCACGATCATCGGCTCCGGAATCTTTCTCGTGCCTCACGACGTCGCCCAACAGGTCGGGTCAGTCGAAGCCCTTATGCTGGTCTGGCTCGTCGGAGGCGCGCTGTCATTGGCTGGCGCGCTCTCCCTGGCGGAACTGGGGACGGCCAATCCTGCCGCAGGAGGCATATACGTTTATTTGCGTGACGCTTACGGCAAGCTCTTTGCCTTTCTCTATGGCTGGGCGTTGCTTCTCGTCATCAATTCCGGCTCTGTCGCTACGCTGGCCGTTGCTTTCGGAATCTACAGCGCCACATTTATGCCGCTATCGCCTCTCGAACAGAAGTTCGTGGCGACAGGTGCCGTCACCTTGCTGACCTTCGTCAATGTCCTGGGGGTCCGAAAAGCAGCCGCAGTCCAAACCATCTTTAGCCTGGCCAAGTTGGCGGGTCTGGCCATTATCATGGGCGCTGCTCTTTTCTCGCACCATATCGTCCCCGTGCAGGCTACCCACTCGTTGCCTGTGCCACACACCACTGCGAGTTCATTCGGCGTTGCCATGATTGGCGTGCTCTGGGCGTATGAAGGCTGGCACATGCTCTCCTTCGCGGCCGGCGAGGTCAAGAACCCTTTGCGCGTGCTTCCGCGCAGCTACCTGGTGGGCACGCTAGCGGTAATCGCGGTTTACATAGGTGCGAATCTCGCCTACCTACACGTGCTGCCGCTTCCAGCCCTCGCAGAGCATCAGCGCGTCGCAGCAAAGACCATGGAAGTCCTGGCTGGGCCTCGAGGCGCGACGTTCGTTGCCGCCTTGATCCTGTGTTCCATTTTTGGCGCTATCAATGGCACCGTGCTGGGCGGCCCGCGCGCTTACTTTGCCATGGCGCGCGATGGCGTGTTGTTCCCTTCCATGGGACGAGTCCATCCGCGCTATGCAACGCCGGCGGTCGCCTTGCTCATCCAGGGTGGGTGGTCGATCGTGTTGGCCTTAACGGGCAGCTACAAGCAGCTCTACACCTACGTGATCTTCACCGGCTGGCTCTTTTATGCGGCGGCCACATTCGCAGTGGTCATCTCGCGTCGCAAGCGCCCCGCCATGGAGCGGCCTTACCGCGTCTGGGGTTATCCCGTGGTTCCGATCGCCTTCAGCGCCGCGGCACTCACCATCGTGGCTAACGCGCTGGTGCGCAGCCCTAAGGAATCGGGAATCGGGTTGATCCTGGTCCTGACGGGCGTGCCGATTTTTCTCTTCTGGGGACGGAAAGCAAGAAGGCAGAAACCGGAAACTGGAAAATAGAAACTGGAATCCTGGTCTTTCCCCACCTACGACATACGACCTACCACCTACCACCTACAACCGTTACTTCAAGCTCTCGGGGATTAGATACTCAACCACCACCACGTCGAGCCAGCGCCCCTCCAGCTTGGTGTGTTTCAAGTGCACTCCCACCTCGCGCCAGCCCGTCATGCGGCAGAGCGTACGCCCGGCGTCATTGTGCGTCAGGAAACGACCCACCAGCTTGAAGTGGCCGACGGCCTCGGCAATGGCCAGGACCGCGCGCATTATTTCCCGCCCCACGCCATGACGCCGGTAGTCGCGGTCAATGTAAATCAGGAGTTCAGCGATTCCCTCCATGCGGGGACGGACGAGGTATGGACTGAGCGCTGCCCAGCCCAGAATCCAACCGTTCAACTCCGCCACCAGGAGAGGATACTTCCCCCCATGTTCATTCACCCAGCGCGTTCGCTCCTCGGGCGCAAGGAGAAAGTTCTCAAAGGTGGCAAGGTTGTCCTGCGTGGCCTGTAGATACATGCGGGCAATGTCGGATGCGTCCCGCAATTCGGCCGGACGCACTTTGAGCTGGAAGTCGGGTCTGGCGGAGACGTTCAGGGCTGGCGTAGCCATAATTTTATTGAAAAGTACGGTCTATCTTAGCAAGCTCAGGCGATGTTTGCCAGAGAACATATTACATTCTGCAAAGATACTGTGGGTGGAGAAGAACAGTAGGCAGTAACTGGGAGGTGGTGTGTTTGAGTTTCCAGCTTCTAGTACTACTATGTTAAGTATTTCTTGACTATTCGAGCGTCCGGGTGTAAGTTTCGGAGGCATGAATTCCCGGGAACTCGAAGCCTGTGCGGATCGGCTGGAAGAGTTTTTGTCGAAACTTTTGCAGCACGTGGGGCGCTCGGAGCGCCGACACCATGGCGCGCTGTATGTCCAGGGGCTGCTGCTGGACGGGGAGCGCAAGTCGATTGAGCCTCTGGCCCAGCGGGTACCGAGTGGCAATGTCCAAGCCTTGCAGCAGTTCGTCGGGCAGAGCCCTTGGGCGTGGGAACCGGTGCGCCGTTTGCTGGCCGAGCAGATGGAAGGGGAACTGCTGCCGGCGGCGGGATGGATTGTCGATGACACCGGATTCCCCAAGCAAGGGCATGAGTCCGTGGGCGTGGGCCGCCAATACTCGGGCACGCTGGGCAAAGTGGGCAACTGCCAAGTCGGGGTGGCAGTGCATTTGGCCACCCGAGAAGAGAGTATGCCGTTGGACTGGGCGCTGTACCTCCCCCAGGCCTGGATCGAGGACCGGGAGCGTTGTCGCAAGGCGGGGGTTCCCGAGAACACCCCGTTTCGCACCAAAGGAGAGTTGGCCTTGGAGTTGATCGATCATTTGCTGGGTTGGGGCTTGAGGCGGCAGCCCATTCTGGCTGACGCGGGCTATGGGAACAACCACGAGTTCCGCCAAGGCCTGGCCAAACGCCAACTCGGTTATGTGCTGGGGGTGGAATCGAGCGCGGTGGTTTGGGACAAGCCGACGCAGCGCGTCCAGCCACGCCGACGAGGCGGTCGGGGCCGGCCCCGCCGACCTTATTACCGAGGTGAGCCGCAGGCCCTGAGTGAGCTGGCCACCACCCTGCCCGCCCAGCGATGGCGGACCGTGACGTGGCGACAAGGCCGTCGAGGCGCACAGCGGAGCCGCTTTGCGGCTTGCCGGGTGCAACCGGCGCATGGCCATGTTCAGGACCGGCCTGAGTTGGAACCTGTCTGGCTGTTGATGGAATGGCCTCCCGAGGCGCAAGCTCCCACGAAGTATTGGTTCTCGAACCTGCCGGAGGGGGTCTCGCTCCGACACTTGGTGCAGCTGGCCAAGCTGCGCTGGCGCGTGGAACAGAACTATCAGCAGTTGAAAGAGGAACTGGGATTGGACCATTACGAAGGGCGCGGCTGGCAAGGCTGGCATCATCACGTCACGCTGGTTTGCTTGGCATACGCCTTCTTGCTGCTGGAGAGGCAGGGGCATAAAAAAAACTCCGCTCCCGACTTTGCCTGAGGCGCGGCGGTGTTTACAGAGGGTCTTGATCCGGATGTTTGGCGTTTGCCCCACGTGTCGTCGACCCCTACGTGGTCGAGGCTCGTGATCCAAAATACTTAACGTAGTAGTACTAGTGCCCCGTCCCATTTAATTATTTACAGTGCGGCGACATCGTGATTTAATGGACGCATGTTTACCCGCGCCGCTGCTCTTATGATCAATGAGGCTCAAAAGCAACAGTTGGAGTCTTGGGCTCGGGCCGGTACCACGCCGCAGAGGGTGGCTCGAAAGTGAAAAGTGATTTTGCTGGCCAGCCAGGGGGTCTCCAACCATTCCATTTCGCAACAAACCGGGCTGTCGCGCCCGACGGTTCTGGCCACGCGCGGCTTTCCGCCGCGACGGTTGCGAGGCCCTCCGCCAACCACAGAAGCGCCAGAGGTCGGCACCGGTGCTCACCTCGGAGTTGCAGCAGAAAATCCTGGATACCACCCTGAAGACGCGGCCGCCCAACGCCACCCACTGGAGTGTGCGCGGCCTCGCTCGGCACTTGCGGGTTTCGCGCATGATGGTGCCCCGCGTCTGGCAACGCTATGACGTGCAACCCCATCGGGTGGAAAGGTTCAAGATTTCCAACGATGCGCAGTTCGAGGAGAAGGTCCGCGACGTGGTGGGACTTTACCTCGCCCCCCCCGGAGCGAGCCTTGGAGTCCTATTTCTTGGATAAGGACACTGGAGAGCTGTGCTGTAGTGTGAGCTGGATTTTTCTGAACCACCGCCTCCACAACTTTTTCCAACCGAAGAAAAATAGGTGAGCGAGATCGAGAGGTCGATTTACAACGTTGTCCTGGCCAATCAGGATGGCACGCGGGGCATCAGGTATCATGCTGTGTTGCATGGCCGAAAAGAGAATGGGACAGTCAATAACACCTGCTGCGAAGGAAATGGTACTCGATTATATGGCCGGCTGCCGGAATTAGTCTTCTCACTCGGCGCGGATGGGTTGTATGTGAATTTATATGCAACGTCAACCATTACTTGGAAGCAGGATCAAGAGACCATATGGGCGAAGGTAGTCACCGGCTTTCCCTACGAGAAAAAGGTACAGCTTTCCTTCTTGTGGAAGCTATGGCAACTTCTGTCGAGCTATAACTTCTCCGCCGAAGATTTCGAATCGACGGCTCGAAGTTTTTTGGGGGGTCGCCGACAAAACCGGACAAGGAATAGTTGTCCACCAGGTGGCCTGTGGAGGAACCCAATCCGAACTAAAATTACACACTCATAGGAGGACAAGATGAGGGAAGAGAACAAGGAAAGGGAGTCTGGCTTGTACAGGCCTTCTAGCCCTTGGCCTATGGATCGACGCAGTTTTCTTCAGGGGGTGGGGGCGATGCCGCTGTTGGGGTTCGCGCCAACGCAGGTTGCAGTCACGCCGGCAAAGGATTCAACCCCCCTTTACAAATCGGTCAACGAAGTCATCCGGCAGCCTTGGGGAAAGTTCTTCTGGATTGAGCGGAGGTCCGGAACGTACCGCTTTGGCGATTCCGCCAGCCACTTTTGTGCGGTCCAGGATTTTACGCATCTGACGTTTGACATTGGCAACAACAAGGCATTGGCGAATGTCGGTGTCCAGGGCAGCATTAAGAAGGTCACCCTCTATCGAGACTCGTACTTTGGGGATTGCTTTTTGCCGGGAGTATGGACCGGAAAGGATATAACCTGCTTTGGGCCCTATTCGTATACGGTCGAAATCGGCGGCCGAGTTCTTGACCTGGCCACGCTTGACTGGGATTTCCGTACTGGACTCCTTGGAAATATGTTCCCAATCACCGAGATGCCGGACCCGGACGGGCAATTCATGGTTCGGCTGCTCACTTATGCCCCTCTCGTAGCGGATGGTTCCCAACGCTTAAGAGGGATCGTTTATGGGCTCCATCTCGAGAATACTTCTGAAAATCCGTTGCAGGGGACCGTTCATTTGCCGAAGATTTTCGCTGATAACCGGAACCACCCTAAGGGGTTTATGGCTCAGGATTTGAGCCAATCGGATCCCTGCGAGTTCGAAATCGCGCTGGGGGGTACGGAAAACTCGTTCCAACGGGAAGTTTCTTTCGATCTAATAAAGGGCGAGAGCGTTTGGGTCCCGACCGTACTGTGTGCGCCGGGTGATCCCACTGTCCGCGAATTTAACGAGCGTGGCTCTGTCGAGTGGCTCTTGGAAAGCTGGCAGTACTATCGGCGCATGATGGGCCAGCTTGAGCTGCCGGGCGACGAATACGTTCAGGAATTTCACCAACGGCAAATGATGACGGCATTGCAGAGCATCGGTATGTCCGGCAGCGGTAAGCTGGTCGGAACCAACTGGGGCAGCTATCCAGCGACCCGACTGGTGTGGAACAGAGATGCCTATTACACCTGCTTGCCGATCGGTATGAAGGATCCTCAACTGGCGCGGAAGACGATCCTTTGGTTCACCGAGTTTGGCGTGCGCCCGAAAAGCGCGGTCATGCCCGGCGGAGTCAACCACTCGCTGGGTAGTTCGCTTTCCAGCGTCGTATTGGGAGGGCGTTATTACGAGCAGACGGGCGATAAAACCTTCTTCTTGCAACACCCTGAGCTCGCGACGAACTGGGAAGCGTTGCTGAAGGAGGTCGTTGCCTCGCGCGTGGATGAAGATGTCTGGCTCTTCCCCACTCAGCACATCTCCGACGGTGACGTGAAGTGCGATTACCATACCGGCTCGAATGTGGTGGCATGGCGCGCGCTCAAAGACTACGGGCGAATTTTGGAAGAAGTGTATGGCCAGCGCCAGCGCGGCCGCGAGTATGCGCAAATGGCCGACAGGGTTCGCGCCGCGATCATGGAAAAAACGGTGATCGACGGTCCGTTCGGCAAACAGTTCATCGAGGGTGTCAATCGAGACGGCAGCGTGCCGAAGATGATGAGCGATGGAGAAGAGTCTGACACCACGCTGATGCCCTTCTATGGATTTTTGGCATATGACAACGAAATTTACCTGAATTACATGCGTTTTTCGATGTCGAAATACAACTCGTCCTATAACGAGAGAGCGTGGGCGATCATGTGGTACGATGCCCCCGCCACGATAGCTGGATATATAAAAGGGATTGCCTACGGCCTGGACCGCTCGGCGCTTTGGGACGAACACGGTTATTATTCCGAAGTCCGCAAGGTAACGGACGCAGACGGTTCCTTGTGGTGGTGGCCCTATACCGGCATGGGCCTGAACTCGCCGTGGAATTATGAAAAGCCCGTTCGGTACAGTTGCGGCAAGTCGGGATGGTTTGCTGGTGTCCACTCGGCGGTGTTCATGTCGCGATTCCTGGGTGTGTCCTACGACGCTCCGACGCGGGTATTCCGATTCGCGCCATTCTTACCCTCAAGCGACCAGTTTTCATGGGAAGACTTTCCCATGGGCAACGACCGGTTTAGCCTGAGCTACGAGAAGACTGCGGGTGCGGTGCGGGCTACCCTCAAGAATCTGAACCAGCACCAGGTCCATCTCGATGCGGTTCTTCCCGTAGACGGCTTGGGGAATTCCCTTCGCGGATCGGTTAACGGCCATCTGGTTGAATCCGTGGCCCTCACGCGTTACCTCAGGCGGGAAGCAGTTCATGTTTCGGCGAAGGTGGCGCCCAGCGCGGCAGTCGATCTTACAGTAAAACGCTCGTCCTAGTGGTGTGTCGGAGATAGATGGCGTTGAGAGGTCATACTGCTTTTTCCGAATCCTCAGTGCCAGCTCGATTCCCAGAATCACGGGGCACGCGGAGCACCGCATATTGCGTCTCACGTTCTTGACCAAAGTCCTGAGGGAGGTCCACTTCAGGGTTGCGGTAGCGGTCGCTACCCGCCACCCAGATTTCCTTGCGACGGAGTTGTCCACGTGACGCTTGCGACACGCAGATCTCACAGGCGATGCGGTTGACCCCTGGCCACCATGACCATATTCATCCAGGTTAACACCACAATGCATAAACCTGAATTCCGTTAGAAGTGCAGGTGAAGGCGTTGCTGGCGAAGGCGGCGCTAGAGGAAGAGGCGAGAGAAGCGGCGAAGAAAAAGCAGGCCGAGGTGGAGGCGAAATTGAGGGAGCGCGAGGAGCATGAACAAGAGCGGGGACGGAAGTTGGGCGGGCGGTCGCCGCAGGCACCGGACCCGGAGCAAGCGCATCCGGAGCCAAAAGCGCAACTGAACTTTACCGGTCCGCATTCGCGGATTATGAAGCACGGGGCGGCTAAGGAGTTTGTGCAAGCCTACAACGCGCAGGCGGCGGACAGGGATGCCCAGGTCAGCGTGGCGATGTCAGTGACGCAGGAAGCCAATGACCGGCAGCAGTTTGGATTGTATCCAAGGTGCAGGCCCTATCGACGTCCTCTTCGTTTCGAGCGACAATTCCTAATCCAAGTCCCCTTCAGAAAAATGGAGATTCAGTTTCATGATGAAAAACCAGGAGCCATCTCGAAGAGAATTTCTCGGCAATAGCGGAAAACTCGTAATAGGAGAAGCGCTATTCTCTCTCACAACGACTTCAGCAGCCGCAACTCCTCGGGAGCCGCAATCCGGCTCGCTGAAGGCAGTAACGAAATCCCAACTGAAAAACACGGAATTCTTTTTTGGCGCCGACGTTTACCCTGAGCTGTAAACCAAAGACGAGTGGAACAAGATGTTGGATCACCTCCAGCGCGCCCGCATGAACGCGGTGCGCGTTGCTGAGTCTTCCTGGGGAAATCTCGAGACCGCGGCGGGAAAATACAATCTCGCTTGGCTGCATAGCTTCCTAGATGACTTGGAGAAGCGGAAAATGAAAGCCATTCTGGGGACAGGTTCCTACATTCCCCCGCAGTGGCTTGCCGCCGGCAACCCGGAGATCCTGGTTCAACTTCACCCCGGCGTGAAGGCGCATCCGATGGCGCGGCATGCACCGTGTTTGAATCATCCGCTGTACCGTACGGCCCTTCGCGAGTACATCCTGACTCTGGGGAAGGAGTTCAAAGATCACCCCACGGTCATTGCATGGCAGTTGGGGAATGAGATGGAAGGCAGCGTGACCAGGATTTGCTACAACCCTGCTTGCGAAAAAGCCTGGGCGGAGTGGTTGAAGAAGACTTACCACACTCCTGAGGAATTCAATCGCCGGTTGAATCTGGTCAGTTGGGGAATGGAGGTGCGATCGCTCGAGGAAGTGCCTCAACCGGGCGAAGGAGTCGAGGAGAGCGGAAAGGAGATTGCGGCCCTGACGCTGGCGCACCGGCGCTTCCGTCGGGACGTGCTTCTGGACTTTTTCGCCATGCAAGCCGAGGCCTTGCGGGAAGCAGGTGTGAAGCACTGGATTACGACAGATTGGAACACGGAGTGGGACGCGGTTGCGGATGATCCGCAAGCCGGCAAAATCATGGATATCGCCGGCCTGAACTACTATCAGCCCTGGGCAGACAATCGGGAATATTGGGCGGATCTGGCTTGGCACCAGGACATGCACCGGTCAGCCTACGGGTATAAGCATTTCATTACCACCGAAAACCGTTTCGGAGTGGCTGGCGAGACGTACATCAGGGATCCCTTTCCGAGCCGGGAACAGTTCCATATGTGGGGACTGGAAGCGGCTGCTTTCGGGACCTCGGGCCTGTTTTACTGGACAGGCAATCGCTGGCGAGGAGGGCACTGGCCCCATTGGGGTGGGTTGCTCGACTGGTCCGGCCATCCTGAGCCGGACTTTGATTGGGCAGTCGAGTTGGGAGAGATATTCCAGAAATGGGGACAACACCTTATCGACAGCCCGGTGAAAGCTACCGCGGTAGCTCTCACCGACTTCGAGCAGCGTGCTACGCTTGAGGTTTACCCGCACATCAAATTAAGCCTTTCCGTATTACTGCAGAGCTTCGATGCGCTGCACCGGCTGGGCATCGGCGTGGACAGCATGAATCTGGTTACGGCACAAGACCCCTCCAATCTGGAAAAGTACTCGCTGGTGCTGATACCCGCGGCTACCGCCATGGATAACCCGCGTATTACGGCTGCTCTCAAAGATTTCGCACAGGGCGGGGGAGCGGTGATGATCACGCCTTTCACGGCATACACGGATGAAAACGGAATATTCCGCGGTGATGGATTTGCCGCCAACCTCAAAGAGCTAACGGGAGGTTTGGTGCGGACGATCCGGTGGATGGGTTCAGCGGAGCCGAGCGGAAGAAGAGACCCCGAAGCCGAATGGAGGGGCGGGGGAATGGCCGGAACCTCGCCGGTCGGTTTGGACGGCTACTGCGAATTCCTGGAGGTGGGTCCGGAGGCAGAGTTGATGGCCACGTTCAAGAGCGAGCAGGCTATTCTGGATGGTAGGCCAGCCGCGACGCAGAGAAAACTGGGGCGGGGAGTTGTAGTCAAATTAGGCTTCTGGCCAGGAGACGACAGCTTGTTGCGCCTGATTCGGCAACTCATTCCGGACGGCGGAGACTTCCTCAGCGCGCCCGTGCCTGCGGGCGTGCTGGCGGTTCCGCACACGGACAATAGCATGTTCATCGTCAATACGACAGGTAAGGAAATGCCGATTGAGCTTTCCAGGGTGGCGTCGGACCGATTTTCTGACACCCAATTAAGTGGCCAAACGCAACTGAAACCCTACCAGGTTCTGTGGCTGGTATAACAGATGGGAACTGTGCTTGATTGCTTGATTGTGAACTTGGTGCACGACCCGCGCCGTGGTGAACTGGGCGGCACCATCAGGTAACGAGAGGGATTGGATGATGTGCGGCTGCGCTCTCTGCCCCTGCTGCGAGGGGGTGGTGGGTCAGTTTGGTGTTGTAGCGGCGAGTTTATCCGTCAACTGACGGACCAAAGGGTCCGTCGACTGACGGATAATGCCGCCTCTACATCAAACTGACTCACTATCCGCGAGACGGCAGCCCGAGAAAGGATGGAAGACAACCATGATGAAACACAGGGATCGAGTGCTTATGGCCCTTAGCCACGAAGAACCCGATAGGTGTCCCATGCAGATCAGCTTTACTCCCGAGTTCGCTTCGAGGCTCCACATGGACTTACTTCATAAGACCGGCTGCTCGCATAATCCCCACGGGAGCGGCAACACCTATGAACTCGAACAGGCCTTAGGTGAAGACATGCTGTTGACCTCCGTGGGTTGGGCCAACTCGTACTACATGCAAGCAGGTAATTATACTGACGAATGGGGCATCGGGTGGAAGCCGTGCGAGTACACTACAAGATACGGCAAAGGCAGTTATACGGAAATTTCCAGCCATCCTCTCGCCCCCGATGAGGCGCTTGAAAGCTACCGGCCCCCGAACCCCAACCGCCCGGAGCTTTACCAGGACGCCGCGCGCACCCTCCGGGCGTTCAAGGACGAATACTGGATTGTAGGTGTGACGGTGACCACGATCTTTGAGTGCGCTTGGGCCTTGCGAGGGTTGGAGCGACTGATGATGGACTTCGCACTTAACCCCGAAATCGCGGAGAGGATCCTCGACATTCCTTATCAATACCATCTGACCGCGGCCAAGAAACTCGTGCAAATGGGCGTGGATATGATCTGGGTGGGCGACGATGTGGGCACGCAAAGCGCTATGATGATCTCTCCGCAATGCTGGCGGAGGTTTCTTAAACCCCGGATGGCCACTTTCATTTCCGAGATTAAAGCTATCAACCCGCAGCTCAAAGTCGCCTATCACTCCGACGGAATGATTAGTCCCATCATTCCCGAGCTGATTGAAATCGGCGTGGATGTCCTGAACCCGATCCAGCCTGCCTGTATGGATCCCACACAGATAAAGCGCCAGTTCGGGGACAGGTTCTGCTTTTGGGGGTCCATTGACGAGCAGCACACACTGCCCTTCGGAACGCCTGCCGATGTCCAACGAGAGATTCTTGAACGCCTCAATACGATGGGGAAAAACGGCGGTCTGATTCTTGCCCCAACTCATCATGTTCAGTTGGACACGCCACTCGAGAACTTCTGGGCCATGCAAAAGGCCATTACGGAAACACCTTACTCGAGTCTGAAAAACTAAAAGGGGGGTTGCCCCCAACTGACGAGTTATGTTCACAGGTTGGCAGGACGTGGTGACACAGGTCTTGTCAAAATGTGGGAATCCCCGGGCGTGCTTTGGTATCCGGGTACATCAGCTTCCAGGTGTCCGGAACGTACGCCTGATGCAAGTCCAGCGGCTGCGGCAACCAGACACGAAACAGGTTCGATTCGCTCCAACCATTCCCCGCCGAGGCGTAGTCGCACATGACCAGCTTCATCGGTTTGGAGACGTATTGCTCGGGACGTCTCTGGAACTGTACCTCGAAGGCCATCCAGATATCGTTCGGCTTGTTCGCCTGAGGCTGGAGAGCAACATAGCCATCGGCATCGGTCGCCAGGAGCACATCCGTGTTCTGCGGTTGAGCTAGCCGGTTGTCCAGCGCCAGCACGATGGGACCGCGCATCACGGCCAATTGCGGCGCGCCACTTGGGGCAGGCACCGCGCGTCCCCGCAAGTCCAACTTCAGCACCACCGAGTCGCCCCGCTTCCAGTCACGCTCCAGCTTGGCATAGGCGCCCGCTGGGCATGGGACCGCCTGGCCGTTCACCGAAAGCGATGTGTTGCGGCTCCAGGCAGGAATGCGGAGTTTCAGTGCAAACCGCCCCTCTGGGGAAGGCTGAAGCGTTAACTTGGTCCGGTCGTTCACCGGGTAATCCGTCTCCTGGAGAATTTTCACCTCTGTGCCGTCCTCGAGTTTCACGGTGGCCGACCCCGGAGCGTAGAGGTTCACCACCGGCCCCTCGTGATCCGTCATCACCGCCCAACGCGGCGTCAGCAGGAGCCCGCTAGGACCGCTCACAACGCAGCAGCTCAAAGCGTCCTCGCGATGGTTAGGGCTCGGCACACGCTGGCCGGTCAGAGGTGTGAAGTACGCCCACCACCGCCCGTCCGGCGTCATCCCCCCGAGCAAGGCGTTATAAAGGGACACCTCAAGTTCGTCGGCCCACACCGGGTCGCCGGTGAGTTGCAGCAACTGATAGCACAACCTCATCCAGGCGGCCGTCACACACGTCTCGATGGGTTCTTCCAGCACTTCGGTCTGGTAACGCGCGCCCTCGCACCACAATTCCTGGTTTGAGCCGGAACCAATGATCATGCGCTCCGTCTGGCGGATACTCTCGCCCACCTTCAAGACCGCTTCAAGGTAGAGGGGGTTCGCCGTGGCGCGGTACAACTCGCAAAGACCCTCGTAATTAGTCGTCATCTCATAGGCCTTGGGCGCCGCAATCTTGGCCACGGGTTTTCCGTACAATGCACCCTCCAGCAGGTGGAGTCCGGTAGGGGTAAGCTTGTTGGGCATCTCCCATTGCTGTAAGATGTACTGCGCCAAATCCAGGTAGGCCTGGGAACCGGTGCGCGCGTAGAGCATCGCTATGGGCTCGAGGATCGAGGTGGAGGGCAGGCCCTGGTGCAGGGGCCAGCCGGTTTCCGCCAAATTCACCTTGCCCGGCCCCACTTGGCTTCGGAAATAGTCCGCTTCGCGGCGCGCCGCGTCGAGTGCAGTGCGGTCGCCGGTCACGTCATAGTAGGCAAGCAGCCCCAGCAAGACACACTTGCGACCCCATACGTCCCAGCCGCCCAGTTGCACGCTCGGCCGATAAGTGCCGATGTAGCCGTCAGGAGTCTGCGTCTCGAGTAAGCTCCCAACCGCCTTGTCAAGTACAGCACGGTGCTCAGCAGTAGGCTCGTAAGTGTAGCCCATCGCTGCTGAGGTGCACCACTTCCCCCAATACTCCATACGCCAATCGCTGCAGTCCTTCTCCTGCCGGACTCGGAATGGTTGAACGAGCCGGTTAATGTCCTGGGCCATGACGCGGTTCGATATGCACAAGTCCAGCTTGGTGCCGAGCCAACCCTTAATCTGTATGCTCCCCGCCGGAGCGGGACGTAACGCGTCGCTCACAACGGTCTGCGGCGTCTGCGCCGCGGCCATCGTGGCAATAGTGGTCATACTAAGAATTGCGTGCGTCCAAAATGGCACGCTCATCGTTGTGCACTCCATTCCTTCCATCCTCACGTCGGCGTCGATTAGCCTATCAAATGCCGTGCTCCTCGTCAAGCGACTAGCGACTACTCCAGCCCAAGAATCGCGATTGAGCGATATAGCGCGTTCCTGAGATGGTGGAAACGCCTGCGGCCGCGAGCCGTGGTTGGTGAGTGGCAGCTCGCGACTCAGTTCGGGTCAGGATTCAGGGGCCCATGCGTCCTCCGGATAATTTTTTCCCACCAGCAGCGGACACCGCCGCCTGGTAGTTCGACGGCCACGCCTTTTCCGCCTCCTTGCCTCAGGTGCGCAGCGTCGCGCAGCAGACCCGGGCGGATTGCAATAAGAGCCATTTCTCCAGGTCGGCCTTGACCTGCAGCATCCAGCCGCGCGCGTGGCGCACCAGCTTGCCCGCCAGCCGATACACCTTCCAGCGCAGCGTGGCCACCGTCACCGTGCGATAGGACGCCGGCAGCACCCGCCCTTTCAATAGTTGCCCCAAATTGTAGGCTAACACCCCAATGGCAAAATACAGGGCATTGGCCTCCAACTGCCCGCACGGCATCTGCTCCATGCCAAAACCCACCTTCAGTTCCTTATGCCAGTTCTCGCTCTCGCCTCGCTGGTTGTGCTTCCAGACTACCTCGCTCGCCGGCTCTTCCCGGTTGCTGGCCACCGCGTGA
>Ga0187852_1002423_pt1 | contig 15226 bp, 17 predicted proteins | sample June2016WEW_6_40_FD_134511 | JGI IMG/M metagenome (GOLD analysis project Ga0187852, IMG submission 134511) | Peatland microbial communities from SPRUCE experiment site at the Marcell Experimental Forest, Minnesota, USA - June2016WEW_6_40 | ecosystem: Environmental > Terrestrial > Soil > Wetlands...
GTGAAGACGAAGCCGTTTCAACGGCTTTGGCGCAGCATGGCAAACCGTTGAAACGGTTCGACGTTGTTCCGTACCGTTCTGCACCGGGCTGAAGCCGCGGTGCTAATGAGATGCCAAACGAAGTGTGAAATGTTCGGGCTAGCGTTGCGGGAAAATCTGGTAGAGCAGCAGATAAACCACCACGCCGGTCACGGAGACATACATCCACAACGGCCACGTCCAGCGGGCGATTTTTTTGTGCGGGTCAAAGCGTTGCCGCCAGGCGCGGTACAGCGTCACCAGAATCAGCGGCACAATGACGATGGCCAGCACGGTGTGCGTGAGCAGAATCACCAGGTAAACCGGGCGGAACCACGCGGGATTCCGAAAGTGGGTGACGGTCTGGACGTTGAGGTGATAGGTGAGGTAGCAACCGAGAAAAACGATGGACGTGCAAAACGCCGCAACCATGCAGTTGCGGTGCGCGGTCTGATTTTTGCGCCGGATGAAAATGTAACCGGCGGTCAGAAAAATCGCGCTCAAACCGTTGAGCGAGGCGTTGACGGCGGGCAAATCGTGAACAGTCATCGCTCGCGTTCGAGTTGGCGCACGGTGGTGATGAGGCGCGGCTGGACATTCGTCCAATTCACGCCTTCGCCCCCGGTTTCAAAAACTCCGCGCAGCCGCGCGTGCCTGTCCACCACAACAAAAATCGTGCTGTGAATGAACAGGTCGGCGTCGTTCTTGCGCTCTTCCGGTTTCACCGGGACGGCGCTTAATTTCAAGCTGCCACCCGCCAGACCGGCGATTTCGGCCTTGGCGCCGGTCAGAAACATCCAGCGGTTGAAGTCCGCGCCAAAACGTTCGCCGTATTTTTTCATCACCGGCGGCGTGTCAAAATCAGGGTCGGTCGTCAGCGTCACCAGCCTGGCCCGGCTCGTTTGCGGCAGGGCATCCTGGAGCGACTTCATTTGTTGCGACATCACGGGGCACGGTCCGGCGCAGCGCGTGAAAATGATGTCGGCGATCCAGACGTGATTGCTCAAGTCGGCGAGCGTCGTGGCCCGGCCGTCCTGATTCATGAGCGTGAAGTCGGCGACCGGGCCGAGCACGGGCAGCGCGCGTTGATGAGCACGATTCAATTCCATCAGCGAAAGCGCATACGCCATGCAAAGCACGACGAGGAGCAGGCCGATGCCGACCCACAGCGTTCGGGGCAATTGTTGAGGAGACTCAGCCATGCTGGTTGGTGGAATTATACGCTTAAAAAAAACCGCCGCAAGCCAAGGCCGCGGGCACGGCCTGTCGAAATGCCGTTGCCAAAATCATTGTAGCAGCCGACGTAAGGAGGCTCTGACTGAATTTACGATATGTGATTTACGATTTACGCATCCTTCTGTAATTCTCGCACAACGCGTAAATCGAAAATTATGAGCCTCGTTACCTCGGCTGCTACGATATTGGGGTCGCGTTCCGCTTTATTCAAAGCTGGTAGCCGCGCCGCTTTTGGACTTCAACCATTTATTGAAGTCCGCCTGGCTTTCGACGGTCAGATAGCCGCCGGACATGCTGGCGTGGCCGTTGCCACAAAGTTGCGCGCAGTTGATCTGATATTTGCCGATGGTCGTGGGCGTGAACCAGACCGGAACGCGCAGGCCGGGAATCGCGTCCTGACAGACACGCATGGCGATGATTTTCAGCGAATGAACCACGTCCTTCGAGCCGAGGTAAATGATGACCGGCTTGTTGACGGGCACGTGAATTTCATTGATCAACTGGATGTCATCCTTGCTGGCCGGGTCGGCCGGATCCATGCCGAACACGTTGTCCAGCGTGACGAACTTCATGTCCTGTTTGCCGAACACGCCGTCGGGACCGGCGTAACGGACGTTCCACGCAAATTGCTGCGCGACGACCTGGATGACGGTGGATTCGCCCGGCGACGGGAAATGACCCACCTGACGCGCCCAAAGCGGCACGGCCACAAAAATCAACAGCACGGCCTCGACGCCGGCAACGGCGAGTTCGAGATAATTCGAGGCATGACTTTTAACGCCCACGTAATCGGCCCTGGGATTGCGCGAACTGCGAAAACGGCGGAGCACGTAGAAGAAATAAATGATCCAGCCGAGAAACAGCGCAATCATCAGACAGTGAACGTAAATGATGAGGTCATCAACGCCCTGGCCGTTGGTCGAGGCCAGCGGCGGCAGTCCCAGAATTTTTTCACCAAACCATTGCTTCATATGAATCACCCGGTCGGCCCGGGGGGATTCGCCTCACCGTCGTCCGGCGGGGTCCGGCGCGCGACGTGAACAAAGAAAATGACGAAACAACTCAACACGGTGAGAACGAAGCCGAGCAGGGTGACGATGCCCCAGTTCATGCCCACCGCCAGCGACGAATCGGTTCTGCCAGTGCAAGCCGCACAGGCCAGCAACGACGACGGCGCGATGGCGATCGCGCCAGCGACGGCGGCGAGAATTGCCTTCAAAAGTTTGCGAAACGATTTCATAGATAACTCACGTTTTTGAGTTTTTTCAGAAAATACCGGCCATAAAAAATCAGCGCGACCGCCCCAATCAGCGAACTGATGCCGAAGAACACGTCCTTTTTCATCCCGTCGGCTGAAAAGCCGCTGACCAGCAGCCACACGCCGCACCCCAGTGCCAGTCCACTGGAGAGGGTGATGAAGACGATATGGAACGCTTTAAGGGACATGGGGCATGTGGACCAAGCTGTTTGGCGACAGGGACCAGATGGTCAGGCCCATCAGACCCGCGAAGAAAAACGCGGTGAAGCCCATGACACAGTAGATCATTTTCCGCTCGGAAATGAGATGCATGAAGTAGGCCACCACCAGGAAGGCCTTTACGCTGGCAATCGCCAGCGCCACCGCGATGTTAATTTCCCGGCTGCCAAACTGGATGAACGACGCCCACACCGTCAGAAACGTCCCCGCCAGCAGGGCGATGAAAACAAAGATGTACCCGCGCACGGAATGCGCCGGCTCCGGGGCCCGACCGTCATTCATTGTCATACTGTTATTCATTATCAAAGTAAATATAAGACAGGAAACAGGAAAATCCAAATTAAATCTACAAAGTGCCAGAACAGGCCGGAAACCTCGACGCGATTGGTGAAACGTTCCGGGTCGGTCTTCCACATCCGGCTGCCCGGCCCCCAGAGAAAGCCGATGACGAGCGCGCCGCAAATCACGTGAAATGCGTGCAACGCCGTCAGCGTGAAGTAGATGGCCAGATAGGTGTGATGCCACGGGCCGTAGCGTTCCATCTTCTTGATGTCCGTGGCGGGGATGGTGAGTTCCTCGCGTTGGATGTGCCTGGCTTCGGGCCGCTGCATGTCCATCAACTCCACCTCGTGCTCCACCTCGTGGCCGTGAATGGTCACACGGCCGGTCTTTTTGGCGAGGTCAAAATCTTTTGATCTTTCGACCAGATGGCCGTCGGCGAATTTGCCATTGGCCAGGGTGATTTCGTAGTGCGTGAACTTGTCGTGGTATTCATACGACTTGATGCACACGAACGTCATTGCCAGCAGGATGGTCAGGGCGTGGAAAAATTTGAACCGCCCGTATTGCCGCAGCTTGCACGACACCCAGGCCATGACCGTGGTGATGCTGGAGGTGATGAGCACGATGGTGTTGGCCGTGCCGATGTAAACGTTGAGCCAGCCGTGCGGCCACATGCCGGGCTCCGCGCCGACCCGCAGCAAAACGTAGGCGGAAAACAGCGCGCCGAAGAGCATCACTTCGGACGCGAGGAACAGCCAGATGCCGAGCTTGGCGTTATACAAGCCGGTGTCGCGGCGAGGCTCGACGATGTACGGGAAATCCATGGTGATTTATTTCGGCGGTTCGTTCTGGGGCGTGAAATCCTTGTCATGGCCGGGAACGCTGTATTCATACGGGCCGCGATAAACGCGGGGCGCCACGGGGAAATTGGTGTGCGGCGGCGGCGTGGCCGTTTGCCATTCCAGCGTGGTGGCGTCCCACGGATTGTCGCCCACCTTTTTGCCGTGCTTGATGCTCCAAAATAAATTGATGATGAACGGGATTTGCACCAGCCCCAAAACGCACGCGCCCCAAAGAATCCACGTGTGCAGTTCCATGATGTTGTTGCTCAAACCGCCGATGACGTCCGCGCCGGCCCGGCTGTTGACCGCCGCCGAGTAATTCGCGCCGCCGTCCGCCATGCGCCGCAGCATGCCCGCCATGCCCTGCGCGAACATCGGCATGAAAATGACGTTCATGAAAATCAGCGAGCCCCAGAAATGCACGCGGCCCCAAAATTCATTCATCATCCGTCCCGTCATTTTCGGGAACCAGTAATAAATGCCCGCGAACAGCGCGAAAATCGTTCCCGGCGCGACGACGTAATGGAAGTGGGCGATGATGTAATACGTATCGTGCAGGTGAACGTCACTGATGTTGAAGCCCAGCGGCAGGCCGGTCAGCCCGCCGATGCCGAACATCGGCAGAAAGGCGAGCGCGAAGAGCATCGGCGTGTTGAACCGGATCGAGCTGCCCCACAACGAAATGAAAAAACAGGTCAGAATGATCACCGACGGAATCGAGATGATCATCGTGGTGGTCTGGAAGAACACCGCCACTTTCGTGCCCATGCCGGTCAGATACATGTGGTGCGCCCACACGAGAAACGACAGAAAGCCGATGGCAAGCGCCGAATACACCAGCGATTTATAGCCCCAGATCGGCTTGCGCGTATTGTTGGCGATGATTTCGCAAACAATGCCCATGGCTGGGAGGATCAACACATAGACTTCCGGATGGCCGAGGAACCAGAACAAGTGCTGCCACAGCAACGGGCTGCCGCCGCCGCTGACATTGGCCAGTTGCCCGCCCACCGCCAGCCCCGTCGGCAGAAAGAAACTCGTGTGCGCCACCTTGTCCATCAATTGCATGACGGCAGCGGCTTCCAGCGGCGGAAAGGCCAGCAAAATCAGAAAGCTCGTCACAAACTGCGCCCAGACAAAAAACGGGAGACGCATCCAGGTCATGCCCGGGGTGCGCAATTGAATGACCGTGGCGATGAAATTCACCGCGCTCAACAGCCCCGACGTGATGATGAAAACCATGCCGGCCAGCCAGAAGATCTGCCCGTCGGTGGGGATCATCGTGGCCAGCGGCGAATAGGAGGTCCAACCCGCCTGGGCCGCGCCGCCCGGAATGAAGAAGCTGGTGAGCATGATGACACCGCCGATGACAAACGCCTGGTAACTGGCCATGTTGAGGCGCGGGAAAGCCATGTCCGGCGCGCCGATTTGCAACGGCAGGACGAAATTGGAAAACGCCACGAAGGCCAGTGGCACGACCGCCAGAAAGACCATGATCGTCCCGTGCATCGCCCCAAAGGAATTGTAGAGGTCCGGTGACAGCGCCCCGTTGGCCGCAGCCTGGCCGAGCACTTTTTCCAGCAGCGGGCCGAAGACCGGAATCGGCACGCCGGGCTTGGAAATCTGCCAGCGCATCAACAGCATCAGGAAGAAACCGAAAAGCATAAAACACAGCGAAGTCAGGCCGTATTGGATGCCGATGACCTTGTGGTCGGGCGAAAAAATGTAGGTGCGCCAGAAGCCGGGATTCTGATGACCGTGCTCGTGAGCATGATCATCATCACGATGCGGAGGGAATTTGTTAAAATATGTACTCACTTCTGGAAAATGATCCCGCAATGCGGGAACGAAGCCCTAACCCCGAAAGCTTTCGGGGAAGAATGACCAAGCCCGAATGACCAAAAATACCGTACGGGTGCTGGCTGGTTTTGGATTTGAGTCATTGGGAATTCTTTCGTCATTCGGATTTAGGATTTAGCCATTTTTTACCTCACCTTGTCCAAAACCATCACCGCCAGCAGCAGCGGCAGATAAATGATGGACGCCAAAAACAATTGCCGTGCGCGCGCCAGAGTCAGTTCCGCCCGCGCGAAGCGGAGTTGCCGCGAAAATTGAATCGCACACCACAAATAACCCGCGCCCAAAATCAGCGCGCCGGCCAGATAAAATACTCCGGCCATTTTGAAAACGAACGGGCACAGGCTTACAACCAGCAGCGCCAGCGCGTGGCTTACAGCCTGTTGCCCTGTGCGGCACCCGTCCGGGTCAACCACCGGCAGCATTTTGAAACCGGCCTTCGCGTATTCGTCGCGGTAAATCCACGCAATCGAAAAGAAATGCGGCATTTGCCAGAACGCCAGGATTGCAAACAGCGCCCAGCCTTCGCCGGTCAGTTCGCCGCGCGCCGCCGTCCAGCCCATCAACGGCGGCAATGCCCCTGGCACTGCGCCGACGGCCGTGTTTAACCACGTCACGCGCTTCAGCGGGGTGTAAATGAACAGGTAACTGACCAGCGTGACCGCTCCGATGACGCTCGTGATGAGGTTCACCGCCAGCGCGAGGTAAATCAAACCTGCGGTCGCGCACACGCCGCCGAAAATCATCACCGTCGCCGGTTCCAACTGCCCGGATGGCAGCGGACGGTTTTGTGTGCGGCGCATCTTGGCGTCGTATTCGCGTTCGAGCAATTGATTCAGCGCCGCCGCGCCCGCCGCGACCAGCGCCGTACCCACCAGGGTGTGAAACATCAGCGCGAAATCCATCGGGCTGCGTCCGCCCATGTAAAATCCGACGTATGTTGTCAGCAACACGAGCGTGGTCAGTCGCGCCTTGACCAAGTCGGCAAGGACCGTCCAAATTGAACGTGCCGGAGTTGCGCCAAAAATTTCCGCCGTGGCCCTCATCTCATTTGTTCCCGGTCATGGCCGGTTGCGCGCCAAGGGTAGCGGCGCGCTGTGAGCGCCGGTCTTCCGTCCGACGGTCGCAGACCGCCGCTACAGATTCCCGAAAGGCAATCGCGCACCACAACGCGCCAATCGTCAACGCAAGCGCGCCGACCAGCACGTGCGCCGTCGCCACATCGGCGGCCTTGTTCGACCAAATCGTCGCCGCACCCAGCCCGACCTGCAAAAGAGTCAGTCCCAGCCAAAACCAGGAAAGTCGGACCGCCACCTCTGACCCGCAGCCGCCGCCGTGAGTCGGCGGAGCCATCGCCCGTTCCGCCGATTGACATCGGCGGCTACAAAACACCGCGGCGCCGACGCAAATCAAAATCGCCAGCGCCACGACGCGATGCGCCATTTGCAATTCGATTTGAAAAGCAGTGATGGGATTCTCGGCGTTGATGGATACCCGCTGCGCGTTGTAGCGCGCGATGGCATCAGCGCCCGTGTCCGGCCAGAGCTTGCCGTGGGCGAGCGGGAAGTCGGAAATCGCCAGCCCGGCGTGCTGGTGCCGCATGGCGGCGGCGATGATCAACTGGACGAAAATCAACAGCGTGGTCGCCAGCACGAGCCAGCGTAGCGCAGCCGTCCCGGCTGCATTTTGTGCATTCGTTCGATCAGGCAGGCGGGACGCCTGCGCTACCCACCACCGGCTGGTGAACAGCGCGAGCGCGCAGGTCAGCACGAAAAACAGTTGCGCAATCGTCGCGTGATAAATGCCCAGCGAATCCATGTGCAGGGTCACGCGCAATCCGCCAAGCACGCCCTGCGCCACGACGAGGAGAAACGCGGCCACGCCGAGCCAGTGCATCCATGGGCGCGAATCCTTGAGCCAGAGCCAGACGGCAAGAACCGTCGTCATCAGGCCGACGCCCGAAGCGAGCAGCCGGTGGGAGTGCTCGTAAAAAATCCCACCCAGCCATTTATTGATCGGGAACAGAAACATATTGTAACCATAGGTCGTCGGCCAGTCGGGCACGGACATGCCGGCCTCGTGGCTGGTCACCAGGCCGCCGATGCCAATCAACGCCAGCGTCGCCAGCGCTGTCAGCACGGCAAACCAGTACAACCATGGATTCGATTTGGATACAGCATTTGCCTTCATAGATATTTGATCTCCTGCGACACGTTGTGCCGGGGCCGCCCTGATTGCAAAGCTATTTGACTGCGAAAGTAAAATTCACGGTCACATCGCCGTCCTTGACTTCCACGTCCTGCGTCTGCGCGCCGAGCTTGCGATGCGCCGCCTCGACCGTGTATTTGCCGGGCGGCACATTCTTGATGACGAACTTGCCGTCCTTGTCGCTGACGCAAAAATAAGGGCTGTCAAACACGCTGACCCACGCGAACATCCACGGATGCACGTCGCACTTGAAACGCAGAAACATTTCCGGCTGGGCATATGCAAAGTTCAAGTCCGCGCCGCCGGGCATCTGCACCTGGTTGGATTCGGGATTGCCCGGCACGGTTGGCGTGCAATGAACGTTGTGAACACACGAATCGGAATTTTTGACGACGAGTTTTTGGCCCGTCTGGATCGCCAAAATCGTGGGCGTGTAAAGGCAACCCTTTTGGTCGAGCACGGCGGGCGGTGCGCTCGCGCCGGTGGATTTGCCGGTGACGCCTTTCAGTGAAACAACCACGTCGGCCAGTTCGCCTTTCGCCCCGACTACGTAAAAATGCGTCGTGGGCGTGGTGGCGTGCATTTTGGCGCAATCCGGGTTTTCCATGAGCGGCGTGATTTCCTTTTCCGCCGGCGGCGTGCCGGCGAGCGTGATGACGCCGGTGATGTCCGCTGCCGGGGCGATTGACCCGGCGCCAATCAGACCGGCGACCATAAATAAAACTGTTTTTTTTGCAGCAGGAACAGACTTCATAAGAAATATTTCTAAGGTAGAGTATAATCTTATCGAATTAGTCCGCAAGTGGTTTATGCAACTTTTTCGCATGGTTGCGGGGAAAGAACGGATTGTCGGCCGATTGGCAACCAGTGCTTCGACCGATGCAAAGTTCAGGACCCCGATTCAGGCGTTCAGGGACGCTTTTGCCGCAACCAGCCCGCTGGCTGCCGAGGCGCGGTCACGAAATAATGGCCATTGCTCGCAACCAGCGAAAACCGGCGGCGGGTCCCGCTTAAAATGTTCTGTTGAATGACTTCCAGAGAATTCCCGGAAACTTCGGTGATGATGACCACGTGTCCGTATCCAGTGTCCGTGAAAACCATCAAATCGTCGGCACAAGGCATGTTGGTCGAACCGTTGCGGTATTGAACGAGACCCCGACGCGGGTTGAATGCGCCATCGGGAAGGTCTTTATCAAAAAAACTTTTCGCATGTCCCATTACATCCGGCATTTTATGGCCTTTGGCCTCATAATAAAATCGTTTGATGAACTCCACGCACTGCCATTTCTGGCCAAAGTAGTAGCCGTCGGGGCTGTAATTTTTCCCGTAGCTGCGGAAGAAAAGCAGGCCGTTGTCATGAATCGAAACACCCCGATAACTGTCAAGCACCCTGCCGACGCACCGTTGGTTGTAAAAAAACAGAACGGCAATTGTCGCGCAAAGAAAGATAAAGATCGGAACGATGAACTTGACGGCAATCCTTTTCATTCGAGCGGGATTGGGTCTTCAGCCGCGCAGTTTTTCCATCACGTGCGCCATCGCCATGGCCGTTTGGGCCGCTTCCATGCCACGATTGTGCTTGGGATTCAGGCAGCGCGCGTGCGCCTGCCCCTCGTTTTCCAACAGCAACACTTCGTGAACGACGGGAATTTCGTACTCCAACTGGATCTGCATCAGCGCGCGGCTGACCGCCTCGCCGATGTGCGTCGCATGGACTGTTTCGCCGCGCAAAATCACGCCCAGACAAATAATCGCCGAAAGCTGCCGCCGTTGCGGCGAAGCGCCGCCCGGGCGCGCCGTGTAGGCGGAAGGGTCAGGGGTGGAAGGATGAGCCGTGCGGGCGAGGTGCTTGGCCGCGACGGGAATTTCAAACGCACCCGGGACGCGGACGACCTGGATGCTCGCAACCTCGGCGCGCCACAATTCCATCTTGGCGGCCCGCAACATCGCGTCCACGTAACGCGCGTTGTAGCGCGAGGCGACGATGGCAAAGCTGCCGCCGGGTGCCCGGACTTTTTGCTGTTGAATCTTGCGAAGCATCGCGGGGAATTAAACCACGAAGGGACGCTAGTGAACACAAAGAATTTTGCATTCCTAAAAATCACGCCACCCGCGTCACTTCGGTAAATTCGCCGCCGACTGCGGCTTGCCGCTGATGGCCGCTCGCGCGGCTTTTATCTGGTCGGCGGAAACCGCGCCGTTTTTGTTGCCCCACGATTCACGAATGCAGGTCAACACGGCGGCGAGATCGGCGTCCGACAACGACGCGCCCATCGCTGCCATGGACAGGTTCCAATCCTTGCCGGAGACCTGAATCGGGCCGTTGAGACCGGCCAGCGGGATGCGCGCGAGCGACGTGATGTCCTTGGCGACCCATTCGGAACCGGCCAGCGGGGGTGCCTGGCCGGGTTTGCCGAGACCGTCGCTGCCATGGCACAGGCCGCAATAAGTTCCATAGACCACCTTGCCACGTGTCAGCATCGAGGCGGCGCCGGATTTGGGCTGATGGGAGGCCAATTCCTCAGCGGACGTATACGGGGCGTAAACCTGTTTATCGAACCAGCCGCTGTGATGATCGAAATACACCGCACCCAGAAACAACAGCAGAAGCGTCAGCACAATTATCCAGATAGGCATCGTCGAACGCGATGCCGTCGGTCCGGCCTCGGGCATTTGGGAATCGCTGGATTTTAATTCGTCACTCATGGGTCAACGGCTGCGGGATTATGGCAAAGGGGCCGCCGCGGGCGCGAGCCGTTTTTCAACCGCTGCCGCCGAAACCCGACTGCTGACGGTTAGAAGCCCGGATTTTCTTCCTTGGGTTTCAAGCTGAAGAGATAAGCGACCAGGTCGTCCAGCTCGGAATCCTTGATGATGCCGGCCCAGGCAGCCATGAAAAGCGGGGGCGGCGGACGTTTTGGATCGAGCGCCGTGATTTCGCGCTGGCCATTGAGGATGCGCTTTTTCAGTTCGTCCTTGGTGTAGCCGTCGGCCACATAGATCAGACCGGGCACCTGCTCGGCGGTCTTGGCGTTGGGATTGGGCACGCCGCCTTTGGCGTCGGCGCCGTGACAGCCGGCACAACCGTATTTGCGGAAGACTTCCCGTCCGCGCTCAACCGGGCTCATCAGCGACGGAAGGCTCAACGCCACTTTTTGATCGCGCAAGTGCACAAGGAAATCCGTCAGTGCGCGCGCTTCGGTCTCGGTAAAACCAAATCGTGGCATGACCGTGCCGGGACTGACGGTCTGCGGATCACGGAAGTGCTGCATCATCCACTCGGGCGGGCGCCGCAGGCCGACATCGTCCAGAGCCGGACCGACCTTGCCGCCTTGGTCGCCGATGGAGTGGCAACCGATGCAGCCTTTCTGCTGGAACAATCGCTGTCCCTCACTGGCGCTGGGGATGACCCTCATGGAGGCATAGTAGCCGGGCGCCGACTCACCGGTCTGGCTGAGCATGAAAAGGATGATCGCTTCAAGGTTTGTCTCGGAAAATATTTGCGGCGGCATCGCGGAGCCGGGCGTGACGGATGCGGGTGCGAGGAAATGTTTCTTCAGCCATTCCGGCGAACGGCGGGCGCCGACCTTGTCGAGTTCCGGTCCAATCACACCACCGACGCCATTGAGTTTGTGGCAGCCGCGGCAACCGCTGTCCTCGAACACCTGCTGGCCGCGCGCCAATTCGGGCGCGGCAGGATTATCGGCGGCCTCGTGGCATTGGCCGCAGGAGGCCTGGATGTATTGCAACGGCAACATCGGCTGGTCCCAGTGCGGCACGTTGCCGTGCGCATCGGCAACGGTCGTGGCGCGGCCCTGGCCGCGATGGCAGATGGTGCAGCCAAATCGCTCAAACGGGTGTTGCTCGTGCAACGGATGATAGGCGAGCGGTTGCGGATAACCGCCGTAGCTCGGGTCTTCCACCGCGAGATGGCACGTGGTGCAACGGTCCACGCGGTTGAGGTCGGTCAGGAGGATCTGACGGATTTGCACCGGCGTGCTTTCGGCCAGCGCCCGCTGTTGCGGCGTCGAGGCACGGCGGATTTCCTCCTGGATGAACTTGCGCTGGTATTCCTTCCATTCACGGTACTCGTCCCGGTAATAACCGACGACGACCAGAACGCCGACCAGGAGACCGAGCGCGGTGAACCAGCCGTAGAATCTGCGGACGGAGAGGTCGTTCATGTCAGTGACCCTCCGTGATCGTCGGCGGTTGCTCCCACGGCACCACCCAGCCCCAGTTCGGGCCGCGGAACAGGGTGCCGATGATCGTCAGCACGATGGCCGTCACCAGGCAGACGGTGAAAATCGTGTTGGCGACCGCGCGTTCGCGAGCAAACCAGCGGCCGACGCCTTTGCGCTGGCGATCCATGTAGGGCAACAGCATCAGTGCCGTCACGAGCAAACCGGGCACCACCACACCGCCCCAGAACGCCGAGTAGCTGACCAGTTCCTGTAGACCGAGGAAATACCAAGGCGCCTTTGCGGGATTCGGCGGATGAATCGGGTTGGCGAGTTCTTCCAGCGGCGCGTTCCAGAAAATCGCCAGGAACAGCACCACCGCCGTCACCAGGAGAAACAGCAGCAGCTCGCGGAAAACCAGGTGTGGCCAGGAGAACACCTCGTCTTCCGGGTTCTGGCCGACCTGCGGCGTCGTGCCGCGCGCGAGTTCCATCAGGCCGTAGCTCTTGTTCGTCGGCAATTGCTTGAGTTCGACCTGCTGGACGATGTCGCCCGGTTCGTCGGGACGCGACAACCCGCCGTCCTTGCGCACGCGCCAGAGATGGACGGCTACCATCAGCAGCGCCACGGCCGGCAGCACGATGACGTGCAACGCATAAAACCGGGTGAGCGCCTCCTGCCCAACCACGTTTTCGCCGAGCAGCAGATATTTCAACTTGAGACCGATGACCGGCGCGTAGCCGGCGATGTTCGTGCCGACAGTGATCGCCCAGAACGCGAGTTGGTCCCACGGCAGCAGATAGCCGGTGAAGCTCAGCCCCAGGGTCAGCAGAAATAGTCCGACGCCGATCACCCAGTTGAATTCGCGCGGGCGTTTGTAGGCGCCGGTGTAAAACACGCGGCACAGGTGCAGCAGCACGAACAGCACCATCAGGTGCGCCGCCCAGCGGTGCATGTTGCGGATGACCAGGCCGGCGGAGACGACATACTGCAAATCCTTCATGATGTCGTACGCCTTCTCGGTGCTCGGCACGTAATAGAACATGAGCAACACGCCGGTGACGATCAGGATCAGGAACAGATAAAGCGAAATCAGGCCCAGCCCGAGCGAGTAGGAGGCGCGCAGCGAATGGCGGTTGACCTTCGCCGGCTGCACGTGCAGCAGAAAGCTGGAGACCATCGCCTGCGACCGCTCCAGGTTACTCTCCGGCAGTCCGACCCGAAAGATCGAGCGGCCGACACGCGTGCGCGTGAACCACTGCCAGATTCGTTTGGGCAGAGGCGCGTTCACAAGACGAGGTATTTGTCCGCAGCAACGCGCTGGTTCTTGTCCACCAGCAGCCGGTTGTCCTTGCTCAGCGTTACCTGAAACCATTCCAGCCCGCGCGGGGCCGGGCCGCTGACGACATTGCCCTGGTCGTTAAACACGCTGCCGTGGCACGGGCAATGGTAACCATGGTCGGCGCGGTTGACCGTGCAGCCGAGATGCGTGCAGATCGCCGACAGACAGCGGAACGTGTTGCCCTGGCGCACGAGGAAGACCCGCTCATCTTCCATGAACGTCACGGAACCGTCGGGGTAATCGTCGGGCTTGCCGGCCTTGAAGCGCAAACTCGGTTCGTACAGCACGTTCGGCACGAGAAAGCGCACGGCTCCCGCCGCCGACGCCGCCACCGCGAAGGTGCTGGCGAGCCAGCCCAGCGTGAGCTGGAAGAAACTGCGCCGGGAAACTTCGTTTTTGTTTTCCGAGGCGGAATGATTCATATCAGGCGGGCATCAGTTCCACGCGTTCCATGGTGATCGCGCCGGTGGGACAGCGGGCGGCGCACAGGCCGCAGCGGATGCAACGGGTTTCGTCCTTGATGATCGCGCCCTGCTCGCCGCGTTCGGGCACGCGCCCGTAACGCGCGAGGAACGCGCCCTGCAACTTTTCGTCGCCGCGCAGGTCGGCGGCGTCCACCAGCCGCAGGCAGTATTCAGGGCAGACATCGGCACAACCGCCGCAGAGGATGCATTCGTCGCCGTTGAACACCGGACCGACGTGACACTTCAAGCAGCGATCCGCCTGCCGCCGCGCGTCGGGTTCCGGATAATCTTTTTCCACCTCGGCGATCCCGATGCGCCGATCCAGCGGCAGCGTCGGCGGCGGACGGCGAACGAACTTCTCGTAATCGGGCTTCATCCGATACTGGAGCGTGTTGTAAATCGTCACGCGCGCCTGGCGCGGCTCGGCGGGCACGCGGCCCGTGAGGAATTTTGCGATGGAATTCGCCGCCTTCTTGCCTTCGGCGACCGCGGTGATGATAATCCGCGGCCCGAACGCCACGTCACCGCCCGCGAACACATCGGGACGCGACGTGGCCATCGTCGCCGGATCGGTTTGCAACGCTCCGCGCGGCGTCACCTTCAAATTATCTTCGGGACGAATCCAGGCAAGGTCTGCCGACTGGCCGATGGCGAGAACGACGGTGTCGCAATCCACCGTCTCCTCGCTGCCTTCAATGAACACAGGGCTGAACCTGCGGTTCTCGTCGAAGACGCGGCTGGCCTTGATCAATTCGATGCCGGAAACTTTCCCGTCACTACCGACGATGCGCTTTGGACCGAAACGCGTGTGGAGCCGGATGCCTTCCTTTTCCGCCTCCTCGATTTCCTCGCGCGCGGCGGGGATTTCGTCGAGGCTCTCGAGACAATACATGTGGACTTCGGGCACGCCCTTGCGGATGGCCTCCCGCGCCACGTCCAAAGCGAGGCGCACCTCGTCGGGCGCTTCCGGTTCGCGCGCGGTCAACTGCTCCAGCACCGCCGCGGCCTGGTGCAACGCCACGCGCAATTCCGCCTCGCTCATCCCCGCAAACTTTTCCGTCTGGCGGACGACCGAGCGCGCCACGTCGAAGGCGACATTGCCGCCGCCGATGACGACGACTTTGCGGCCGAGGGTCACACGATAACCGAGATTGACGTTCAGCAGAAAATCAATCGCCCGCAGCACGCCGTCGAGCTGCACACCCTCGATGCTCAACTCGCGGCTCTTGTGCGCGCCGATGCCGAGAAAGACCGCTTCGTAACCCTGTTGTTTTAGATCTGAAAATGCAAAGTCCTTGCCCAGCCGGGTGTTCAGACGA
>Ga0187852_1002424_pt1 | contig 15221 bp, 9 predicted proteins | sample June2016WEW_6_40_FD_134511 | JGI IMG/M metagenome (GOLD analysis project Ga0187852, IMG submission 134511) | Peatland microbial communities from SPRUCE experiment site at the Marcell Experimental Forest, Minnesota, USA - June2016WEW_6_40 | ecosystem: Environmental > Terrestrial > Soil > Wetlands...
AGCTTCTGCGGAGATGTTCCCCCCGAGGAATACGAAGCGGCGTACTACGCTGCCAAAGACGTGACCGACGAGGTCGCGTGAAACCAAGGAAATGAGTCTCTAGGAAATCCAGGGCAGTTCAGTCACACCTCGTCGTTACACTGCGAAGAAGGAGGTGGCCGCGTAGCTCAACACCTTGGGGCCGTCACCGAAGTTCCACGCTGAACGGGACATCCTCGACTACACAGGCCGCTTCTCTCAAGATTGTCCAGCGCTTGAGCGACTGCATTGCGGTTAGCTCCACCGACGAGTCCAGCCAACTCGTTGATCTTGATGAGCCAGCGCGTATTCTGAGTTACTTTCCAATGATGGAGAAGGGCCGTAAGGACGCGGCGTTCCACCGTGCGACTTGGTAGACGGTACTGGGTAGCAGCTAGACGACGAGCGAGTTCTCTAAACATGTTTACAGCTGTCGTGGGTGAAGCCCGCGCGATTTCTTGGACGATGGCTCGACCAGATTCAGGGCTGCCATCGCTCAGAAGGGCGCGCAACTTCGCTGATCCACCGACTGGCCGTAATTCACCAGTCCGTATTCCAAAAAGGAGCCTGATCTCCCCAAAGAAGTCGTCCTCCCCAAATATGAAAGCCTGTACTTGCTTGTCAATGTCGAGCGCCAAGAGACCCTGCTCAATGACGTAGAGCCCGATTCCCGGGAGGCCTGGCATTGCCTCCGTGAGTCGCACCTCTTGCCACGGCAACGTCTTCAGCTCTTCGAGTTCGCTGGCCGGGACACCTTCAGAAAAGCGAATTGTCCCAACGGTGCGGGTGGGTTGAACTCGACGTCTTGGCATTCGCGCAACCCTAGTGGCGCGCTTCGAATGCATTCCACAGTGGCGCGTGCAGATTGCAAGTGACCCCGGCAACAATCAAAGCATGTACGACAGAGCGTGGGAGGGTAGCAAGAGTGACAATTGACATGACCTCCAGTGGAGTTAACTACAGGGTCGCCCGGGCCGTTGCTCGTCGGGTATGGGCCGAGTTGGAGGCGCTAGCAGCTGAGCTGGCAGAGACCCACCCGGACCACCAAAACCCGGAATCCATCATCGCCTCGACACTCGTTGAGTTGATGACTCAACTCGGCGGGAGAGAAGAGATTCGTTTCGGAGAAGGGCATCGCTGTTCTAGTGATCAGCAGTCGGGCAGAGCCTGAAAGTTGTCCGCTTTTGACAAGTCCGCGTCCGTGCGAGGTACCTTGCCGGTGTCTTATTCACCACGATGACGTCGACCTCAATGTCACCGGGGCCCGAGGTTTAGTAGCGGTGCGTCTCGTTCTCGATGTCGAGGACCGCGGCAACCTTGGATTGGGCGCCCCACGCCCTGCACAGTGAGGTGATGTCGCCAGAATCGTCCTTGCCAGTGCCCGTCACGAGTCGGTTCGCGAACCAAGAGGTGGCTGTAGCAGGGCGACGGCGGTTGCTGTTCCCCTACCATCCGGGCCTGTGGCCAGCGCCGGGGACTATCTAGACATCACACCTGTCCAAGCCCGGTCCCAGTGGCGCTCGATCCTGGGCCGGCCATCCCGACCCGCCACTCCCCACTTCCGGCAGGTCGATTTTGTTCCGGTCGAGACGCTGCTGTGCCTGGCCGCCATGGCAATCATCGATCACCACCATTACGGCGGCAGTACCAGCCACCTTGCTTCCACCCCAGTCCCGGAGCTCGCCCTCCTCTTTGAACGCACCCCCGCCAGCATCCTGGCCAAGCAGGCCAACCTGGATGGTTCTCGACCCAACGGCGCCCGCCACGAGGTTGAGACCGCCGAAACCCTTCTCAGCGACACCAACCGTCTTTCAGCTATCTACCTGCTCATCATCGATGCCGCGCGCGCCGAACGCATTACTCCCGAACGGCTCCCCGACTTCCTCGGCCTCGAATCGCAAAGCCAATTCGACCTTCTCGGCCAAGATGAGCTGGCTGGTGAAGATTTGGAAGCTGCGGTACTGCCCCAACTACGGCGAGTCGCAGGACGGATGGGTGGCGCCCCCGACCCAGTCACCGAACGGCTGTTGGTCTCTGCAGCCCGGCTCGGCCAGCACCGCTTCGCCAGCCAGGTTCTCGCTAGCTTCGCCCACTCTTGCGGGTTCTGTGGAATGAAGCCCGGCTCAGACCTCGCGCGCCGAGGGTTGCTTGTCGCCTCCCACATCAAACCCTGGAGGGTGTCCACTAACCGAGAACGGCTCGATCCGGCCAACGGGATCGCAGCTTGCCCCACCCATGACGCCGCCTTCGATAGCGGTCTCCTGTGGGTCAACGGCGGCTACCGCATCCATCCGACTGAGACACTCGCGGCCGCCTCGCGGGCCGATCCGGGCATGAACGCATCCTTCGGGCACCCTCCGATCGCGGATGCCCTCTTGCTGCCCGCAGGGAGCGAGCCACCCGCGCGCCGCTACCTCGACTGGCATCACAGGAACGTCGCTGCCGCGTAACAGGCGCACTGCTTGCCACCTAGGTTGGACACGCTCCATTCTCTTTTCTATGTGGTAGCGCTAGGAGACGGAAGGGAGATGTTGCACGCTGAGACTGCGGTGGCAGCGTCACCCACAGACGGCCTGTTTGATTTCGCAGGTGGGCTTTCCAGCTCCGAACGATCTAGATTCCATGCTCGCAAGGTAGGTGGTTGATAACCTGCCCGAGCAGTGATCATGGGCACTGCGGCGATGGCAACGCCTGAACTGGCTCCGCGTTCCGACCTTCTCTTCCCGAGTGAGGTAATCGCCAGGGTCGATGAGCTGCTTGAGCTCGCGTACCGATCCGCCGATCTGGGAAATTTCTCCGACCCACTCGACGAGGCGGTTTACATTCTGCTCAGTGCTCAGACTCGGGAGCGTGTATATCGGCAGGTCTTCGTCTCGCTGAAGGCGAGGTATCCGCGTTGGGAATTGGCTGCGGCAGCCCGCCGAAGCGAGCTCGAAAGAATCCTCAAGCCGGCCGGCTTTCAGAAGCAGCGAGCAGGTAAGCTAAGGGACCTCCTCGCATCCGTGTGTCAAGAAAACCTGGAGCGTGGAGTGGGACCAGCGGCAGGCCGTGACCTGACGCTCGATTTCCTCCGGCAGATGGGCGACCGGGATGCGATGTCATTCCTCCTCCGGCTGCCGGGGATCGGGCCTAAATCAGCACGCTGCATCCTTGCATACTCACTAGGGCGTGAGGCGTTTGCAGTGGATACACATGTTCGGAGGATCCTGGAACGCCTAAAGCTGGTTGTGTGTCGAAATGGCAAGCCTTCTCACGAGTTGATCGAAGAACTTATTCCCAAACCGAAGCGCCTCCGGCTGCACATGAACCTTGTGCACCATGGCCGAGGGGTGTGTCTCTCGGGGCGCCCACGGTGTCACAGGTGCGTTCTTGTGAGTTTCTGTCCGCTTGGGCAGGAAGCGATTGCCGCTGATCGCGAGCCTCCTGTTGCGGTAGAGCTGTTTTCGGGCGCTGGAGGTCTGGGCCTTGGCTTCGCTCAAGCAGGGTTCAAGATAGCAATGGCAGTCGAGCAGGACCGTGATGCAGCACAGACCTATCGCTTGAACCATCCGGGTGTTCCCGTATTAGAGGCAAACATTGCGGCAATCGATGACCGCGACATTGAGGACCTCGCGCCGGGACTCGACGACCTCGATGTCCTGATTGCGGGGCCGCCGTGCCAGGGTTACTCCCACGCCGGGACGCGGGACCCCGAAGCCCCCGTCAACGGTCTGTATAGGCAAGTCTCCCGGATTGCAAAGCTCCTTCAACCGAAACTCGTGCTAGTCGAAAATGTCCCGGGCGTCCGACGCGTTAACGGAGTCGCGTTCGAAGAGCGTATCCGTCGGTCGATCGCGAACGCTGGCTATAACGTTGACAGACCGGCAATGCTGCGGGCAGCCGACTTTGGGGTCAGCCAGAACCGTAAGCGGCTCGTTTTCATCGGTCGGCGAGCTGACCTTGGCCTGTCGCCGCGACCACTTAAGCCCACCCACCGGGTGCCGAGCGAGGAGCCAACCACGAGCAGCAGACGGCTCCCTGAGACGCCCAGGCTCGCCGATCTACTCAAACGGCTGCCGCAGCTTCCCGCTGGTGTTAGTTGCGAGAATGGTGTGGTCGCCGGCCAGCAATTATTCAACGCGTCGACAATGGCGCACTCGGAGAGGGTCGTTGAGAAGATCAGGAAGATCAAGCCTGGCCAGGGACCTATCTCCTACCGGCGCCTTGAAATGGACCTTGCCCGCACGCTGATAGCCGGCCACCGAGCTCTCCCGGTCCATCCGTGGCTCCACCGGACAATCTCAGTCCGTGAAGCGGCCGTTATCCAGGGCTTCCCTGACTCGTTCGTGTTCGCCGGGAGCCGGGCCAACCAGCCGCTACAGGTTGCAAACGCGGTTCCCCCACCATTTGCTCGGGCTCTGGCTCAGCACCTCCTTCGGTTCCTGGCGGACGAGTAAACACCGGTAGCTGTCGTAAGGCCTACGTATCCTCGAGCCTGTGCAGCCGGATGAATGGGAGTCGAGAGTCGGGCACCCGCTCGAAGACAGCACCCAATCCCCGTACCTGAGCTGGAACGACGCACTCGCGGCTCGCTTCTTTTGCCCCGAAGTGGCCGGGCAACCCGTCTACCTGTTCGTCACTGATGACACTCTCCGTGAAATCGGGCAGGCGCTTGGTGGTGGCAAGTCGGAGTTCCTTGCTGCTGTACGTGCCGGTCCCGTCGGCGTCACCCGGGCCGGGCACTGCCAGCGCGCTCTACAAGTGGCCGATCGGTGGCGGGAGCGAGGGCTCCGGTATCCGCCATACATCGCGTATCTCAGCCTCTTCGTCCTTGCCGGCGGCCACGAAGGGGAGTTCGACCCCCGCTCCTACTACCCGCGCTTGTGGGAGCTCCTTGGCGAAGCCGAACAAGGGACACCGCCGTCGTTCGACCGCATGCTGGAACTGTGGGATGACCTCGAGAAGTGGTCCGTCCACGATATGGGCGGGGCACTTGGCCTCTTTGAGGAGAGGATCGTTGGCGGGAAGATCCACATCGGACTTCCGCTGGCGCAAACGATGCTCACTGAGGACGAGCGGCGCGCTCTGCCCCGGATCTTCGCTAGCGCGGGACTGCAACCGGGGAGCCTCCCATCCGATCGCGAGATTCGCCGCGCGTTGACCGTGCACGGGCGATCGTCCCTGCACCGCAGGACCCTTAGCGCACTCGCCCACGACTCTGCCAGCTTCATTGCCGCCTTGCTGGACGTGGTCTCGGATGAGTTCCTCTCATGGGACGGCGAGATCCCCGAGGAGCGCGCCGAGCGGGGTGGCAAGCGGGAGGTAAGTGCAGGACTACGGCTCTGTCTGTCGCTCGATAGGGTTTCGCGTACCGTACGGCCGAGCTTGCGATGCCGGTCGAAGAGTGAGTTCCCTGAGGCGGGCCTCCTACTTAGCGGTTCGCCCATGGTTGAGTCCCTCACCTGTGGGGAGTTCGTTCCTGGCTGGTCCAGCCCGCTCGCATCCGCGGCCGCGGGCGCGGACTTTGGACCATCCGGGGGGGTATGGGATGAAGGCTTGGTGCTAACTGACACCAGTGCCGGCTGGACCCTTCGCCTGCAAAGGTCATCGATCCGCGTCTTCGTCGACGGTCGGAGAGAGCAACTGCCCGGTCTTGTCGAGACGCTAGACGTTCCCCGCAGCCGTTCCTTCTATATCGCGTTTCGCGAGACCTTGGAGCCGGCACTCGAGCATTGGGTCGGGTCCGGTTGTCGGGGATGGCAGCGGATCGAGGTGACTACTGGCTTGCCGTCCGGGTGGCTGCTTGCGTCGATCGAGGAGGCGATAACAGACGATGGTCCTCGGGCGATCGATGACCGCTTGGGCTTCCCCGACCGCCGAACCCTCCGATTCACCGGGGGGATACCCGCTGCTGTCCGCAGCACGTTCTTCTCGTTCGCCCCTCCCCACGTTGTTCTCGAAGGCGCGCAAGCAGGCGACAGCGTTGTCTGTAATGGGAGCCCGCTCCATGAGGAAGAGGCGGCACCCGGTCTGTACTCACTCCCTCAGGGCCTCCCTGTGGATACTAGGGTGGGCATCGAGGCCTGCCATGCAGACGAGGTGATTAAGCGCCGCTCGCTGTACCTCGTATCGGGCGCCCCGTGGCAGTTCACTACCCCTCTCGCGACGCTCGACGGCTACGGCCGCCGCCTTTCGGACGGAGATGAGGGCATCGCTGGTGCCGCGGTTCCCGCAGCGGATCGACCCGACTTGCCAGCTGACCTTCTTCGGACTCCTGGTCTTGGTGCCGGAGCCACGCGGGTGTTCTTCCTCGGGCGCATTCCCGGTCGCGTCGCAGTATGGCCGAGAGAACCTTTACCTGACTGGCAGCCCGTGTGGGCTGTTCCCCTTCACCGTCGCGGCCGTGCGCTCTTCTGTGGCGATTCACTCGACGAGGCCGAGCCGAAGGTCGGACAGGTAGGAGAATGCGACCGGATTACCCTGTGGTGCACGGTGTTCTTTCGTTGGGGCGAAAGGATCACGCCGCCACGGGAGCCTGCATTGAGATCCCTGTGGAACCTGTATCGGAAGGCGGCTCGGGTTGCCTAGCCGCGGGGATACTTTGCTCTTTGCGATCTCCGCACGGCGCCAGCTCAGCTGGCGTTCATTCAGTGAGGTTCTGGATGAGATATTCGTGCCCGACGGCCGTGTGGGGACCGACGTTAAGCAAGTGAGGTCCGCGGTTGCTGCACTCGGATCGTCGCTTGGCCATTGGGACGTAATCCCGGAAGGGCAGAGCGCAAGCATTTACATCGCGCCACCAGCCTTTGCTGTCCTCCCGAGGCCTGGGCTGCCTACGGCGGTTCTCTGTGGCTCCCGGTCGCCGGACACCCTCGCGGTGGTTACCCGCGCGGGCAAGGCCGCTGGGGTAATCGTCCGACAGGCTGCGCAGGAACACCTCCACTCTTACGCCGCAACGCGTATCGAGATCACGGCCGACTCGCACGATCCGTTAGAGCGGTTAGCCGACATGCTGAGCATCGGCTACAGCCACCAGCCAGCCGCATCGGCCCTAGCTATCGCGTGTGGATCCATCACCGACTATGTTGCTTTTCTGCCTTGGTGTACGGACGCTGATCTCAATTGGCTAAGGCGAGATTTCGACCCAGAGCATCTCCGTTTCGTATCTCGCCCAGAGGGCGCGACCCGTGACGGCCTGGTCCTCAGCGCTTACGAGCATCCCTCGGGCTGGGCACGGCAGGAGCGACTGTGGCGCGGCGATCAGTCAGCGATCGCCGACCGGGATTGGGGACGCTTTGCAGTGCTCGCTGACCGCGGCATCAACGTCTATGGCTACGATCACACCGTCGGCACCGTGAGTGTTCCCCGTCAGGTCCCCCTACCTACCATTCCCGCACGTGCTCTCGGCCTATGCAGTGGACGGCCGCCCCGCGTCGAGCCTGGAGAAGGGCTCGGCTCAAACATTTACGCGGATGTTCCGGCAGCCATCGCACGGACTCTGGCCGGGAAACTGGGGCAGCATTGTGACCTGCTGGCCAACCAAGGCGACGGTGAGAGATCGTGATCGACCCAATCGGCTCGTATGCCAGAGTCTCGGACAGCGTCATCTCGTACGTCCAGACAGCCTTCGGGACACGCTTCTCGAGCCTCAACGAAGAGCGCCAAGCTATGCTTCGCGTCCCGGGAGCAATCTCGCAACCGCCATGGATCGAGCCTCTCCCGCGCTATGAGTCGTCGGGCAAGACAATCGCCGATCTCGGCCCAGACGACCTGCCCGGCCTAGCCAGCGGCTCGGCAACAGATTTCAAGACCCTCGCCGCGTGCGGCCTGGTTGGCAAATTCCCCCTGCACCGCCATCAGGTCGAGATGCTGGCGAAAGTGCTGGCCGGCCAAGATTGCGTCATTACGGCTGGGACCGGCTCAGGGAAGACAGAATCGTTCCTCCTTCCCCTCTTCGCCTACTTGGCCCATGAATCAGCGTCATGGGAGCAGCCGGGTGCGCCTCCATCCCACCTTGACGACTGGTGGTGGAGCGACGAGTGGCGGGACCGGTGTCAGCCCCTTGTTGGCAACCGCCGCCGGTGGAGAAGTTCACTTCGGATCCCCCAGAGGGTAAACGAGCGGCGCCCGGCGGCGGTTCGTGCACTCGTGGTCTACCCGATGAACGCGCTCGTGGAGGATCAGCTCAGCAGGATGCGCCGCGCCTTGGACTCAGATGCAGCCCGCGCATGGCTAGCGGCGAACCGGCAGAGTAACCGAATCTACGTTGGGAGGTACACCGGTCTTACACCCGTTCCCGGACACGAGTACCGGCAACCCAACCAGCGCGGCGTGAGTAACCCTGACGGGGACAGGATCATGCGCCTGGCAAAAGCGTTGCGAGCTGCGGATGCAGCTGCCCAAGTCGCCGAGCGTTACGCCCATGAGCCTGGCAAGGAGGACGTTCGGTACTTCTTCCCCCGCCTTGACGGTGCTGAGATGCGTTGCCGCTGGGACATGCAGGACGCGCCGCCCGACATCCTCATCACGAACTTCAGCATGCTCAGCATCATGCTCATGCGGGATGCAGATTCGGGTATTCTCGACAAGACTCGCGATTGGCTCCGGCGCGACGGAAGTGTGTTCCACCTCGTCGTAGACGAATTGCACCTCTACCGCGGAACATCGGGAACCGAGGTCGCCTATCTGCTTCGGCTCCTGCTGGACCGGCTGGGTCTGGAGCCGGGCCATCCCAAGCTCAGGTTCTTGGCCTCTTCTGCATCGCTAGAGCCAGATGACCCGGATAGCTTGCGTTTCCTCTCCGAGTTCTTCGGCACCGCGTGGACCGATGACCGGGTGGTACCTGGCTATCCCGAGCCCCTCCCGCCACGCCCCGCATCGCCACTCGACCCAGGGCCCTTTGCGGCTCTGGCGAACGCGCTGGACGCACCGGACCTAGCAGCGCTGGACGGGGCTTCCTCCGATGCCGCGGCAGCTCTCGGAGGGTCCGGCAGCGGCGGGACCGCCGCGGAATGTTTGGCGGCAGCTGTGACGGGCGCAGCGGGAGACCTCACGTCGAGGATGGTTGACGCATGCGTGATGGACGGCGAGGTCCGCGCGGTGCCCTTTGAGATGTTCTCCACAAACCTCTTCGGGGACAGTCCTGACGCGATGCCAGCGGGACGGGGCTTGCTATATGCACGCGGCGTCTGCGACACGGCGGGTATCTCACCGAACTTGCCATCCTTCCGGCTCCACTGGTTCTTTCGCAATGTCGAAGGCTTGTGGGCGTGCACCTGCGCAAGCTGCGGGTCCCGAGATGCCGCTGGAGATGGTCGCACGGCAGGGCCCCTATTCCTCGATTCGCGGATCCTTTGCGACGCCCCGGGCGAGCGCCATCGTGTGCTCGAACTCCTGTACTGCGAGCAGTGCGGGACAACCCTCTTCGGTGGTAGCCGGATGGTCATCCCGGATGGGGGCGGCCTGGAGCTGCTGACTACCGATCCGGACATCGAGGGGATTCCCGATCGCCAGGCGGCCCGATTCGTCGAGCGCAGAACCTGGGAGGAGTTCGCGGTCTTCTGGCCTTCGGGCGACCGCTCACTCCACCACGAGGCATCCGGCACTTGGAGGCAGCCATCCCTGATCGATGGTCCCGGAATCCGCGCGCGCTGGGTATCGGCTGCGCTGCATCCGAGAAGCGGTCGTGTCGATCTGGGTCCTGGAGCCCCCGGTGCCATAGGGGGCTACCTTTTCGAGCTCACGGGTACGTTCAACCCGGAGCTGGTGAGCGCGCTCCCGGCGGTCTGCCCCGGCTGTGGCAGAGATTACGCCAAGCGCCTGTTCCGGAAGTCGCCGATCCGGGGATTCCGGACAGGCTTTTCCAAACTGACCCAGCTGCTCTCGAAAGAGCTCTTCTACCTAATACCGGGGCCTCCATCAGGATCCCGCAAGCTGGTTCTCTTCTCCGACAGCCGGGAGGAGGCTGCTTCGCTCGCGAACGGCGTAGAGCGATCGCATTACCTCGACCTCGTACGCGAGGCGCTATACGACGAGCTTGCAACTATCGCTCTGGGCGAGCCCCTTCTGTTGGACGACCTGCAAGTCGCGGGAAGACCTCGATCGACGCAGGCCGTCCGCTTCGCTGACACCCATCCCGGTGCAGACGAGCGGCTGCTGCTGCTGATGCGGGCCGCTACGAGCCCAGTGCCCATTTTGGACGATGCAGAGATGATGACCGTGCTGCAGGAGCGTCGTCGCGCGGCGGCGGTCGCGGTTGCGGAACTCCAGGCTCGGCTCGTCTCGCGTACCGTGCCGCTCCGGCTCCTGTTCGATGACGATGCGGCAGATCCAATTTCAGCGGGTGCTCTACTCGTCCGGCTAAAGGCTCTGGGAGTGAACCCTGGCGGTAATGATGTCCTGTATCAGGACTACCGGTACGACAGCTCTTGGCACCGCTGGACCGACTTCTTCGACTGGTCGCGCCGGGAGGCCGGATGGCGAGCCGACCTGTCTCCCGGAGCGCGCGCCACGCGTGAGGAGAAGCTTCGGGCAAAGGTTGTCTCCGAGATCTGTGGTGTCCTCTTCAGCCGTCTCTACTTCGGTTTCGAGTCGGCGGGCCTTGGATACGTGCGGCTCGACCTACCACTTGGGCGGATGGCTGAGCTCGCGTCCGACTGCGGGGCGCCACCCGCATTGTTCGAGAGCATCTGTGACGCCACGATCCGGGTCATGGGAGGGCTTTATCGTTACCCGCAGGAGCCCCAGGACTTTCCCGTTTACGCATGGCCAGACTGGGATATCGTCCGCGCACCCCTCCGCAACTTCGTGAAGGAGTGCGCTGCGCGCAATGGGTTGGGCGAGCAAGTCACTCTGCGCACTGTGCGGGCGGCAGTATGCCAAGACGGCGGGCACTCGAACTTCATGCTCAGGCCCCGCCGTCTGAACGTCCGGCTGGCGCTTCCCGATGACCCCGTTTGGCATTGCCCGGCCTGCCGTCGCGAGCATCTCCACAGCGCAGGAGTGTGCACAAATTGCCTGGAGCCATTGATGCCTGGCCCTGATGCAAGATGCGCAGACCTGCACCTCCGTAATTACTACGCCAGTGAAGCAGTTCAGTTCCGCCAGCCGCTGCGCTTACACACCGAAGAGCTCACCGCGCAGTCTGACGACCAGGCGGAGCGCCAGCGGTTTTTCCGCGACATCGTCGTCGAGATAGACGCAGATCCCGAGCGGCCCCTGGTACAAGAAGTCGACGAGATCGACATCTTAAGCGTAACGACGACAATGGAAGTTGGCATTGACATCGGCAGTCTGCAGGCTGTTGTTCTCGGGAACATGCCCCCAATGCGGTTCAACTACCAGCAGCGAGCGGGCAGGGCGGGGCGCCGGGGGCAAGCATTCGCTGCCGTCCTCACGTTGTGCCGCGGGCGGAGCCACGATGACTTCTACTACCGCCATCCAGAGCGGATCACGGGAGAGAAACCGCCAGTTCCCTTCCTCTCGATGTCCCGCGTCGAGATAGCGGAGCGTCTTGTCGCAAAAGAGGCTCTCCGGCGCGCGTTCCTTGCGGCGGGAGTCCAGTGGTGGGAGAGCCCGGTCCCCCCGGACGCCCACGGGGAGTTCGGCCTGACCGTCGACTGGCTGGCGGACTTGGACCGCCAAGAAGCCATCCGGGACTGGCTCTCGACGTCAACTGAGATCGCCGATATCGCCGCAGCAGTGGCAAAAGGTCCAGGTTGCCCTTCGTCCACCGAGTTGGAAGGCTTCGCTCGAACCCAGCTCCACGCGAGAATTATGAACGCTGTTCAGAACCCGGAACTGTCGGGGGACGGGCTCGCCGAGCGTCTCGCGGAGGGAGCAATCTTGCCGATGTACGGCATGCCATCAAGGAGCCGGCTCCTTTTCCATCAGCTCCGCGGTACAGCGTCCAAGGAGATTGATCGAGACCTCGACCTAGCGGTTACCGAATTCGCTCCAGGGACCGAGCGCACGAAGGACAAGCGCATTTACCAGCCCATCGGCTTTACTGCCCCGTACCTGTACCGGAACGGACGGTGGGAGCCATCCTCTGACGATCCCCTTGTTGGGCGTCGCTGGATGGAACGGTGTGAGCAGTGCCATTTTACGAGCACGTCCGATGCCGAACCCGCTGACACCGTCTGCCCGCAATGCGGCTGCACACGCGACGCGAAGCCGGCAGCATTCCGTGTCTTTCGGTTTGCCGTCCCGCTTGGCTTCCGGACAAGCCTGGGTCACGGCCAGGATGCCAAGGAGGAGGGCGAAGTCATGGCGACCGGGGCAGCCAGCGTGGCCGAGTCTGACCGGCGCCCCTGCCTTCGAGTTAACGGAAGCAACACAGGTCTCGGCTACTCCACATCAGGGCGCGTGTACAGGATCAATGACCGTCGTGGCGCTCTCTACCGAGGGCAGCTGGGAACAACTGCCCGCCGGGGTCAGACTCTCCAGCATCAGTGGATCGACGAGCGGTTCCAATCCCTAGATGGCATCACGTTCACGGCTGACGCGCCCTTGGAAGGCGTCGCTCTTGCCGCTCCCAAGACGACGGACGTTCTGCGCATCCGGCCAGCATCCGTCCCTGAGGGGCTTACGCTCGATCCGCTTGCCTCGCGCGGAGGGGTCAAAGCGGCCTTCTACTCGGCGGCCTTCATCCTCCGGTCGCTCGCCGCTGAACTACTCGACACCGACCCCGACGAGTTTGACGTCAGTAATGTCCGCCAAGTCGAGCTGGATGACGGCGAGAAGGTTGGCGAGATCGTCCTCAGTGACCATCTTGCCAACGGCGCGGGCTTCGTTGCATGGCTGGAGCTGCATTGGCAGGACATCCTCGCTCGTGCCACAAGCACCAGCGAACCGCCCAGAACGTTTATCGGTGAGTTAACTTCCCCTCGCCACCGGGCTACCTGTGACTCGTCCGGGTACGATTGCCTCCGGCAGTACCGCAATATGAGTTATCACGGTCTCCTCGACTGGCGCCTCGGGCTTTCCCTCATCCGGTGCCTCGCCAGCGACACATTTGCCGCTGGGCTCGACGGGGATTTCGGTGTACCCGACCTCGACGGCTGGCTACCGTTTGCTGCAGAGCGCCGCGATGCCTTCTGTGCAACGTTTCAGTGCAACCCGCGAGAGTTCGGTCCGCTACCAGGATTCGATATCGGCGGAATGCAGGTGCTCGTAGTACATCCGCTGTGGGACACGTATCGGCCCCATGCCATGCTCGCCGAGGCTCGCGCCTCTGCATCTCCCGGTGCGCCCAAGCACCTCGATACCTTCAACCTGCTCCGCCGTGAGAGCTGGTGTTACCAGTCACTTGCTTGGTGAGCGCCGACCCCGGAATCCTCGCTCCACTCCCAAATCTGGAACCGCTTGGGCCAGTCTCACCCAGCCACGTCATAGGACTGCAAGCTTGCGCCTTGCGCGAGGTGTGGGCCGCCAACAGAATCCGACCATTGCTTCCCACTTCACCCGCCGCGAGGCTCGGGACTGTGGCACACAGCCTGCTGGAAGAGGCGGGACGAGGCCGTTTCACGCAGACGAGGCCCGGTGCGATCGAACGCCGATGGGATGCCCTACTTGACGCTGCCGAAGATACGGCAACTCGCAGCTGGCTCGACCGCCACCTCGTCCCGTTCGCTACGGCGATTCCAGACTTCGAAGTGCGGCGCCTCCAAGCGATCACAACGGCGCGTTCGCTAACCGCCGAGGCTTCGGCAGTCGAAAACACGCCCCTCTCGCCGCACCAGCCGCCTATCGGATGCGAGATGGCAGTGGTTACACCTGATGAGCGAGCGGCTGGGCGGATCGACGTGGTATGCGCATCGGACGACGGTCCGATCTTGAAAGACTACAAATCCGGCGCGATCTACGACCGCGCTAATAGCCGACGCGCTGTCAAGCCAGAGTACGCAGTGCAGCTGAAGCTGTACGCGGCGATCTACGCGGCAATGACGGGAACGTGGCCCTCCCGTCTTGAAGTCGTACCGATTAGTGGGCCCCCCGAGCCTGTTTCGTTCACCCGCGAGGAGTGCGAGTACCTGCTCGATGAGGCAGTACAACTTCGAGACCGTATCAACACTTTGATCAGCGCTGGAGGGACGCTCGCCTCTCAAATCGACCGTCTCGCCACGCCATCTCCCCCTGTGTGCCGCTATTGCGCATACCGGCCCCAGTGCCCGCCATACGTGAAGGCGCGGGCACGTGATCGCGGCGCGGTATGGCCACTTGACGTTCGTGGGCATCTTGTTGAGCAGCGGAAACTCGGGAATGGCCGCCTGCTGCTGGTGCTCGACAGCGAAGGAACCACCGTCCACATTCGAGGTGTCGATCCGTCTGCCGAACGCCATCCGGCGCTAACTCGGATGACCGTGGGCGACCCGTTGGCCGGCTTCAATTTGAGGCCAGAAGGTAACCCGGCCTCCTTTGTGGAGGGATCGTTCACCGTCTTCTATCGCGTTCTTTCGCCGGAAGAGTCTGACGCTTCCGATTCAGAGACAGGGGCCGTCTGAGTGAATGGCAAAGTCACTGCTGTGTGCGCCGTTTAGCCCGTCAGCAAGTCCCGTAGACGAACCGACACGGTCGCGCCCGCATTGCGACCCTGGAGAGTGGTTTGAGTTGCCTGAACCGTGTTGGTGGGCCACCTCCCAGGTTGTCCGAAAGACAAGTTGCCACCGACGACATATATGGAGATTGCGTGAGGGCACGCGCATCAGGTGTGCTGTCCGGTGGCTCCGTCTTGCGAGAGGGACCTAGGCCCGTCAGCGCAGTCCGGTGACGACGACGAGGATGATTTCACACTGACCCACGGAGGCCTCGAGCGGATTGCAAGGAGACTTAGTCGGGGGCTCGGCACGCGAGGTGCCCCGCATGCCACGATCGATCAGGTTGTGGAAGAACCCCGTTCAGTACAACACCGCTGCCGTTCGGTACTCGGTGTAGGGGGGCAGTACCCAGCACAGGGTTTCTGGACCCCCTCCATCGGTTGGTTTCACACCGTCGCCTTGGCCGTCAAGGTCGACATTGCGAGGCGCCGACACGGAAGGTGACCCTGCGGGTCGGCTCGTTCCTCGCCTCACCATCCGGCCTTCGCTTCTCACTCTCGCTGCGCTCGCTCCCTTGACTGCCGGCTCCGGTGTGGGCAATCGGCTTTCAGCGATTGATGACGGACCAGGCGGGGCGACAAGCGCCCCACCCGCCATCAATCACAAGGAGAGACACACCATGACAAC
>Ga0187852_1002431_pt1 | contig 15195 bp, 16 predicted proteins | sample June2016WEW_6_40_FD_134511 | JGI IMG/M metagenome (GOLD analysis project Ga0187852, IMG submission 134511) | Peatland microbial communities from SPRUCE experiment site at the Marcell Experimental Forest, Minnesota, USA - June2016WEW_6_40 | ecosystem: Environmental > Terrestrial > Soil > Wetlands...
GCAGGCGCTCATCACGGATGTCGGTAGCACCAAGCGGCGGATCTGCGAGCTGGCAGCGGAACTCTATGCTCAACGGCCGCTGTTTTTAGGCGGGCACCCGATGGCAGGCAAGGAGCGGTCGGGACTTGAGAACGCCGATGCGCGCCTTTTTGAAAATGCCCGTTACGTCCTGACCCCGATCAAACCGGAACATCTAGAGGACGTGCGCGTGCAGGCTTTTCGCGCCCTCGTGGCTGCAATCGGAGCGCGTCCGCTGACGAGCGACCCAGCGGAGCACGACTTGGCCGTCGCGTACCTTTCCCATCTTCCCCAGTTGCTCTCCTCGGGCTTAGCCAGCCTGATCGAGGAGAAGCGCACGGCCGAGGGCCTGGCTCTGCAAGTGGCGGCTTCAGGCTTCCGCGATGTGACTCGTCTCGCCGACAGCCCGTACTCGGTCTGGCGAGACATCTGTCTGACCAATACAGGGAACATTCAAATGGCCATCGACGCGCTGATTGAGAAATTGGACTCGATCAAGGTCCATCTGAGTGATCGCGAACTGGAGCAAGAGTTTCTTGCGGCCCACCACCTTCGTGACAAGCTGCGCGAACTGGGCTGAGTCGAACAGGAGGTCCGCGGGGCCGACATACACCACCCGCGTTCGGGAGGAGGCACGCGTGGAGATCAACAGCATCGTTATTGTCAGCCTCATCTCACCGAAAGAAAAAATCTGGGGGCAACTCACGATGCTGGAGTCCAGAGGGGCTACCGTGCGGGGAATCGAACTCGATGCCTTCGATGACTTTCTCCGTCAAGTCATTAAGCAGGAGGAAACCGCGGTCGCCTTGAACACGGTTTTCATTCCCATGCATCGCGTGGAGCGCATCATTGTCGACGAGCCCAGCGGCTCAATCCCTTCGCTCGCTCAACGATTCCACGACAAAGTGGGGCTGACCATACACGAGTACCTGGGCATTGATGTCCCGCGCGTCTGATTGTGCAGCCCCAGCCGGGTCGTTCTCCTCTCAGCAGGAAAGCCTCAGCGGATGAAGTGCCGCTAGAAGCGCCTCGCGAGATCTCGTTATGAATTGTGCGGAGATTCTTCAACTTCTTGCCTCTCGTCCTGATCCCCACGCAGTGGAGGGAATGGCGCGGTTCGGGATTGTGGCGAAGAAGGTTTACGGCGGATGGTCAACTCCGGCACTGAAGAAACTGGCGCGCGGAATTGGCCGCAACCACGCCCTGGCGCAGGAGTTGTGGGGATCAGAAGTTCACGAAGCGCGCGCGCTCGCCACACTCGTCGACGATCCGGCGAGGGTCAGCGAGCGGCAGATGAACCAATGGGCGAAAGATTTCGACAATTGGGCGGTTTGTGACGGCGCCTGCATAAACGTTTTTCGCTACACCCGGCATGCTCATCGGAAATGCGTGCAGTGGAGCGCGCGACCCGAAGAGTTCGTCAAGAGGGCGGCGTTTTCATTGATGGCAGGATTGGCCGTAGCGGACAAAGCAGCGAGCGATGATGCTTTCATTAAGTTCCTGCCCCTGATCAAAGATGCGGCATTGGACGAGAGAAACATGGTGAAGAAGGGTGTGAACTGGGCGCTGCGGCAGATCGGAAAGCGCAACGCGCGACTGAACCGGGCCGCGCGGGCTGCCTGCCGCGAGATTCGCCGCCTGGATTCACGCGCCGCTCGCTGGATTGCCTCTGACGCTCTGCGCGAGCTCGAGAGCCCTGCTGTGCAAGCCAGGCTTAACAAACGCAGGGCTCCCCGGCCGGAGGATCGTCATTGACACTGCCAAGCCCTTGAAGCCATATTAACTGAACCGTTATGGTCACCAGAATCTTGACACCGTCTAACCAGATTACCTTGCTGCGATTGGTGTTTGTGCCGGTTTTCGCGATCCTAATCCTGGACCGGCACTATCGCGCGGGGCTGGCGGTGCTGACGGCGGCGGCACTCTCCGATATTCTGGACGGCACGGTGGCTCGCCTGTTGAAGCAGGAGAGCGCGCTGGGCGTGGCCCTTGATCCGATCGCCGACAAAATCCTGATGACCACTGGGTATATCACCCTTGCGCTTCGCGGCGCGTTGCCATGGTGGCTGACAATCGTCGTGCTGAGCCGGGATGTGGCCATTGTCATGACTGCGCTCTTGATCTCGCTGGTGGCGGGGTACCGGCCTTTCCACCCCTCTCTCCTGGGAAAAACTTCTACTGCCGCGCAAGTGGCGACCCTGTTCGCGGCGGTGTGCTGCCGGGCTCACATCCCCCACGCCACCACCCAGTTGGTCACTGTTTTCATTTACGCTGCCGGCGTTCTGACGTTGGCCTCGGGAGTCCATTACGTGTTCTTGCTGCGCCTGCGGTCCGGCCGCCGCGAACTCGAGCACGCCGCGGAATCCCATAAAGGCTAGGCTGAAATCCGCGTTAGAGATTTGTAGCGGCCCCCCGTCCCCCCGTCTGAGACACAGGCTTCACCTATGGCTAATGATATTCTTCTTTTTGGAATAAGCCTCAGTCTTGGAAAGAGAAAATCCGGGAGGTTGTGATGGCTGAATCTGTTGGTGATACTGCAAACGGTCCACTCACGGCGTTGTCGGAGGAGGAGCGCATGTTCCGGGCGATGGCCCGCGAATTCGCCGTGAACGAAATCCTTCCTCACGTCGAAGCGATGGATCGCGAGGGTGCATTCAACTGCACGCTGCTGGAAAGGATCTTTGCGCAGGGTTTTATGGGAATTGAGGTCCCCGAGGCTTACGGGGGCAGCGGGGGTTCGTTTTTCCTGGCGATATTGGCCATTGAGGAATTCTCGCGCGTGGATGCTTCGGCGGGCGTAGTAATTGACGTCCAGAACACGCTGGTGAACAACGCGTTGCGGAAATGGGGAACGGAAGAGCAGAAGCAGAAATTCTTTCCTCGCCTCGTGCGCGACACGCTGGGCGCATACGCGCTGTCGGAGGCAAGCTCGGGAAGCGACGCCTTCGCGCTGGGCACGCGCGCGCGCGAGGACGGCGACCAGTTCCTCCTCAACGGCCGCAAGCTTTGGATCACCAACGCCAAGGAAGCAGGCCTGTTCATCGTCTTTGCCAACGCCCATCCCGAGGCCGGCTATCGGGGCATCACGGCTTTTCTGATCGAGAGCGGCACGCCCGGCTTCACCGTGGGCAAGAAGGAAGACAAGCTTGGCATCCGCGCTTCCTCCACCTGCGAGCTCATTCTGGAAGACTGCTGCGTGCCGAAGGAGAACGTGCTGGGCGAAATCGGAAAGGGCTACAAGGTGGCGATCGAGACGCTGAACGAAGGACGCATCGGCATCTCCGCGCAGATGGTGGGCGTTGCGCGCGGGGCGCTGGAGAACGCTGTTCGCTACGCGCAGGAGCGTAAACAGTTCGGCAGGCCTATCGCCGAGTTCGAGGCCATCCAATTCCAGTTGGCCCGCTTGTCGACAGAGGTGGAGGCAGCGCGCCTGATGGCCTATAACGCCGCGCGCTTGAAGGACGCAGGGCTGCCCTTCCTGAAAGAAGCCGCCATGGCCAAATATTTTTGCTCACAAGTGGCGGAGCAGGTCGCCTCAGAGTGCGTGGAAGTCTACGGCGGCTATGGCTTCACCCGCGATTATCCCGCGGAGAAATTCCTGCGCGACTCGAAGATCGGGAAGATCTACGAGGGCACATCGTTTATGCAGCTTCAAACCATAGCCAAGATTGTCCTGGGAAAGTAAGTGGGCGCGGTGGCTACCCCCCGACTTAAGTCTTTGGCTCATCGACTGTGGGATTGTACCTTTCCAAGTGAGCGGATTCCGGCAGGATTGTGCTTACCGATCGCGGCTCATCATGAGCCTCCCTCCTGTGGCGCATTGGGGTTGCAAATATGGATTGGAAAGATTTTCTCCGGCGGATATTTCTGATCGATCTGATCAACGGGTTGCGGCTGACGTTTTCCTATCAGCGCCCCGACGCCGTGTATACCGAGCAGTACCCCCTGGAGCGGCCGCCCGTGGCGGAGCGTTATCGGGGTGCGCCGCGGTTGAACAATCATCCCGAGTCGGGTGAGACACTGTGCATCGCCTGCAATCTTTGCGCGATTGCCTGCCCGGAGAACCTGATTGTGGTGGGATGGGCGCGCACGGAAGACCGCAAAAAGCGGCTGACCACCTTCACCTATGACCTTTCGCGCTGCATGTTCTGTGGGTTGTGCGAGGATGCATGTCCCGTGGACGCGCTGGAGTTGACACAGGACTTCGAGATCGCCAACTACTCGCGCGAGGGCATGATTTGGGACCGCCAGGCGCTGGAGGAGGGCCCGCAGCCGGCTCGTTATACAAGGTAATCAGCCACACGTTGGCGCAGAGGCGAATGCAACCATTGAGAGGACATCTCTCTTACTATGAGGCGAGGGTGAAGAACGTTCTCCCTCAATGAACTCGCCCTGTTGCCGCCATAGTTGGGAAAACGCCGCGGGTCATGCGTACGGCCCGCGGCGGAAACACTATTTCTTTTTGGGAGGCACAACGGCGTCTTTGAACGCTTTGGCCAAACGGAACTTTACGACGGTCTTGGCCGGAATCTTGATCGGCTCGCCGGTTTGTGGGTTGCGGCCCACGCGCGCTTTCCGGTTCGCCTTTACAGCTTTCCCTAAGCCGGGGACTACAAATTGACCTGAGGCTTTGGCTTCCTTGGTTGCCAGTGCGACCAACTCCTCAAGGACACCTGCGGCCTCCTTCTTTTGAATGCCAGTCTTCTCAGCCAGATGAGATACAACCTGAGATTTAGTCATGACCTTCGCCATTTGCTGCTCCTCTCCGCTGCGTGTTTGTTGGATTGAAACCGCGCCATGAATACCGGGCCTCAATGTAGTCAATTACCAATTGACTGTCAAGAGATTTTAACGGAGGCGCAGCCGAAAAAGCCACATAAAATGCGCCTACCGTGAAGTCCCCTGCATGCCGCCAGCCGGATTTGCGGAGGGGCGATTGCAAAGCAGGGGGGGGTTGGCTATATTCCCAGGAGGAGAATCCAATGCCGCTTTTTGAATTTAAGTGCCGGGATTGTGGTACGACTTTTGAAAAAATCGTTTCCTCTTCCACCACCGAGGTATCGTGCAAGGCGTGCGAAAGCCCTAAGGTGGAAAAGCTGTTATCAGTATTTGCCGTGGGCACGTCCGCGCGTTCTGCGGCCTTAACTGAATCAGGACCCTGTAGCTCCTGTGGTGCTGCGCAACGCGGAATGTGCGGGGTGGAATAGATCAGGTGTCATGTTTCAGGTTTTGCCAACACCTGACACGTGGCGCCTGATACCTATGACTCATCCGCGCATCCAGCACCTGCTCCTCGGCAATTGATGATGAAACTGTCGAAGCATTTCCTTGATTCCGGTATGAGCGATGCCGGGGAGGTCGATGCCTAAAATCGAGGTCAGGCTGCTGAAGAACGTCGATGAGGCCCGTCAGTGCGAGCTGGTGCAGACGCACGTTTGGGGCGCGCCGGGGGTTACACGTGAGGCTTTGACGGCGGCGCAAAAGTACGGGGGAGCGCTGATTGGAACCCTCATCAACGGCAAAGTGGTGGGTTTCATTTTCGCGTTTCTAGCCCAGTACCATGGTGAGTTGGCCCACTGGTCGCACATGATGGCGGTGGAAGGGAAATACCGTGACCAGGGATGGGGTTTCAAGATGAAAATGGTTCACCGCCAAATCGCTCTGGAGCGCGGCCTCAAATTTATCTGTTGGACATTCGACCCTTTGCAAAGCCGGAACGCCCACTTAAACATCTCGCGTTTGGGCGCGCGGACGGAAGAATATGTGGCGGACTGTTACGGGCGCTTTCCCAGCCTGCTGGAGAAAGGCTTACCCAGCGATCGCTGGGTGGCGAATTGGCGTATCTCGACACGGCGGGTGGAAGAGTACCTGGCCGGGGAAGTTCCGCCCTTTGACCCGAAGCTGCCGCGGGTGAACGAAACACGGCTGAGCGCCCAGGGCTTTCCGCAGAACCGGACGATTCGGCTGGACCTCAACCATCGCCGCTTGCTGGTGGAGATTCCGGCGCAAACCGACGCCATGCGGACGACTGCGATGCCCCAGGCGCGCCGCTGGCGCCTGGAAGCGCGCCGCATCTTTCAACATTACTTGTGCAAGGGATATCGCGTCGAGGACTTCTTCCCACCCCAAACGGTAACCGAAGGGCGCTGCTTTTATCTGCTTCGTCGCCAGGGGTAGGGCGGCGGGGCCACGATCCAAGTGGACACGCAGGGCTCGACGTCGACCTACGGTCTCATCCAGCCGTTTTGTGCCATCCACATGTACACCTGCTGCAACCACTCGTCGGGTGAGATCAAGAAGAACCCGTGTTGACCCTGACGAAACAGGACCATCTGGGCCGAAACCTTGTGGTGGTGCAGGGCCTCGTAGAACCCAACACTGTTATCGACATCCACCAGACTGTCGTCGCTAGCGTGCAGCAGTAGAGTGGGTGGCGTCCGCTCCGAGACATGCAACTCATTCGAGAACTCCTGAATCTGCGCCGCACTCGGATTCTTGCCGAGCAGGGCATCGCGTGATCCCATGTGTGTGAGTTGATCCGTCATGCTGATGACGGGATAAACGAGGATCATGAAATCCGGGCGCAGATTTCCGTTCGCCGCATCGCCGAGATAGTTCTTTTCAAAATGGGTCCCCAAAGTCGATGCCAGGTGACCGCCCGCAGAGAAGCCGATTATGCCGACTTTGCCCGGATCGATCTGCAACTCCGCGGCGTGTTGGCGCACGAGCTTGATGGCCTGCTCTGCATCCTGCAACGGGCCAATGGATTTATCTTTCATCGTGACATCACTGGGCAGGCGATATTTCACAATAAAGGCCGCGATCCCATGATCTCGGAACGCCTCGGCAATACTTGTGCCTTCGAACTGATAGCTCTCACCTACATAGCCCCCGCCGGGAAAGATGATGATGGCTGATCCGCCCGCTTTGATCTTGGCGGGCAGATAGCTGGTGAGGGTGGGCCGGGAGACCTTCTGGATAAATCTGAGGCCTCCCATCGCCTGGGTCTCCTCCTGGTCGGGGGAGTTGATGGAGTTTGGAATTTCCCCGGAGTAGAGTGGCATGGTCGTTGGCTGCGGCGGGATGATCTGGTCGAAACGAATCGCGGGTTGTGGGGACACGCGGGGAGGGCCTGCTGTGCCATCGCTGAACCACGGGACAGAACTAAAGCGAGAAGTATAATCAGGATGTTTATCCGCATTTGAAGGTCAAATCCTTTTCTGGCAGTGACCGCTGAGGCGCAATTTCCCTTTTGGGTCCCAGCCGCCTCATAGCTTACAACCTTCGCGGGGTTGCAGCTCCCTGAGTTTTCGTTGCCGGCGTCTCGCGGTTCGGGGCCGGGGTGCAGGCGTCGCAACCGGAGTCCCGCCAGGGCTGACCGCGGCCTTCCCCTCCGGTTCTTTCAACCACCTCCTGCTCAGCTTGACTTAACTCCTTCGCGCAAGTTATCTTAGTGGTTCGATTGTAACGAAGGAAATCCAAGCGGGGAGCATTGCGTCTTGAAACGTACCTATCAACCGAACCGCCGGCGCCGCGCCAAAACTCACGGCTTCCGGATTCGCATGAGAACTCCGGGGGGGCGCAATGTGTTGCGGCGTCGCCGTCAGAAAAGCCGCCATCGCTTGATACCCTAAAGAGATCGTTTGACCTCTCAAGCATTCCCCAAGACTTTTCGGCTGCTACGGCGAGGCGAGTTTCGGCGGGTATACGACGAAGGGCAGCGCCGCAGCGCCTCACTATGCACGGTCTTTTTCCGGCCCAATGGACTACCACATTCACGCCTGGGAATCACTACACCCGTGCGTCTGGGGAGAGCTGTGCGGCGCAACCGGCTGCGGCGGCGAGTGCGCGAGGTGTTTCGGCTGAATCGGGCGAATCTTCCGGGGGGCTGGGATTTGCTGGTCAATCCCCGCGAAGCCGTGGGGAAAGTTCCCTTCGCTACGCTCCAGAAGGAACTGCTGCGGTTGTTTCCCCAGCAGCCTCCTGGTTCCGAAGTCGGATAGGCTATAGTAGGCAGGGGACAAGGTATAGGGGAGAGGAAAACACTGAGGACTGCCCTGTGCCCCGTAACCGGTCACGAGTGATCCTCGGCGGCATGCTGAAGCTTCTAGCTTTGGGAATGATTCGTTTCTACCAGGCGTGCCTCTCGCCCACAATCCCTCTGGCTTGCCGGTTCTACCCTTCCTGCTCCGCATACGCCTTCGAAGCAGTGGAAAAATGGGGAGTATGGAAGGGTGGGCGACTGGCCTTGGGACGTCTGCTTCGCTGTCGGCCGAGGGGCAGTTTTGGCTACGATCCAGTACCCGAAAGGCAGATCTCAGGTACAGGGAACACGTCATAGAACAAAAGTCGCTGTTCCCCGTCACCTGTCCCCTGTAACCTGCAAACTAACCTATGAACCTTGATCAAGAAAAACGCGTGATGATCGCATTCGCGCTCTCCATTGGAATGCTCGTGTTGTATCGCCTCTACGTGGCCAAGGAACCGCCTCCGCAGCCGAAGAAGGCCGCGGCAGTGACGACCGCGACCACTCAGCCGGGGCCGGGAGCGCCCAAAGCCACGGGCCCCACTGCGCCTGTCGCGCCTCGCGCACCCGTGGCAATGCCGGTATTGCAAGGGACAAAGCCCGAAGACGTCGTGGTGGAAGGCAAGTTCTACCGCGTGACCATTTCAACCCAGGGGGCGGTGGTCAAGAGTTGGGTGCTAAAGGGATATCCGAAGGGCGAACAGGTCGAAACCGTCAACGGTCCGGCCTGTGACAGCCTGGGTTACCCCATGAGCTTGGACTTGGCGGATTCCGAGCTCAAGACGCAAGTCAACCAGGGAATTTACGTCGCCAAGGCAACTGACGGGCGCCCTGCTCCCGCCGGGCACGAATCCGAAGTACATTCCGGCACCACCCTTTCCCCTCCTGTCGCCCTGACCTTCACCTATAGCGACGGCAAGGTGCAAGCAAAGAAGCAATTCTCCTTCGGCGCGGATTATCTAGCCAAGGTTGAGGTTAGCGTCATTAACGGCCAAAATTACAAGCCGGTTGAGGTCACATGGCCGGGCGGATTCGGCGACCAGATGTTGACGCCATCGATGTTCGAATCCATCCGCCAAGGCGTTTACGGTTCGATTGGCGACCTTACCACCGTCGCGCAGGGAAAAATAAAAGAACCTCGCACCATTCCCGGGCCACTGCAACTTGCGGGACTGGAGGATAAATTCTTCGTCGCGGTCTTCCTTCCCGACTCGCCCGACCAGGCCTCCTTCCGGCTAGCGCGGCAAGAGTGGTCGCCGCCCGATTGGACCGAGAAGCAAAAGCCCACACCCCTTGGTGCCAGCCTGGTAGAAACCCAGCCAAAGGCCCTGGACTTTCGCCTATTTGTCGGCCCCAAAGCCTTGGACGTGCTCAAGTCCGTGACCCCCCCCTTGGATTCGCTGGTGGATTTTGGCTGGTTCAGCATCGTTGCCAAGCCTCTGTTCATGGGCTTGCGATATATCCACGACCACTGGATTCACAATTATGGCTGGGCCATTGTTCTACTGACTCTTGTCATCAATATGGCGATGTTCCCGCTAAAGATCAAAAGTCTTCGCTCCGCGCAGGAAATGCAGAAAGTTGCGCCGATCATCAAGGGCATCCAGGACAGGTACAAGAACTATAAGTTCAACGATCCGCGCAAACAGAAGATGAACGAAGAAGTCATGAAGGTCTATAGCGAGCACGGCATCAACCCCTTGGGCAGTTGCCTGCCCATGCTGTTACAGTTACCTTTTCTTTACGGTTTCTACCGAGTGCTCGACCTCGCTATCGAACTTCGCCACGCGCATTGGATTTGGTGGGTCAGCGATCTGTCCGCGCCAGACCGGCTCCACGTCTTTGGTTTTTCGGTGCCGGTCCTTGTGATCCTGATGACCATCGCTTCATTCCTGCTGCAGCGGATGACGCCGATGGCCACCGCCGACCCGAGCCAGCAACGAATGATGATGATGATGCCGCTCGTTTTCGCGTTCATGTTCTTCCGCCTTCCTAGTGGCATGGTCCTTTACTGGCTAACCAGTAGCGTGGTGCAGTTACTCCAGCAGGTTTTCATCAACCGACAGATGCCCCCGCCAGCGCCGCTTCCCATTGCGCGCAAACCCGCTGAGGCGAGGAGGTGAAACATGCCCACGGATCGTCCATCGGGCGAACCTAACTGTGATGCCACGCCAAAGCCCGGCGCTGCGGATTTCGAAAGATACATAAGCCTGATCGAGTCATGGCTTCACGAAATTATTGCGCGAAGCCCCTTCAAGCTGCATTTTTCCCTTCAGAAGCCCTCTGCCCAAGCCGAGGACGCCGAGGAACTGGAGTACGTGGTGGATTTTGCCGGGGCGGACGCCGATCTGCTCCTGGAAAAAAACGCCACGCTCTTGCATGCCCTCGAGCACTTGGCATTGAAGGCCATTCGGTTGGATGAGGAGCATGTCCATAGAATTGCCTTTGACTGCCAGGATTGGCGGCGAACGCGAATGGAGGAACTGCGACTGATGGCGCGGGTAGCGGCTGAGCGAGTGATCGAAACGGGCGCCCCCTTTGTTCTAAATCCTATGAACCCACGCGAGCGGCGCATCGTCCACTTGGCATTGAAAGATCAGCGCCAGGTTCGGACCCAGAGTGAAGGAAAGGGAGCCGAACGCCAAGTCGTGATTTTCCCCGCCAAAACCTCGGGAAATTAGATGCTCGGGTAATATGACGAACGAACAGGCCCAGATTTCGAGATCGTCTTCTGCTCACCCGCTGAGCCGATCGCCCGATCTCGAGATCTCCCGATGACGAGCGAAGACACCATCGTCGGCATTTCTACTCCGCGGGGCAGGGGAGGCTTGGGAGTCGTGCGGCTCTCAGGGGTTCGCGCCATCGAGATTGCCACCCGCCTGATCCAACTGCCCAAGTTGCCCTTGGAAACCCAACGCGCGACACTAGGCGCCTTTGTGGAAAGGCCATCGGCCCGAGTGCTCGATCAGGTAGTGGTGACCTGCTTTCGCGCGCCGCATTCTTACACCGGGGAAGACGTGGTGGAGGTTTCCTGCCACGGCGCCCCGATCATCCTTCGGTACTTCCAGGAATGCTGCTTGGGCCAGGGGGCGCGTGCGGCGGGGCCGGGTGAGTTCACGATGCGCGCATTCCTGAAAGGGCGCATCGATCTGACCCAGGCCGAGGCGGTGCGCGATTTAATCGAGTCACAAACGCTCTACCAGGCCCGCGTCGCCGCTCGACAACTCGAGGGCTCTGTCTCGACACGTTTGAAACCGCATAAGCAAGTCTTGCTCGAGCTCATCGCGCGGCTGGAAGCGGGCATCGACTTCGCCGAAGACGACGACGCCGTCATCGAGTGGCAGGAGATTCTCACGAGACTAGACCAGATCACCGCCGATCTGGAAAAGCTTACGGAGGGCTATGAGTACGGCCGGATCGTGCGCGAAGGGTTGACGCTCGCCATTGTGGGGCGGCCCAATGTCGGCAAGTCGAGTCTGTTCAATTGTCTCCTGAATGAAGAACGCGCCATCGTGACCCCCGTACCCGGGACTACGCGCGATCTGGTGACGGAAACGGCCAACCTCGGTGGCATCCCCGTGCGTTTGGTGGACACCGCAGGCGTCCGCGAAGCGCGAGATGAAGTCGAAAAGATCGGCGTGAGGCGCACCTATTCCGCTATCGCCGATTCGGATTTGCGCCTCCTGGTGGTCGATTCCTCGGCATCGTGGACTGAGGATGATTCCGTTCTCCTCGAAAAACTGCGTCCCCTAGGTTCCCTGCTTGTAGCTCTGAATAAGTCGGACCTGTCACCGCAATGCCCGTTGGCGCAGGTCACGAGGTTTGTGCAAGGGGACATCCTCTCGGGAACGACGACCCCGGAGATTGTTCGCACGTCAGCATTGACCGGCGAGGGAATTCAGCAACTCAAAGAGAGAATTCTCGCCCTCGCGGCCCCGGAGCGCGACCTCGCGCCGGAAGGCGAATTCATTACCAACCAGCGCCACCAGCAGCTTATCAAGAATTCACTCGGGGGTTTGGCCAAGGCCCGCCAGGCTGCGGAGCAACAAACGCATCATGAGTTGCTCCTGCTGGACCTTTATGACGCGCTGCGGCCCCTGGACCTGATCACCGGCGCCACTTACGCCGATGACGTCCTTGACATCATCTTTAAGACATTCTGCGTGGGAAAGTAGTTGGTTCCGGTGATCGAATTCGATCCCGCGTGACTCCCTTAACCATCGCCGCGAGCGAAAGCGGGCTTGCGGCTTGGCCTCTTCCCAAGAAGGGGGGAGAGGGTCGTACATGCCAATGAACCGGCCCTCCCCACCCTTCAGCCGATGGGCCGACCCGACCAAACTTCTGCCCCTCCGGGGGATCTTCCGTTTGGCGCCGCCATCCCCTAAGCAGGCCTAATTCTTAGCGGACTCTGCGCTTTTGGGAGCCTGCGCATAGGTCCTTAAATAGGGGACTACAGGAGTAACTCGGAAGGGCAACTTTTCACTCGCATCGACGAGAGGCACCGCCTTCCGAGTGGTGAAAGCAACGGTTCCATCCATGGCATCCACTTGCACGCGTGACCCCAGAGGCAGGGCGGCGATCTGGGTAACGTTCCTGGGGCTGAGTGCAGGTGAGGTATTGATCAACGTCGACATGCGCATCGATTTGGCATTGCCCTCAGTCAATCCATTGCCTAAGTGCGCCCCGAAGAGGTGCGGAACGTGTGGGGCGGCTTCAGCGGCAGCTCGCATAAACAGGCCGGCTTGGCCAAGGTTCTCTTTGTAGGGTGAGCTCTTGAGAAACTCCACCGCCTTGGCGTCAGCGGCAATCTCGTCGGCGCGAGGCCGGGCAATGTCCAGCCTGGCAAGCAATTCCTCATCGGTAACTTGCATGCGGTCATTGAAAGCGAACTTCGTATCCAGCTTATGTCCCAGCGCGATGTGCGCGAGTTCATGAGAGACAACCGCAGCCAAGCTTGGCTCATCGGGCAAGACATCAATAAGACCCCGACTGAGAACAATCGTGTAGGCGAGGCTGAACGATTCCAGAGACGAAGTCAGCATGACGCGGCAATGGACCGGGGGTATGTTGTCGAGATGGTTGGTCACCTTCAGGTTGCTCACCACCGTCTCCAGCACCTTGTCCACGGGTCCCGGCGGCGCGATGAGCCGCGCCTTTTCCAGCCGGTCCAGCACGTTGTGCTCCGCATCCATGGTCAACTGCCGCTCACTCTCGACAGGGGTCAAGTCCGACACGACTTCACTGTTGTCACGGATGGGGGCGGGAGCCTCCACCATGATATTGGTCCACTCCTGCTGTTGATGCCGGGCGTTCAGGTCGTAGCCCCACAACCGTGTCTCCGCTTTGTATCGGAGCCGCTTGCCCATGTCCGATTCCTGACTGTAAACGTAGACGGGCAGCCAGAGTCCGGGTTGGAGGTTCTCGCGCCAGGTGTCAAAGTGGACGTAAAGATCCCGATGAGGAGGATTGATGCGCGTGCCGTTCATGCGAACGATCGCGTAGTTATGATCCTCAACCCAGATGCGACCTTGAAAAGCAGCGTACGCTAAATGGTTTCGGGGATGGACATCCATGGCCAAGCAGCGGACGTCGCCCAAGTACTCCCAGCGGACCGGGTCGAAGGTGTAGTGCTTCCGATCAAAGTTATTCTCATCCACCACCAGGGGCTGCACCGCAAATTCGTCCATGTGGAGGTGCGCTCCCAGTACTCCGGTGAGACGGATCTTAGGCTCGGTGGAGAGACCCGGAAGGAACGACTCCTCTTGCGCGTGCGTGGCGATCTTCGATTTGCCCAAGGCAAACTTCAATCGGCCCAAAAAGTAATCATCGTTTGTGGCGTCGTCGCCCAGTTCAGAATCCGGCTTGTAGTACTGAATGTAGGTTTCAACACGCGGAGAGTACTCCTCCAGTTTCGTCCGAACCTGCCACTCATTGGCGATGACTCGATAGACGATGCTGGTGATTTCTGAAGGTTCCCGCTGCTCCTTGGTGGGCTTCGTCGGCTGTGTTCGATCACTCCCTGCGGATGTCAGAAGCAAGGGGGTGACAAGGATAAGAAACGGCAGTAACCAGATGGCGCGTCTGTTGCGATGGATTGGCATGTTTTCTTCTCCTATTATGTGTTTTGGTCTGCCAGCCGGAATTGGATTCGCAAGGTAGCAGGAAAGTCCGCCGGCTTGCCGTCGTGCTGGGCTGGTTTAAAGCGAATATGTGTGGCAGCCAGTTCGGCTGCCTGATCAAGCCCGTGTCCCAGGGATTTGACCACGCCGATAACCCTGATCGCGCCACCGGCCTCGAAGACAACGGAAAGCGCGACCTCACCTTGGATTCCCAGTCGGCGTGCCTCGTCCGTGTACACAGGGGAAGGCTTGGAAAGTATTTCGATGGGTTGGAAATTCACGGGCGCCGGGGCCGGCAAGTTGTTGGTGGGGGCTTTTGCCACCATGCTCACCTTCTCGAAACCACCCATCGTCACTTTGGAGCCGGCGGTTCCGCCGCCCGTTGACGCGCCCGCTGTGCCACTGCCAAATCCGGCGCTGGCGATCACTCCCTGAATGCCATGGGATCCGCCAGTTCCGTTTCCGACACCGGGCCCTTCAGGAAGCCCAAAGGACCCCAGCACGGGGACGTTGCCGGGATTACCACGTTGCGCTCGGCCAGGTACTCCCTCCGGACTCCCGAATCCACCTGTTTGCACCTGATCGGCGGGACGCTTGGTGGTGACCGGTTCCGCGGCACCGCCAAAAAGGCCGGTGTGCACAGCAACTACCGGTTTAGGAGTCTGGCTCGGTGGGGCAACGGGGGGAGCCGGCACGGGAGGCTCAGGAGCACGTACGAGAGGAGAGGGGATCGGCCGTTGAAGCTTAGGCATTTCCAGCTTTGCCACGATGGGCGCAGGGTTTACACGGGGCTCTGGGAGTTTCACTTTTGGCACAGACACCCGCGCCACCACGCGTGGCGGCTTCGGGACCGGCCTCTCCGCTGGCGTCAATTCAGGCAGCCATGTCACAACGAAGTGCTTACAGGTTACATTTAGCTGTTCTGGGAATAAGACCCCGAGAAGAACTGCCATGGCAACCACTAGAGTCTGAGTGAGTAAGCCGCAGATAAACCCCATACCACGGCGCCTTCGATTCTCTGTAGACGACTCC
>Ga0187852_1002441_pt1 | contig 15152 bp, 9 predicted proteins | sample June2016WEW_6_40_FD_134511 | JGI IMG/M metagenome (GOLD analysis project Ga0187852, IMG submission 134511) | Peatland microbial communities from SPRUCE experiment site at the Marcell Experimental Forest, Minnesota, USA - June2016WEW_6_40 | ecosystem: Environmental > Terrestrial > Soil > Wetlands...
ATCGCCACGCCGCTGATCGTCTGCAACCAGCACGTCGGCAATATTTTTTCCGGGCAATTCGTGTTCGATGATGAACCACCGGATGTTGAGTTCTTCCGGACACAGGCGCAGCGATACGGGTTCAATGAAGAGCAGTATCTTGCCGCATTGGCGGCGGTGCCTCGGCTGAGCCGGGAGCACCTGAACAGATGCATGGCGTTCTTGACGAAGCTGGCTCACATGATCTCGCAGAATGGCTATAACAGTCTTGTGGCCGTTTCATCACGGCAGTCGCTTGCACATCTCGCAAGTTTCCCCGAGCTAAATCCGCACCCCATCTTCGAAACCGACTTGGAAGGGAAAATTACCTACCTTAATCCATCGGCATCGAAACGGTTCCCCAACCTCGGGGAAATGGGGGCAGGGCACACTCTTTTGAGGGGCTGGTCTTCAATCCTTGCGTCTCTCAAGGAGGGGGTGGAACGATCAATGGTGCGTGAAGTGGAAGCCGATGGCTCAGTGTTCCATCAAACGATCCATCATATTCCGGAAAGAGCAACGGTACGTTCTTATTTCGTTGACATCACTGCACACAAGCGAGCCGAGCAAGCCCTGATACGGAGTGAAAAGCTGGCTTCGGTGGGTCGCATGGCAGCAACCGTTGCCCATGAGATCAATAACCCGCTGGAGGCAGTGGCCAACTGTATTTACATTGCCGCCACTAATCCCAAGCTCCCCACGGAAGTGAAGGAGCAACTCGAAATCGCTGATCGGGAGCTTAAGCAGCTTTCTGATCTCACGAGGCGGACTTTAGGGTTTTACCGGGAAAATGCGAAGCCATCTATGGTCGATATTCGCACCCTCGTGGGTGAAGTGTTAGGACTCTACGGTTCAAAGTTCAAATCAAAAGACATCCGGCTGTCGGTTGAACATGACGATTGCTGTGCTCAGGTGCTTGCTGTCGCTGGCGAGATTCGGCAGGTGATTTCCAACCTGCTGGTCAATGCGGTTGACGCCTCAAACTTGAAGGGCAGTGTGAACATCCGGGTTAGCCGGGTGTCGCTGAATGATTCGATTTACATCCGTGTGACGGTCGCTGATACGGGTTCAGGTATTCCGGCATCGATCCGGAGCCGTATCTTCGAGCCCTTTTTTACGACGAAAGAAAAGATCGGTACGGGTCTAGGGCTCTGGGTCAGCCAACAGATAATCGAAAAGCACGAAGGACGCATTCGAGTACGCAGCGCCGAGGGCAAAGGTACGGTGTTCTGCGTGTTCCTGCCATGTTTGCAAGCCGAGCATTCAAAGATCGCTTAGCCGTTTCGTAAATCCCACTGCATGCGGAATCACTTCCAGTCGCAGCAATCTTGATGGTTATATCTTAGGCGCTTAGGCCGTCACCTGACTGTCCCTTCAATTCCATCGCACACTCGGGATCGTCGTTCTTGACCAGATTGACCCTCGTGCTCACCGGGTAGCGCCGCATCAGGGTTGCGTCATATGGCCGCAGCAGTTCCTTCAGATCATCCGTGTGCTTGAACCCCGGATCAAGCCACAGATCGTAATCGTCCACGGGCAGGATGACTGGCATGCGGTCATGGACATCGGCGAGCAGCGCGTTGGGCGTGGTCGTGATAATTGAGCACGTTTCGATCACTTCGCCCTGCGGGTTCTTCCACCGATCCCCAATACCTGCAAATGCGAAGATCGAATCGTCATGCATGCCGAAATGGAAGGGCTGCTTGGTCTTGCCCTCCCGCTTCCACTCGTAAAATCCGTCTGCCGGAATCAGGCAGCGGCGGTTCTTGAACGACTCCCGATATGCAGGTTTCTCAGCCACGGTCTCGGCTCGGGCGTTGATCATCTTGTAGCCGATATTTGCGTCCTTCGCCCAGTATGGAATCAGTCCCCAGCGCATGACCGAAAACTGGCGAACAGGGTGTTCCGGGTTCTGCCGTACCACAGCGACCCGCTGCGCCGGGGCGATGTTGTACCGGGGTGACCACTCGACCTCGTCGGGGATGTCGAAGTGCTCGGCGATGATCTCTTTCGCCCGTGACAGCCTGTATCGTCCGCACATGCGAGGATTGTAGCGCAGGCAGAACAGAATGCACGAGCAGTTAGACAGCCAATTTCATTGTGAATGCATCTTGTGTAATACTGCAAACCGGGCGGAATCCATTACACTTCAGCGCAACCAGCCGTTCGCCCATCCCAGCAAGCGCGACTGCGACTGTTGCGGGGGAATGCGGAGGTTTGTGTGACCAAAAAAGTTGCAGAAGAACAGGTTCAGGCCGCTGTGCGCCAATACTGGGCAGCCATGAGCGACAAAAGACCCGGTGTATTGATGAAGATGTACGACTACGAGTCCACGACGTTCAATCCATTTTCCCCGCGCCCAGAGCTGGGGCAGGTAGCGGCGACGCGTTTGGAGCGCGAATATTTCAAACCCTTTACGCATTTCGACGCTGAGATCACATCACCCATTGACGTGAGATTCCTTGCCGACAATGTCGTCGTGGCCGTGCACACCTACCGCTCGTACGGCAAAAATATTGAAGACCCGATTCGCGGCAAACGCTACAACCGGAGCGTGCTCGACGGGCGCGGAACGCATGTCTTCATCATCGATTCCGATGGTAAACTCACTCTGGCGCACCAGCACCTCTCAGACATCTGCCGGACGCCGCTAGAGCCGGGGTCGTAAGGCTCACGAAGCGCCGCTAGCGCGGTGGCCAAGGAACGTTAACTACGAGCGGTCGCCTTGAGTTTACCTGCAAATTTCCCCATTCGGATGCACTGCCGAGAATTTTGTTTGGGGATGTTGCCCTGACGCACGAATCCCATCCTGTTTGAACACTCCGATGTTGCAACACTATCAACACAGAGGGGGCTTATCTGGCTAACAGGGTGCAATCTTAAGTGGTGAGCACCAGTACACATCGGAATTGGTCTTCGCATTTATGGCTCATCTTGGCTTGGTCAGTGGCGTCGGCTTTGTAGGGCTGCTCCTAACCTACATTGAACGTCTCTGCCCGCGATTCGGGTGGCGGCCCAAAACCAACAGGAACTCGCCCCCGCGTTCAATCCCTCGAAAGCTCGCGTCGTGATGAGGTCAGCGAGATCACTGCAAAACATTCGATTCGCCAATGGCGGCACACGCCCTGACACAAACGGCAACTGCGTTTATCTTCAATCTGTGAATGCGTTGCGTCTATAGCGTCCCTTCAACCTCGAATCCCCACGCCTCAAGAAGAGGTGGCGAAAATTCAACTTGGGTTCACATAACAGGAACCTAAGCTGCCTTTTCACCCCCACCCGCCCTCGTTTGATTCTTCATCCTGCGAGGCACCTCGATAGTGTGGTAGCCAAACTTCCAGACCCCATTTTCCTCGATTATTTGCTGCTCCTGACCGCACAAGCAAATTCCTCGCTGGCCAGCTTCGGTTGGGCCGTTGACGGGAAGGATGTGGCCGGGACAGACAACTCGCCGAACGCCCCTAACTGCGGAGGCCAAAGCCAATAACAGTTCCTCGGGATGGTGTGCGCGACAGACAAACTCAAACAGCGGGTCTGGATTACCCGCAATTACAGGGGTATCCCACCCTGCTAACTTTACCAATAACAACGTCGCGTGAGTTTCATCCTCCGTTAGCGTATGACAAAGAATAACCGCATCTCGGTGCTGCATGTCGAGTTCTTTTACTAGGTCAGTAAGAGCAGTCACACTGATGACGCCATAGCCAGCACTGGACAGAACAGCAGCCCGACCATCGAGTATTGCAGAGTCATGCCCGAAAGAGAGAATTCTAAGAGGCTGCATAGTTGTTTGGACTAGCATACCCTCGCTCTCTTGCTTTGGCAGTTTAGCTGGTTTCGCAGCGCAGTGGTGGCATTGTTCGGCGATCTCTAGATTCTCAGGCCTTGTGCTCGCAGCAACTTTTGAGCACAGCAGACAGGTGGATAATATAAGCCCGTTATGCAACCACTGATGGGAGAAAGGGACTTTTGCGAGCGGGTTCATCGCTGCTCCTTAGCCGAGAAATCTGGCATCTGGACGCGCATATAATGCGGTGCTCCTGCCTAAGACGCAATCGCTGACTGTTCCAGCCCAACTTCGATTGCTGCCGCGTCGTTTGCATTCTTCGGTGCAATTGAACCTTCTTGTTGCTTCGCACCTGCAAGCACCCGAAGCGCATCATTCGCTGTGTCTTGAACCCGAGTGCTGGGTTTGTGAAGCTTCCGAACAGCTTTGAATACTAGGTGGCAGAACGCAAAGCAATTTGTCGTACGTAACGCCTCAAAAACGATCTCTGAACGCATAATAACCCCCTTCAATGGGAGACGGAGGGTTGCAGTTCGTTGTAAACGTTTTCGCCGAAAAACAGCGGCACGTGTCATGGACCAGACACTCAAAGCAGCCCGAGACGCTCGAATTCATCCCGTACGGTTCGGTAGCATTCGCATGCGACACGCTCAAGTTTTTTGCGGTTCTTGATGGTCACGTGGCCGCGTGAGTAATCAATCAGTCCCGCTTCATGCAGCATGCCTGCTGCCAAGGTAACCGTGGTGCGGGGGGAACCCAGCATCTGGCCAAGAAACTCGTGTGTGAGCGGCATCCGGTCGGACTGTACCCGGTCGTAACAGGTAAGAATCCATCGCGCCAGACGCTCACTGATCGTGTGCAGCCGGTTGCAAGCGGCGTTTTGGGCACTTTGAATCAGATAAGCCTGCACGTACTTTTGGAGATGGCTCCGTAGCTGGCCGTCGCGTTCAAATTCATCTTTCAAACGCTGTGCATCGATGCTAAAGCCGGAGCCCTCAACCTGAATGAGCGTTTCCCCCGGCACCGTCCCTGCTCCCAGAATTATGGGAAGCCCGACAACACCGTCAATGCCGATGATGCCGACCTCGACGGTAGCTCCACCAGCCAGAGTCAGGACGACGGAAGCGAGTCCCTCTTCCATGAAATATGCGTGCTCGGCGTGGCCGTCCATCAGTTGGGTTCGTACCGGCAGGGTGACTGGTGACAGATACGGCGTCAGGCGGTTGAGTTCCGCTTTCGGCAGTGCTGCCAATACTCGATTTTTGTACACTTTTGCGGGCGGGTTCATAGCTGCTCCTTTGCCGAGAACTCCGGCATCTGGACGCGCAAATGAACCAGCCGTCAACGGCGGGCGGAAATGCGTATGAAGATGTAACCAGTTGGATGCTGGGTAGCCGGTTGCCGTTGCGTTTATTTTTGCTTTGCGTGCAGTCCGATCGTATGCCGCTCAGGCCTGCTCTTATGGGGCACAGCATCGTGCTGCAAGGTGCTGACACTGTAAATGGATGTTGAGTGCGGTGCGTCAAAAGCTGGTTTCCAGACTGTAGGCAATGGGCCAGCACGGATTTTCGAAATCGGGGCAAAAAAGCCAATAAAGTCGAGGCTGCGGAACGAGGCTTTTTGAACCACCCGGTTCGCAAGGTGGTTTGCATTGCTGGGGCTGCCGATCGGGGCGATGAATGGGATGCTGGCGACGGCGACCTGATCGCCATTTCACCAGCAAATGCCGAGGGGTTCCGTTTTCAGCTTGGGTGTGAGAAGCCCTGTTTTCGACAGCGCAAGTCTGTGATTAATTCGGCGATGTTAACAACAGCCACAGGGCTTGCCGCGAATTGCCTCACGCGCCTCGAACAAAATCAACGGAGTAATCACCAAAGCCGCAACGGGGTCTGCCCATGTAATGTGCCAAATTGCATGGACTGCAAGACCGATGAGAGCGATGACGGAAAGATAGGCGCATAAAGCGGACTCGGCTGCATCGGCTCTCAATGCAGCACTTCCGGTGAGTGCTGACAAACGCCGTTTCTCCTTGGCGGGCCACGGCATGAGAAACGCTGCTACGACCAAGACCGCCATACCCAAGTAGCTGGTCTGTGGTTCGCTGTACCCAAGCAAGGACATCGTCGAAGCGAAAACAACATACGCCGCCAACGCAAACAGCAACCCACCGGCAATCCGAGCCGCACGCCGCTCTGCGCCTTCTGATGCATTGGTGCGGAACCGCCACAGCACAACCACCGCTGACAATAGTTCGACAGCGCTATCCCCGCCAAAAGCAGCCAAAGCGGGACTGCGGGCCGTCCACGCCGCCCACAGCGATAAGGCAGCTTCGACGCTCATCCAAGCGATGGTGATTGTTTGAACCCGCTGGATTCTCCGTATGGCAGCTTGGTTTGAGGTTTGAATCATCGAAAACACAGAAGACAATTATGCCAGACCGAGCCGTTGTTGATTGCTGGTGAGAAGTTCGCGTTTTTCGATTGTTTTTCGCCGCAATTCCCGCGAGCGAGTTTTTCAACAGCTACGCCTGTTATCGACAATTACCGGCATTCAAAAGTTCTTTCGGGTAGAGTGTTGGCGTAAATATCCTGCAACCACGTTTATCGCATAAAGGCCTGCGCGCTGAAGGCAGGCGTTTACGCTGAGCCGCTGGAGTCCACGCCGTACGAATCCAGCACGTCTCGCAGGGTTACGATGCCTTCCAGCTTATGGATGTCTGCCCGGTTGACCACTGGCAAAACGTCAACATGGGCATTACTCATACGTTCCAGCGCCTGATGTAAGGCATGGTCTTTGTGGACATGCGGAAATTCTAGCGTTTCGAAAAGATCGATCAGCTTCCGTTCTGCTCTGCCGTCGTCAAGAGCGCTTTCCAGTGTCGCTCGACTTAAGACACCAACAATGCTTTCTTCGTCCACCACCGGCCATGCGCTAAATTGCTTCGAGCGCATCTGTTCAACCGCCTCATGGACGCTCATTTGTGCCGGCAGGGTCTCCGCGTCGTTAGGGCAGATCAAGCCTCCGGTGATGGGTGAGGTTGCCTGCGCGATTTGATTGGCATAGGCAAGGTGAAACTGGCCGCGATGCCAGAGGCGGGGGGACCGCAGTGTGAGCTCCCAGCCCTGAATCAAGGCTCCCTCCCACGTGATCGGCCAGAAGAGATTTGATTCTCCGATATTGTTATGATCCAGCCAATTCTTCGCCCGTGTTTGGTAAGTATCGGCGTCAAGAGCCCAGCCGCGGAAAGGAATCGTGACGCCAAACTGGTGTACTTCATCGCGCTCGCCGCGCAGCGGAGCAAAAGTGAAATTCTGGCTGTTCGCTAAACCGAGCAGTGGGCCGGTGGCCGTCGCCAGTGGCGGAGCTTGGTAGTAGTCGCCGTAGAAGGCGCGAAAAACCCAGTTCAGATGCGGAATTTTCACGGCCACGCCAAAGCGGGGGTCCGTCGCGTTCTCTACAATGTCCGCCGTAAAATGTGTTTGGCGAAGGCCGGCGATTAAGGTCAACCACGAGGTCACTTTGAACTTGTCGCTGATGAATACGCTCGCCAGCCCTCCAGTTACAGCAACCGAAGAGGCGGGAAAGTTTTGACCGCCGTCCGTGAATTGGTTATCGAAGAAGTTGTACTGGTGCTGAGCAAATCCGTACACTCCGACCTGAACGTCGTTTCTCCAGACGGTTTTGCCAAGGGTCGCCTGCAAGCCCCCGTAATTGGCAATCTGATTCATGGTTGAGATGACGGGATAATCGTTCGCGCCGCCTTGGTAGTTGGCGCTGTTGTAGTGATAAAAGGGAGAAACCGTAAGCAGCGTAGTTGGATCGAAGGTGTGGATCCATGAGAAGACGACGTAGCCATCGCGCTCATGCTCGCCATCACGAAGGCCGTAACTGGGGGACTCTCCCGCCGTCACCAACTGCTGATTTCCAATTGAGTTGGGATTAGGGTCGTAGGGAATCTGGTAATAATCCTGCCGCAACGAGGTGACCAGCCGAAACTGGTTCTTGGGATTGGGGTTGAATATGAAGGACGCAAATCCTCCATAGCCGTTCTCCGCATCGTGAAATATTTGCCCAATCGGGGTCTGAAGTCCGTAATTGCTCCGATTTCCGTTTAAGCTCGCGAAATAGGCGAAGCGCTCGGTATGACTTCCGAAATTGAGCTGATCGTTGGTTTGATACCAGTTCCCGAAACTGGTGACGAGTTCCGCCTCATTGTTCCGCTCGAAGCCGGTTCGCGGCACCACGTTGAAGATTCCGTACGTACGGTCTCCGTAAGCGGCGTCGTAGCTGCCTCTTTGAACCTCGAGATAATCAATGTCCTTTGGGTCAATCACCGGGCCCAGATTGGCGGCGATATTTGTGTTGGGTATGGGGACGCCGTCAATCAGCCAGTCAACCTGGTGGCCTCCTAACATATGCAACATGTCATGGGTCACGTAGGCACCCGGCACGTAATCGGTGATCATTTGCAGGGCGTTGGTGCGGGCGGCGCCGGGCGTCTCCGCGATATCCGCGCGCGTCACCAGCGTGGTTGGCGTCACACTCTCGACGTTCGCCACATTTTCCGGTGCTTCTTCAGAGACCGTTACGGTCTGGTTCACCGTAGCGATCTTAAGTTGATAGTGGAAGATCGGCGAGGCACCGGAGACCACTGTAACCGTTTGCTGATCGTCCACAAAGCCGCTCTTCGTCACCGTCACCAGGTAATCGCCCACCGGCACCGCTGTAAATGAAAACATGCCATCCTGGTCTGTTTGCGTCGTCTGAGTCCAGTCGGAGGTAGCCGACTTGAGTTTCACCGAGGAGTCGGCAACCGGTCGGTGCTGCGGATCGTGTATGACACCTCGGATGGAACCGAAAACGGTACCATGCGCCGAGGCCGCCAACAGAAGTATGCCGACGAGAAAAAGATTTCGTAGATGGGACATCACTCCTCCCGCGAAAGTCAGGTTGTCAAACCGCTACGAGAAGACAGCCGGAAGACAGCCGGCGTTACCAACGCCGACGCTGCACTCCAATGCGATTCGGGCATAAGAACCGACCGCAGAGATGCTGGTGGCCCGGCCTTACCGATGAGTAGCAGGCGATCGCCGATGCCGCCGAGCCATCTAGCCAGGCAATAGACCGGGAGCGGTTCTCGTGCCGGAATCGATGGTTTCGCTTTGACTATGGGATTTAGTCGAGGAGAGCGGGAGGTCCGCGCTTCCAGTGAACGCGCGCTTCAGAGATGCGTGCCGCAAGCGTGTCTTGAACGAACTCTGCCGGATGGCTGACTAGTCCGGCGTAATGAATCGAGTGCAAAGGAATTCCCGTGCCGTGCCGAGCACTTGGCGCAAACAGCGCGGAGCGGAAGGGGCACGGTTCAGGAGTGCTTTCCGCCCTTGTCCCGCCCTGCTGCTTTGACCTTGAAGCCTCATACTGAAGCAGCATTGCACAGTGATGCCGGCCGTCTCTTCGGCAGCAGGCTGGCAACGTAGATTCCGGAGCGGGAATCGCCAGCGGCAGGCCGACAGGCACCACCAAGGCAATCAGAATCGCCGCTGCTACAGCATTACGCATTGCGAAGTAAGATGTACCGGAAACGCAAGTTGTTGCATTTTCAGACAGCGAACTGCCCCCCGTCTCGGTCGTTCCGCCAGCACCAGCCAGTGTACCGCGCATTTCCCCAATCGCCCGGCGATACGCCCAGTACCCGCCGGCTTCTGGAGGCACACTTTGCTCAGTGCCGCCACTGCGCAGCCTTGGTGGATAGCGTTCACAATGTCGTAGTGCTGATCGCAGATGAGCGTGTCTTCACATTGCCCGCGGGGTTCAGCGAGCGTCTCCGTAAGCGCTTGGCCGTCGAACTTTCAGGTAAGGCACCAGAGGGCCAACAATGAGCAGCACGCCGGCGCCATCACGCTCCCATTTCGGCCGCGACGCAGGTCGTCTTCTCTGGTGCTCTCTTTTCCGCTGAGATCAGGCAAGGTCGAAGCGATCAAGGTTCATCACCTTGTTCCACGCAGCCACGAAGTCCTTCACAAACGCCTCCTTCGAGTCGCTGCACGCATAGACTTCCGCGAGGGCTCGGAGCTGGGAGTTGGAACCGAAGACGAGATCGACAACGGTGCCCGTCCACTTGATTTCGCCCGTCGCCCGATCGCGCCCCTCCAACACGCCTTCAGATGTGGCGGACTTCTGCCACTTCGTGTTCATGTCGAGCAGGTTCACAAAGAAATCATTGGTCAACGTCTCCGGCCGCTTGGTGAAGACGCCGTGTTCGGACTGTCCGACGTTTGCGTTCAGGACGCGCATGCCACCGACAAGAACCGTCATCTCGGGAGCGGTCAGCGTCAGCAGGTTCGCTCGATCCACCAGCAGCTCAGCCGCCGATCCCTCGTGTCCCTTCCGGAGATAGTTGCGGAACCCGTCTGCGGTCGGCTCCAGTACAGCGAATGAATGCACATCGGTCTGCTCCGGCGACGCGTCCATGCGCCCCGGCGTGAAGGGAACCTTCACGTCGTTGCCGGCCTTCTTCGCAGCTGCCTCGACGGCTGCGCAGCCGCCCAGAACGATCAGGTCAGCAAGCGAGACCTTCTTCCCACCGGACTGCGCGCCGTTGAAATCCTTCTGGATCGCCTCCAGCGTCCGAAGAACCTTCGCCAGCTCGGCCGGTTGGTTGACCTCCCAATCCTTTTGCGGCGCAAGGCGAATGCGCGCCCCGTTAGCCCCGCCGCGCTTGTCGCTGCCGCGGAACGTGACAGCCGACGCCCAGGCCGTCGTGACCAGTTGGGAGATCGACAGTCCGAAGGCCAGTATCTTGGACTTCAGGGCAGCAATGTCCTGCTCCTCGATCAATTTATGATCCACTGCGGGAATGGGATCCTGCCACAGTAACGGCTCCTTCGGAACAAGCGGACCAAGATACCGCGAGATAGGCCCCATGTCGCGGTGCGTCAGTTTGTACCAAGCCTTGGCGAAGGCGTCCGCGAGCTGATCCGGATTCTCGTAGAAGCGCCTTGAAATCTTTTCGTAAACAGGGTCGAACCGCAAAGAGAGGTCCGTGGTCAGCATGGATGGCGCGCGACGCTTGGATGGATCGTGGGGATCCGGCACCGTACCGGCGCCTGCGTCATTCTTCGGTCGCCACTGATACGCACCGGCCGGGCTCTTGGTTAGCTCCCATTCGTAGCCGAACAAGTTCTCGAAGAAGTTGTTGCTCCACTTCGTCGGTGTCGTGCTCCAGATGACTTCCAGGCCGCTGCCAATCGTGTCATCCCCTTTGCCCGTGCCAAAACTGTTTTTCCAGCCCAGGCCTTGCTCCTCGATGCCAGCACCCTCGGGTTCTGGACCGACATACTTGTTCGGATCAGCAGCGCCGTGGGTTTTGCCGAACGTGTGTCCGCCAGCGATGAGGGCGACTGTCTCCTCGTCATTCATAGCCATGCGAGCGAACGTCTCCCGAATGTCCACTGCCGCAGCCACTGGATCCGGCTTGCCATTGGGTCCCTCCGGATTCACATAGATTAGGCCCATTTGAACGGCGGCGAGAGGATTTTCAAGCTGACGGTCGCCGCTGTAGCGTTCGTCGCCCAGCCACTTGCCCTCAGATCCCCAGTAAATGCTTTCGTCTGGCTCCCAGATGTCCTCGCGTCCACCGGCGAAACCGATGGTCTTCAATCCCATCGACTCCAGTGCGACGGTACCGGAGAGAACGATCAGGTCGGCCCAGGAGAGTTTCCGGCCATACTTCTGTTTGATCGGCCAGATCAACCGGCGCGCCTTGTCGAGGAGCACGTTGTCCGGCCAGCTGTTGAGGGGGGCAAATCGCTGCGCTCCGGAGCCCGCGCCGCCGCGACCATCGGAGATACGATAGGTGCCTGCGCTATGCCACGCCATACGAATGAAGAACGGCCCATAGTTGCCGAAGTCCGCAGGCCACCAGTCCTGCGAGGTCGTCATCAAGGCACGGAGATCCTTGATCACGGCATCCAGGTCGAGGCTCTTGAATTCTTCAGCATAATTGAACTCCTCGCCCATGGGATCGGACAGGGGAGAGTTCTGGTTGAGAATCCTCAGGTTCAGCTGATTCGGCCACCAGGCCGCATTCGTCGTGGCCCCAGCCGCCGTGTGTCTGCGAGCGACGCCCGTTACCGGGCACTTGCTTTCGGTTGACAAGTTTTGCTCCTGATTCTCGGGGACAGGCGCCCCCGCTGCGGTGGTGAGTTTTTTATCCATATGTTTGTCTTCCTTCGAATTAGTCAAATAAACTGTGACGAACTACGAACTGAACCCATCCTGGCTTTCCCATTCGCGCAATCGCCGCCGACCGTGCTCGCTGACGCGCGCCATTCATCCGGTATCCACACGCCTACGACACTTAACGGGAAGCGTGCCGCGGAGCGCACTTCGTGCAGATTCTCTTGCGCACTTCGCGCAGGAACCCAGGCTACCGGAGGAACAAGCCGCAGCTTAGAATTGCCCCTTCACTGCTGAAGCGCTGTCGCGAAGTTTGTTGGTTGCCACCGATATAAACCAGGCCGTCCGTCACTTGCAACAGTACGGCATACCCGGACCCCGGCCTATCAAGCGGTAACCGCCTCCTTGGGCGGCCGCGTCTTCGTGCCGGCCCGTACTCCCTTGCGGCGAGGCTTCTTGGTCGCAGGTTTCTGCTCGGCTGCGTATTCGCGCTCGGCGATAAGGTCTTCCAAGGTCTCCTTCTGGCGAACGAGTTCCTCAAGGGTCATTGAACTGTAGTCGCTCGCACTGGCGCCGGGAAGATGGATCCCCTGGCTTTCCAGCCAGGTGTCCACCTGCTTCTGATTCATTTTGTAGACATAGAAGCCTGCGGCAGCGACCCCCAGCCCGACGACGAAACCCGTGACATGCTGCGAAGTGATTGGCATGGAATCTGATGCTCCTTTCTAGTCTGTAACACTTTCACTGTTCGGCGAAGCCGCTGGTTGCGCCTCGGATGCGCAACGGGATGCCGCGCTGAAAACCACTGACCCCCTCCAAAACCTGGTCGTGCATCTTCGCTACGCGCCGGATATCGTCGATCAAACTCACATGCTGTCCCGGCGTCCCGCCCGTGATCGCCTGGAATAGCATGGTCGGTATCATCCCGAAAAACGTTGCCTTATTCGGCGGGGTACGGTCGGGAGCGACCACGACCTCGAACTGTGGCGACCTGCTGTCTCGGCCGATCTGAGCGGGACGGATCTCGACCCCCTGGGCCGGCAGTCGGACCAGATGTCGGCCGAAAGTGCTGACCCACGTGAAAATCGCCGCCGGCAATGCATTACCGCCCAGCAGTGCAGTAAGTAAATAGGTTACGGTCAGCACTTCCGGGTCGAAATTACCCCGCAGTCGATAGTCCGTCCACCCGTGGTGCAGAGCGGCCCCGGCCGTAGTGAAACTGGCAATCCGATCTAGAGTAGCGCTGGTAGCCTGGTACCGGCCCACGAGGCGCAAAGCAAGCGCGGCGAGCAGTACGACTCCTGAATAGAATGCCGAATCCGTCAGCTCGCGTGTTGGGGGGCGTGTCAGAACCCGAATGGCTGCATTGTCGTGTTCCAGGGACAGCCCCGTGGCGATGCGAATCACGATCTCTTCGGTCGAGATGTGCTTCGAATCATATCGCACCAGCACGGAACGACTGACCGCGGTGTACTGAACCTCGCCGACGCCGGCGTGCTCCGCTACCAGGCGCCGCATACGCTCAGGCTGCCTCAAGACATGCGACAGCCGAAGGCGCAGCCGGCCTGGAAGTTCGTGCTCAATCGTAACCGCAGGCTGTTGGTCACGGTTCATCGGCTTCGCTCCATGTCGTGCAGCAACAGGCGCAGGGAGTTCAACACGACCAGCACCGTTGTCGCGTTATGGATGGCGGCGCCCCAGACCACCGGCATCCGGCCGAGCGAAGCCAGCACCAGGGCCGTCGTGTTCACCCCGATTGCGGTTGCAAAGTTCTGCTTGACGATGTTCATCGTCTTCTGCGAGAGGCGGATGGCAGCAGGAATCATGAGGGGGTCGTCGCTGGTAATCGTAATGTCCGCGGCCTCCATCGCGATGTCTGTCCGCATGCCTCCCATGGCGATGCCCACATCCGCACAGGCCAGCGCGGCAGCGTCATTGATCCCGTCACCGACCATCACCACACGCCTTCCCTTCTGCTGCAACCCCAGCACCACGTCCGATTTGCCCTCGGGCAAGACCTGGGCTTGGTAGCGGTCCATCGCCATCTTGGTGGCTACAAGCTCCGCGTGCTGCTCCATGTCGCCCGTGAGCAGAACGATATCGTCCATGCCCAGCATGCGCAGGCGATTCAGCGACTTCTTCATGTCCTCGCGTAGAGTGTCGTGAATACCCATTACTCCGAGAAGGACATGCCCGCGGGCGACATAGATGACCTGCTCTCCGCGCCGCGTTACCTCCCGCGCGCCCTGCTCCCCTCGCGAGAGGTCAATTCCCTGTTCGAGCATGAAGGGCGCATTGCCCACGTAGACCGGCACTCCGGCGACGGTTGTTTGCACCCCGCGACCAACTCGAACATGAGTCGGCCCATGGACCGGGATGGGCCAGCCCTTGCGGCGCGCCTTGTCCACAAACGCAATTGCTACGGGATGGGTTGACGTTTCCTCGGCCGCCGCGGCCAACTCGATCATCTCGCGTTCCCCGATGCCGGACGCCACCGGGATGACCGAAGTTACCTGCGGCCGGCCCTCTGTTACCGTGCCGGTCTTGTCCAGGACCAGGGTATCGGCTTCGGCGAGCATCTCCAGATAGTTGCTGCCTTTGATCAGGATGCCGTTGCGGGCCGCGGTGGCGATGGCAGCCGACAGCGCGGTCGCGGTGGAAAGCCGCACCCCGCATGAGTAGTCGATGATCAGCATGTTCAGGGCGCGGTCCGGCCTATGTGTAGCGGCGTAGACGATGCCAGCCAAGCCAAAGTTCACCGGGATGAACCGGGCGGAGAAGCGGTCGGCAAAGGCTTGAATCGTCGCCTTCCGATGCGCCGCCTCCTCGACCAAGTGCACAATTCGCGCCACAGCCGTGTCGTCGCCGACCTTCTTCGCCCGAACGGTTAAGTGGCCGGCCTTGACCACGGTGCCTGCAAAAACAGCGTCGCCCTCCTGCTTGCGCAAAGGCATGAACTCGCCGGTGATGGAGGCTTGATCGACGGCCGCCTCGCCCTCTTCGATCACGCCGTCTACGCTGATCTTTTCGCCAGTCTTCACGACGATACGGTCCCTGACGCGCACCTGCTCGACTGGAATCTGTACCTCCCGGCCGTCTTCCTCTAGTCGCCAGACGTACGCCTCGCCCACGGCGAGCATATCGCGAATGGCACGGCGCGTACGGTCCA
>Ga0187852_1002445_pt1 | contig 15142 bp, 12 predicted proteins | sample June2016WEW_6_40_FD_134511 | JGI IMG/M metagenome (GOLD analysis project Ga0187852, IMG submission 134511) | Peatland microbial communities from SPRUCE experiment site at the Marcell Experimental Forest, Minnesota, USA - June2016WEW_6_40 | ecosystem: Environmental > Terrestrial > Soil > Wetlands...
CAATGTCCAGTTCGTTTTCGCATTCTGGGCAGCTGGGCATAGCAGCCTCCTCACTTTCTATTGCTTTTGAGGAAATAATGTGAGGTAGAGCCGGCGACCTGGCGCGCTCAACACCCCACACAATTTCCTGGAACACCGCAAATCAATCCGCATTTCGAGATTAAGCTGTTTCTGCGGCCTTCGCTAGTCTTAGTGAAAGCCCGCCCTCAGGTCAAGAGGCCCGCGGCCGCAGGCATCATGACACCGGCCCGCTCCAGCGTTTACCCTGTTTGCGATGCCAAGAATCGGCTCCAGCCCGTTCGCTTTCCCCGCCTTCCGCGGCGCCACGCGCAGATTGATCCTCGCCAACCTGGCGGCGTATTTCCTGCTCTTGATCGCGAGCGTGGCCACCTCGTGGGCCGCACAGTTCGAGGTCTGGGCGACCTTCAATCCGGTCCTCTTCCTGCACGGATATTTTTGGCAGCCGATCACGTACAGCTTCGTGCATATCGGCGTGCTCGGTACGCTCTTCGAACTGCTTTCGCTTTGGTTTCTTGCGGGATTTCTCGAGAACTACCACGATGCAAATTGGGTGACGAGCCTCTACGCCGTCTCGGTGCTGGGAGCTGCGCTTGCGGCGCTGGCTCTCTATCTTTGCTGCTCGACTCTGGCGCCTTCGCTGCTCGCTAGCGCCGGGGCGCTCTATGGCTGCTTTGGCGGCATCTTCGGCCTGCTCGCCGCTCTCGGCCTTCTTTACGGCGACGTGCAATTCATGATGTTTCCTTTGCCCATCGGCATCAAGGCGCGCTACCTGGTCGCGATCTATGCGCTCATCTCCATCGCTATGCTATTTGGCCAGCAGCGGATGTACGCCTTCGCGCAACTGGGCGGTGCACTGGCCGGCCTCGTGTTTGTGCGCACGGCGCCACGGCGCGGGTTCTCCTTTATGCTCAGCGAAAGTTTGTACGGCATGCGCAATCGCTACTACCGCTGGAAGCGCCGCCGCGCGGCCCGCAAGTTCGAGGTCTACATGAAGCGCCAAGGCCGGACGGTGAAGTTCGACGGCCAGGGCCATCTCCTCGACGACGATCCGGACGATAAGAAGCGCTGGAACTAAAAGGCAGGCGGTAGGGAATAGCCAATAGGGAATAGAAAACGGCAAGGCGGGCGGCGCGATAAAATCTTATTGAAATGTCCACAAAAATTGCCTTTCTCTTCCCAGGGCAGGGTTCGCAGGCCGTTGGCATGGGCCGCGAACTGGCAGAGCGATTTCCCGTTGCCGGTGAAACCTTCGCCGAGGCCGATGCGGCGCTCGGATTTCCGCTTTCGAAACTCTGTTTCGAAGGCCCCGAAGCGGAGCTCCGCCTGACCGAGAACACGCAGCCGGCTATCATGACGGTGAGCGTGGCGGCGGCGCGTGTGCTTGCCGCGCACGGTGTCGCCCCGGCGCTGGCCGCGGGCCATTCTTTGGGTGAATGGTCGGCGCACGTGATTGCGGGAACGCTCAGCTTTGCCGATGCGGTGCGCGCGGTGAAGGCGCGCGGCGCGGCCATGCAGAAGGCGGTTCCGGCCGGCGAAGGCGCCATGGCCGCCGTGCTCGCGCTCGATGCCGCGCAAGTGGCCGAGGCCTGCGAGGAAGCGGCGCGGGAGACCGGCCTCGCGGTGCAGGCTGCCAACCTGAACTCGCCCACGCAAACGGTGATCTCCGGCGCCGCGGCGGCTGTCGAAAAAGCCTCGGCGCTCTGCAAAGCTAAGGGCGCTCGCCGCACCGTCCCGCTTCCGGTCAGCGCACCCTTCCATTGCGCGCTCATGCAGCCGGCGCAGGAGGAAGTGGCGCGCGTCCTCGCCGGCACGGTACTGCATGACCCGCGCGTTCCCGTGGCCGCCAACGTAAGCGGGAGCCTCGTCACCACGGCCGATGCCGCGCGCGACGCGCTCATCCGTCAGGTGACGGGCGCGGTGCGCTGGATGGACTGCGAGCAGGCGCTGAAGGCTGCGGGAGCGAGTCTCTTCATCGAAGCCGGTCCCGGCAAGGTGCTCTGCGGCCTGCTCAAGCAGTTCGATCCCGAACTCAAGTCGCTGAACGTGGAAGACGCGGCAAGTTTGGAGAAGACGCTGGCGGAGATGAAGAGCTAAACTAACAATCACGCCTGTATCGCGAACCGCTTACTCTGATGTAACGCTCTCGTCTGAAGAAGGCAGTCCCCAGACGCGCCGAAGGGCGGCATTTCGCGGGCCTAAAACGCCTGCCAAGCCATAACCAAAATGGTGGTTCTGGTGGCTCAATAGCGATAAGAGCAGCGCGTGTCCAAAGAGCAGGGCTTGTCGTCGTTCCTTCGAGCTATCCATTTTGTACGTCCAGTGATCGCCCACAAGTTCGAATTTTTCATTAATGCTAGTTCCTGTAGCATGTTCGAGCGCTGTAGGTTGAAGGTAGCATCGCAAATAGTAGCCCGCCAGCGAAGCTTGGTTTAGTCCGAGTTGAACTGTACGTTCGTCAACTTTTTTTGCCATAGTCTCAAGATCGACCTTTGTCCATGCGTGAACCTGGATAAGCTGCTTACAGGCTTTGCAGAAGGACTCCCTATGTAGCGCCTGCGCTTCTCTTGCCCGCTCCTGTAGAACTTCAACATCGCTAGGATCGACGCTGGATTCCAGCTCGGGCCTCATGGCAGTTGCGCGCCTCCAGACATTCCAATTGTGCGTCCAGGTATTTGCTGCCAAGGAACGGGATACCTCCGGGAAAAACGCAACATAGGCCGAGGTTACAATGCGTTCGTACATCCCGCGCAGTATCTTGAGTGCCCCAATGCCAAATCCATTGCTGGCGAGGGTAAGGAGTTCATTGAAGTCATCAATTGCCGTGCGTGCAAGCACGAAACAGGAAAGATCGGCTTTGTATCGGTCCTCGGTTGCAAGCAAGACGGGATCGTCATCAGGAACGTTTTCGAACGGCGTCATGTCCGGAGAATTGATCGTCCGTCCCAGCATGATTTGTTCCACAACGTCCCGAAGCTCGCGCCACTCCATTAAGAATGGCCCGTATTCTTTGACGAACCTCGCCTGTTCGGCGGGATCTCCCAAGGTGATCGAGAAGCCTTGTGCAGTTTCAGCCTCATTGGGAGCGCCTGCTATTCCCAGTTCCCTCAGCACAAACGCGTAGTCGAGCGCGATCTCATTCAGATAGTCGTAGCGGCCGCTGGAGCCGCCGTGGCCGGCTTGCATATTCGTCACCAGCAGCAGCGGATGGCTGCCGTGATTAAGCGTGCGCAGTTTGGCCACGTACTTGGCCGGCTCCCAGTACATCACTTGGCTGTCGTGCAGGCTGGTCTTGACTAACATTGCGGGATAACTCGCAGCGTGCAAGTTATCGTAGGGCGAATAACTCAGCATGTACCGGAAAAACTCTTCCTGGTTGGGGTCGCCCCACTCCTCGTATTCGGGAACCGTGAGGGGCAGGGAAGCGTCGAGCATGGTGTTCATCACGTCGACGAAGGGCACGTGCGAGAGGACCGCGCGAAAAAGCTCCGGCCGCATGTTCGCGACCGCGCCCATCAGCAAGCCACCGGCCGAACCGCCTTCGATGGCCACGCGCGCGGCGTCGCCGTAGCCCGCAGCGGTCAAATGTTCGACGCAGGCGATGAAATCGGTAAACGTGTTGCGCTTCAAGAGCATTTTTCCGGCGTCGTGCCAGGGCTTGCCCAGGTCGCCGCCGCCGCGGATGTGCGCATAAGCCATTACCACACCGCGATCGAGCAGGCTCAACCGGTTGGAGCTGAATCCCAGCGGCAGCGCGTAGCCATACGATCCGTAGCCGTACACGTAGAGCGGATTCGACTCCGTGCGGCGGTCCTTTCGGTAGACGATGGACGTGGGGACGACAACGCCATCCGGCGCCGTCGCACGAATGCGCTCGCTCGCGTAGAGCGTGCGATCGAAGCCGCCGGGGATTTCCCGCTGTTTGAGCAGCGTCGACTCGCCCGTCGCCACGGCGAACTCGTAGACCGAATCGGGCGTGACCAGCGACTCGTAGCCGTAGCGGAAGATTGTCGTATCGAAGATGCGGTTGATGTGCGGGTGGGCGCTGTAGGCGGGCTCGGGGAAGGTGATCTCGCCGGAGGGGACGGCTTCAGGGCCGGCGCTGGCAAACTTCCACAAACGCAGGCGCGGTAATCCATCCTCGCGCTCGCAGGCCATGAAGAACCCGGCGAAAAGAGCCACATCCTCGAGCATGACTTGCTCGCGATGCGCAATCAGCTCCGTCCAGTGCTCGCGCCCCGGCGTCTCCACCGGCGCGGTCACCAGGCGGAAGTTGCGCCCGCGGTCGTTGGTGCGGATAAACCACAAACCGTTGCGATGGTCGAGCGAGTACTCGTGCTCGTCCTCGCGCGGGGCAATGATGCTGAAAGAGCCGGTAGGATCGCCGGACTTGAGGATCCGCGCCTCGCTCGTGGTGTGGCTGGCCGACTCAAGCATGAGGTACTTGCCATCGCGCGTGCGGCCCACGGCGATATTGAAGCGCTCGTCGTCTTCCTCAAAGACCAGCGCGGCCTCAGCAAGCTTTCCGGCAATGCCGCGATAGAGCCGATATTGCCGTTTCTGCTGCTCGTCCTCCACGGTGTAGAAGAGCGTACGGTTGTCAGCTGCCCACACCACCGAACCCACGCGCTCGACCTCGTCCGCAAGCGTTTCGCCGGTGGCGAGGTCCTTGATGTGCAGTGTGTACTGGCGAAAGCCCGTGGTGTCGGAGGTGTAAGCCAGCCAGCGGCCGTCGTCCGTAATGCCGGTGTCGCCGATCGAGAAAAAAGCGTGGCCCTTGGCGAGCTCGTTTCCGTCGAGCACCACCTCCTCGGCCGCATCGGCGTCCGGTCCCGTCGGCCCGCCGCGCTTGCGGCAGTAGATGCCGTACTGCTGGCCCTCCTCGGTGCGCGAGTAGTACCACCAGCCGCCGTCGCGATAGGAGACCGAGACGTCGGTCTGCTTGATGTGGCTCAACATCTCGCGGTAAAGCTCTTCACGCAGCGCGGCGAGCGGCGCCATCACCGCCTCGGCATAGGCATTTTCGGCCTCGAGGTACGCGGTGACATCGGGATTTTCTTTGTCGCGCAGCCAGGCGTAGTCGTCGGCCAGGACAACGCCGTGCAGCGTGGTTTCCTTGTGTTCTTTACGGGCAACAGGAGGGGCGGAAATCGTCAATTCGGTCATTTCTCTCCCAGTGTAGAACCATCCGGCGCGGGAACTTTCCTTGCCCTGCCCACGTACAATGGAGAAGTAATGAGAGGCCCTGGCCGCGCGCGTTTTGCCGTGTTTCCGCCCTTGCTGGCGGCGCTCTTTGCATTTCTTGCGTTGCCTCTGCGCGCCGAGCGCGTGGCCGACCTGCCCCAACCCACCGATTACGTCAGCGATTTTGCACATGTGCTCTCGCCCGAGGTCGTTGCGCGGCTCGATAACCTTTGTGCGCAACTGGACCACGGCCAGGCCAATGCGCAGATTGCCGTGGTGACGGTGCACGATCTGGACGGCGACGACGCGGCCGACTATGCCACGCAGCTTGAAGACCACTGGAAGATGGGAAACAAGGGCCAGAACCGCTACGCCATGGTGCTCCTGGCCGTCGCCGACCATAAGTACCGCATTGAAATCGGCTACGGCCTGGAAGGCATCCTGCCCGACGGCAAGACCGGCGACATCGGCCGCAGCATGGTTCCCGACCTGAGAGCTGGCGACTACGACGGCGCGATGACCGCGGCCGTGGGCCAAATCGCCCAGGTGATTGCCGACGACGCCCACGTGACGCTGGACAATGCGCCCGCGCCCGTTCCGGCTGACGAGCCAATGCAGCAGCCGCATCCCTCCGCAGGCATGGTCCTGAAGGGAATTATCGTCGCGGTTATCATTGTTCTCTACCTGCTCCGCGTCTTGGGTGGTTTTGGATTGTTTGGCCTCTGGGGCCTGGGCCTTATGTCGGGTGGGGGCCGCGGCGGTGGTGGTATTGGCGGCGGCTTCGGCGGTGGTGGATTCGGTGGCGGAGGCGGTGGAGGCTTTGGCGGTTTTGGTGGCGGCGGTGGTGGTTTTGGCGGAGGCGGCGCCGGAGGAAGCTGGTAATTCAGCTACTAGCTGCCAGCTTCTAGACGGGTACTGGTTGCGCGACCTTGTGAGGACGAGAACACGACAGCTTGAATTGGCATCCCGTCTCCCAGGTCCCAAAAGCGGGACCTGGGGCACCCCGGAATGGTGCGGAATCACGCGGTCAGAGAGCTAGGGACAAGAAGCTAGTAGCGAGAAGCTTCATTTACGAGGAGAATCAAACTGTATGAGCAAGGGACTTGGAATTACGCTGGCCGTTGTGGGCGTTCTGCTGTTGGCGGTTTTCATGGTGTTTGGCAGCTATGTGACCGCCAGGAACCAGATGGTAGCCAAAGATCAGGTGGTCAAAGAGGCGTGGTCGAACGTGGACGCGGACCTTGAGCGCCGCGCCGATCTGATTCCCAACCTGGTGGAGACCGTGAAGGGATTCACCAAAGAAGAGAGCACGGTCTTTGGCGACATCGCCAATGCGCGCGCGGGCATGTTGAATGCGCAAGGCCCCCAGGCCAAGATCGCGGCCAACAACCAGCTCGACGGCGCCATCGGCCGGCTGCTGCTGCTCACCGAAAACTACCCGCAACTGCGCTCCAGCGACCAGTTCATGCGCCTGCAGGACGAGTTGGCAGGAACCGAGAACCGCATCAAGGTCTCGCGCATGCGCTACAACGACGCGGTGCGCGACTACAACACCTTCATCCTGCAGTTCCCCAACAACATCTGGGCGGGGATTGCGGGCTACCGCCAGAACAACGCGTACTTCGAGGCCAGCCCGGCCGCGCAAACGGTGCCGACGGTCAAGTTCTAAGCCGATTCCTGGATAGATGTATCCCGCTCCCACCCTTTTCGCAGAAGGCGCGAAAAGGATGGGGGCACGGAAGCGATGAGTATCGCCTCGAAAGAAGCGCAAAAGGCCATTCCGCGAGCGCGGAATGGCCTCTCGGTCCTAAAGCTTTGCCGGGGCGGCCTACTTGAAGGACGCGATGGCGCTGGCCTCGTCGTCGTAAATATCGAAGACCGTGTAGAGCTTGGTCAGCTGCAGCAGGTCGTGGACCTTTTTGGTCAGCTTGAGCAGCTTGAGAGCCGCACCCTGATTCTTGACTGTGGTGTAGGCGCTCACCAGTTCACCCAGTCCCGAGCTATCGATATAGTTCACTTCACCCAGATCGAGCAGGATGCGCTTCTGTCCTTTGGCGATCAGGTCGCGAATGGCGTCGCGCAACTGCACGCTGCCTTCGCCGAGGGTGATCCGGCCGCTGAGTTCCAGAACATTGACGCCATCCACTTCACGCGAAGCAATCGCAAGTGCCACGGAAAATTCCTCCTTGTCGCTACTTAGGTTATAGCATTTTTGGGGCGGCCGAGCTGAAGGAAAACTCCTTCGCCGGGCCGGCCGCAGGCAGAAAAACGACGATCTCGCACGCCGCCCTACGTCTTTCCGGCGGCGGGCGCCAGATGCTTCACCAGCGTCAGCTCCGTCCCGGGTTGCAGTTGTCGAAAGTGTACCTCATCCATCAGCGACCGGATGAGAAAGATGCCGCGGCCCGTGCCGCGAAGAAGGTTTTCCTCTGCCAGCGGATCGCGCAGCTTGGCAGGATCGAAGCCGCGGCCCTGGTCGGCGATGGTAATCACCAGGTCTTTGCCCGTGTTTTCGAGCGAAACTTCGATCTGGCGGGCGGGATCGTACTCATTGCCATGTAGCACGGCGTTGATGGCGGCTTCGCGCACAGCCATGGTGATAGGAAAGCGCTGGTCCTCGTCGAGGCCTGCCTCGGTGGCCAGCCGATCGGCGGCTGCCTCCGCCTCTTCCACGCTCTCCATCGTGGAGCTCATCTTGAAACTCCGCCGCTCTCTGCTGGGTGCGCTCACCGGGCTGTTTTCGGCCTCCGCCGGAGCGGGTGAGACGATGCCGTCCCCGTCCCGTGAATCTTCTGGAAGTTTCAAGTCTGGATGCGATTGTGTCAAGCAGCAGGAGCGCGTGGCGTCGGGAACTCCGCCGTGCGACAAGCAGCTGCACGGTGAATTGAGGCTCCGGCAAAAACCTGCCCCAAGGGTCTACACTCATGCCATGGACACGCACCCCGTGGAAACGCGAGTCGAGCCGCGCATCGCAACCCGCGTCAGTTTGACGGCGATTCTCGGCGCACCGGTGACCGATGCCGAGGGGCATCTATGCGGCAAACTGAAAGACATTGCCGTGACCACGGGTCCAGAGGGCGGCAAGGTGGCCGGCCTGGTGCTCAAGACGCGCACCGGTCTTGCGCTGGTTCCCTCCGAGGAAGTGATGGAGACCCCGGCCGGCACGCTCGAATTGCGCTCGGCCGCAGTTCTGGCCCCGCTCAAGGAAGAGGGCAATTACCTTTTCTTGCAGCAGGACCTGGTCGATCGCCAGATCATCGACATCAATGGCCGCAAGGTGGTCCGCGTGAACGACGTGGACCTGGAGTGGATGGGGAGCGGCGCGGTGCACCTGCTGCGCGTGGCCGAGGTGGAGGTGGGGCTGAGGGGCGCCTTCCGCCGCGTCTTCAAAGGCGTTTTGCCGCGTCCGCGGCTTGAATCTGTGTCGCGCAAGTTCAGCGCGCGCGCCATTCCCTGGCAGTTTGTGGACGTGATCGAGCCCGACCCGGCGCGGCGCGTCAGGCTGCGCATCGAGCACGAGCGCCTGGCCGATATTCACCCCTCTGAGCTGGCCGACATTTTGGAGGATCTTGCGCCCGCCGAGCGCGAGGCCGTCTTTACCTCGCTCAACGAGGAGGTTGCCGCCGAGACCCTCGAGGAGGTCGAACCCAAGCTGCAAAAGGCGCTGCTCGAAAAGCTCGACGAGGAGCGCATTGCCGACATCGTGGAAGAGATGGACCCCGGCGCCGCAGCCGATCTGCTCAACGAGCTGCCCGAGGACCAGTCCGACGCCATTCTCGAGGAGATGGAGCCGGAAGAGCGGCAGGAGGTTCAGGAGCTGCTCGAGTTCGACGAGCACTCCGCCGCTGGTTGCATGACCACGGAGTTCGTTTACCTGGGCATGGATGCTACGGTGGCGCAGGCCGTCGAGGCGCTGCGCAGCTTCGATGGCGACCCGGAAGGCGTGACCGAGGTTTATCTGCTCGACGAGAAGCGCGTTCTGCGCGGCGCCGTTTCGCTGGCGCGCCTGGTGATGGCGCAGCCCGAGACCCACCTGAATATTCTGGCCGAGCCCCGGGTGCTCTCCTGCCCGGCCGATATGAACCAGAACGAACTGGCCGAGATGTTCGACAAGTACAACCTCCACGCTCTTCCGGTTGTCGATCCGCAGGGCCGCATGGTGGGTGTGGTTCAGTCCGAGCACGTGATTAGCTTTCTGCGCGAGAAACTCTAGAACTGGTTGCATAAATCCCGTTTTGAAAGGGCACGGCTTTAGCCGTGCCACAAAAGGGCGCGTAAACATCGGGGTTTTAACCCCTGAGGGATGTCTTTCAATCAGTTCCAATGATTTGTGCAACCAGTTCTAATCATTGCCAGGGCATTAAGCTTCACTGGGTGGCGGCGCTCGCGGAGTTGCCTCCGGATCAAACCAGTCACCCCGGCGCTTTGCCCCCGTGTTACACTGGCCGCGGAATCCCAAATTCAAACCTGCAACTCTAAAACTCCGCGCGGGGCTCCGCAGGACTTTGAAGGGAATCTCGCGCGGGATGTGTCGAACGTGGGGCGCGGCCCTTCGATGCATTTGACGCAGGGCGTCTTTCGCGGCCGAACCCTGAAGCGCCGAGAAGGAGGAAAGATCGTGGAACCGACCTACAAGTGGCATCCCGTTACCGATTTCTATAAGGAACAACAGGCTGCCCAGCCCATCGATGCCGAGGCCGAAATCCAGCAAAAACTGCACGAAGTCCGTGAGGCGGCGAAAAAGACGGGCTGGGCGGAGAAGAAGGCTCCGATCGGGATCAGAGTCTTCACTTGGTACCTCTTCTGCCGCGTCGGCATCTTTGCGCTCCTCTTGGCGATCCTCGCCGTCCTTCCGCAGTCGAGCACCTCTGCATGGTTGGTAGGGAATCTGAAGCACCAATTGCCGGGTGCAGCCGCACGCGAACGTGCGGCCAAACAACGGGAGGAGTTTAAGAAGCAGGCCGAGGCGCAGGGGTATACGCTTCCCGACTACATTGTGGACGAGGAGAAATCGCCGGAACAGTTGGCGCAGGAACAGCGCGAATTTGTCATGGTTTACCTCTTCCTGATGACCGTATTGACTTCAGTCGTCGGCTTCATGTGGTGGAACCGCTCCTGGAAGGTCCGCTGGGCGGCAATGTTTTACGCCGGGGCGTTTGTCGCCAAGGCCGCAGTCGGCTTGTTTGCCGGCTGGGCCTCAGGTGTGGGCAATCGGCTTACCCCCAGCGAATCGTCGGCGCTCGTGATCGCGCTCGGCGTGAATGGCTTCATCTTCTGCTATCTCGCGTTTTGGCCCGAAGTGGGGAAGTGGTTCGACAACGAATAATCACGATCTTCATGCGTGACGATCCGCCTAGCGCCGCCGCCCTCTTCGCGCCCTTCACGCCGAGCATCTTCCGGCACAATCGATGAGAGATGTACCTCCTAGCCCGCTCAATCCGTCCTCAAATTGGCGCAATGTGAGCAAAACGGCTCACATTCTGGTCCCGCAATGCTGCTACCCTCGCAGAAAATACCCGGATTCATCCGAATTTGTGAAAGAATCCTAACATGCTCCAATTTCCAAAGATCATCCAGGGCGGCATGGGCGTGGGCGTGTCCAATTGGCGCCTGGCCCAGGCCGTTTCCAAACTCGGCCAGTTGGGTGTCGTGTCAGGCACGGCGCTCGATGCGCTCTTTGTGCGCCGCCTCGCCGACGGCGACCAGGGCGGACACATGCGCCGGGGACTGGATGCTTTTCCGTTTCCTGAGATGGCCCGGCGCATCTGGCAGGAGCACTTCGTTCCCGGCGGAAAGCCTGCCGGCGCCGCCTACCCCAACTTGCCGATGCACCAGAAACGCGATGCGCGCAAGCTCGTCGAGCTATGCATAGTGTCGAACTTCGTCGAGGTCTTTCTGGCCAGGGAAGGCCACAAGAACCCGGTGGGCATCAACTTTCTTGAGAAAGTGCAGATTCCGCATCTGCCCTCGATCTATGGCGCCATGCTGGCGGGCGTTGGCTACGTGCTGATGGGCGCGGGTATCCCTTTGCACATCCCCGGCGTGCTCGACGCGTTCGCCTTGCAGCATCCGGCAGAGTACAAACTGATGGTTTGCGGCGCGGGGCAGGGCCAGTTCGCGGCTTTGGACACGCCCATGCAATTCGACCCTGCAGAATATGCCGAGGGTCCGCTTCCCGTGCTGCATCGTCCCAGGTTTCTCGCCATCGTCTCTTCCAACATCCTGGCGGCCACCATGCTGCGCCGGTCGAGCGGCAGGGTCGACGGGCTTGTGATTGAGAGTCCGACGGCCGGCGGGCACAATGCCCCGCCGCGCGGCAAGCTGCAGTTGAATGCGGCCGGCGAGCCGGTCTATGGCGAACGCGACCGGGTTGACATCTCCGCATTGCGCTCGCTTGGCGTTCCTTTCTGGCTGGCCGGCGGATTCGGACATCCCGCCAAGATGCGCGAGGCGCTGGAGCAGGGTGCAGCCGGCGTGCAGACGGGCACTGCCTTCGCCTTCACTCAGGAATCCGGTCTGCGCTCCGATCTGAAGCAGCGGCTCTTGCGGCAGGCGGCCGCCGGCGCCGGCCATGTCTTTACCGATCCGCTGGCTTCGCCCACCGGATTTCCTTTCAAAGTGGCTCAGCTTGAGGGCACTTCGTCGTCCCTCCAGGTCTATCAGGAGCGCACGCGGGTTTGCGATCTCGGTTATTTGCGGGAGCCCTACTTTACCGAAGAGGGCGGCCTCGGTTATCGCTGCGCCGCCGAACCGGTCGCGAACTATGTCGCCAAGGGCGGCAAAATCGAGGACACGGTGGGGCGCAAGTGCCTGTGCAACACGCTCATGGCGAATATCGGGCACGCTCAGACGCGCCCGGACGGCTCGGTTGAGCCGGCTTTGGTGACGATAGGCGACGATCTGAATACCGTTGCGCAATTCTTGGCGCCGGGCCGCGAAAGCTATAGCGCCGCCGATGTGGTGGAACGGCTCATGAGCCTGAGCGCGGACGCGCCGCAACAAACAGATTCCATGCTCGTGGCTACTGCGTAGGGCGTGTTTCAAGAATCGCCTTTAAATACGTCCCACACCAGCCGGGTGCCCTAAGTCTCGTCCGCCGCGGCGGATGAGACTTGGGAAACTGGGATGCAAAAGTGCCAATCCTCGCGGTTGGAGACCTGGCCGATAGGCCTCGCCGCCCCCTTCGCACCACCCACGCCGAATACGTTCTGAACCCGATCCGCCACCGCCGGTGGAGTTCGCAGAGACGGCTCCGGCCTGTTATGGTCAGGAAGGAAAACTTTTCCGCAAAAAAACCAACCCTCCATGAACCCGCCATAGGAACTCGACTGCATGTGGAAGCGCTGGCGAATCCGGATACTTCTCTTTCTGGCCGTTCTCGGTCCCGGATTCATCACCGCCAATGTCGATAACGATTCCGGCGGCATCTTTACCTACTCCCAGGCCGGCGCCCAGTACGGTTACACCCTGCTGTGGACCATGATCCCCATCACCATCGCGCTCATCGTGGTGCAGGAGATGTGCGGCCGCATGGGCGTGGTCACGGGCAAGGGCCTGAGCGACCTGATCCGCGAGGAGTTCGGCCTGCGCGTCACCTTCGTCCTCATGGTGCTGCTTGTAGTCGTCAACTACACCAACGTGGTCACGGAATTCATCGGCATCGCCGGCTCGCTGCACCTGTTCCACGTCTCCAAGTTCATCGCCGTGCCCCTCTGCGCCTTCCTCGTATGGACGCTGGTTCTGCGCGGCGACTACAAAAGCACCGAGAAAATCTTCCTTACCGCCTCACTGGTCTACATTGCTTATATCTTTGCCGGCGTTCTCGCCCAGCCTGACTGGCACGAGTCTCTGCGCGCCACGGTCATGCTGCCCAAACGCTCAGTGTGGAACGAGAGCTACATCTACATGGCGATCGGCGTGGTGGGAACCACCATCGCCCCGTGGATGCAGTTCTACCTGCAGTCGTCGATCGTGGAGAAGGGGATTCGCGTGAAGGACTACGCGGCCTCGCGCCTCGATGTGATCGTGGGCTGCCTCTTCACCGATCTCATCGCCTGGTTCATCGTGGTGGCCTGCGCGGCCACGCTCTTCGTGCACGGCATGGGCGCCATCCAGGTTGCCGCCGACGCCGCCGAGGCCATGCGTCCGCTGGCCGGCGACTACGCCTTCATCCTCTTCGCCTTCGGCCTCTTCAACGCCTCGCTCTTTGCGGCATCGATCCTGCCGCTTTCGACGGCCTATACCGTGTGCGAAGGCCTGGGCGTGGAGTCGGGCGTGGACAAGAGCTTCCGCGAGGCGCCGTACTTCTATTGGCTCTACACGCTGCTCATCGTGGGCGGCGCGCTCACGGTGCTGTTGCTGCCCGACGCGCAACTGATCAACGTGGCCATTCTCTCGCAGGTGCTCAATGGCGTCCTGCTGCCGGTGGTCATCATTCTCATGTTGATGCTCATCAACCGCTCCGATCTCATGGGCGAATACAAGAACTCGCGCCTCTGGAACTGGATCGCGTGGGGCACGAGCATCATCGTCATCGGCATGACGTTTGCCATGCTGTGGGGATTGATGACGGGACACTGACGGCAGCTAGAAGCTGTGCATTTCAAAGCAGCTTTCCCGCCGCCAGGTCCTTGACCAACCCGCGGTCGGCGGCGAGAAAATCGTAGCCGGGCAGGTCTTCGAACTTGACCCACCGCACCTGCTTGTAGATCTTGTTCTCGATCTCGCCCGAAAACTCGCGCACCGCGAAGAATTGCAGGTCCACGGCGCCGCCGCGGCGGTAGTGGTGGCGGATGCGCGTGACCGCTGGACCGACCTCGGCGCGGATGCCCAGCTCCTCAGAGAGTTCGCGAGCCAGCGCCTGCTGCGGGCTTTCGCCGGCCTCGATCTTTCCGCCGGGAAACTCCCACAACGAGGCCATAGGCTGATCGGCGCGGCGCTGGCCGATCAGCACCTCCCGGTCGCGCACGATGAATGCAGCCGCCACAAAGCGGAGTGCGGGCGCCTGCGGCCGCCCCTTCGAAGCTGCTTCGATCTCATCCACACGTCTAGTGTAAACCGCGTAAAACAAATGCGATTCGGAGATTGGATTCCACAGGCAGCAGAAGTGTCCCGGCCGCGAAGAACCTCAGACCTGGCCAGCCAATTCGCCGTTGACCGCCGCATCCGTGCCCTCGGCGGCCTTGGGCCGGTAATAGCCCCAGCCGTTCTTTGCTGCGGCCTCGACGAGCGACGGAGAGGGATTGACCGGGAAGGGACAACGCGCCATCTCCAGCATCGCCAGGTCGTGAATGGAGTTGCCAAAGACGGCATCGGGGCGGGGAAGGCCAGCACGCTGGAGTGCGGCGGCCTTGGCTTCGTCGGTCGGAACATCGACAATCTCGCTGGTGATGAGGCCGTCTTTCACGCGCACCTCGGCGGCCAGAATGCGCTCGCCGGGAATGCCGAAATCGCGCATGCCCTCGGCGATCACCCAGCGGTTGGTGGAACTGACCGCCCAAAGCTCGACTCCGGCCTTGCGCATCCGCGCCACCAGCTCGAAGAGTTCCTCAAAAATGTTCTTGCGCACGAACTCGTCCACATAGCGGGCCGCGGCGTCGCGCAACTCCGCATCGCGCAGCCCGGCGTAGACCTGCACCATTTCGGCGCACATCGCCACTTCACTCACGTTACCGGCGCGGTAATCGCGATAGCGCGTATCGATCCAGTCGTGCGTCGAGCGCGAGACCAACCCCTGCTCCAGGGTCCAAGCCAAGAATCCGTAGCCGGCGTCGCCGCCCCACAGTGTTCCGTCGCAATCGAAGACCGCAACCTTCGGCTTGCACTCGAAAACCAGACGCTCAAACTCTTCAGTTGTCCATTTGCGAACTTCGATATGTGTCGGCGTCAATCGTTCCTCAGTCGTGCTTCAAAGAATTCTTCCTATTCTATTTTCATCGAA
>Ga0187852_1002450_pt1 | contig 15127 bp, 10 predicted proteins | sample June2016WEW_6_40_FD_134511 | JGI IMG/M metagenome (GOLD analysis project Ga0187852, IMG submission 134511) | Peatland microbial communities from SPRUCE experiment site at the Marcell Experimental Forest, Minnesota, USA - June2016WEW_6_40 | ecosystem: Environmental > Terrestrial > Soil > Wetlands...
ACCCTCGGCGAAGCCATATCCCGGCAGATCAACCAGCCGCCAACGGTTGTTCATCGTGAAGAGGTTAATGAGCTTGGTGAATCCCGGGGTGGGCGAGACGCGGGCCAATCCCTGCTCGCCCGCGAGCATGTTCAGCAGCGAGGACTTGCCGACGTTCGAGCGGCCGATGAAGGCGAACTCCGGCAGCGACTCGTCCGGACACGAATCCAGATCCGGCGCGCTACAGGCAAAAATGGCGGATGAAATATTCACGATCGTAAACCCCACAGCCCATTGTCGCACAAGTCCACCGTATTGATACCCGTATTGTCAGAAAACGGGCTGTTCAATCCGTCTGGCTGAACATGTGATGGGCTCCGCGGTCGCTCTTCTTGCGGTCTTGCCGGGCGGCTCTCTTTTCGGCTTCGCGCAGAAAGCGGATTTCGAGTTGGCGTTTGAGGAAACTGACATACCGTTCGCGCGGGAGCGTGCCGGCGGCGAGCGCTTCGAGCACTGCACACTGATTCTCCTTCGTATGGGTGCAGTCGCGGAAGTGGCAGCGCACAGACAGCGCGTCGACCTCGGGAAAAGTTTGCTTCGATCCTTCACTGGCAATCCAGAGGTGGAATTCTCTCATGCCCGGCGTGTCAATGACCACGCCTCCTTGTGGGAGGAAAATCATCTCGCGCCACGATGTGGTATGCCGGCCTTTGGCGTCATTCGTGCGGACTTCCACCGTGGCCTGGATGTCTTCTCCATAAAGGCGGTTGATGAGGCTCGACTTGCCGACCCCCGAGGTGCCGATGAACACGGCGGTTTCGCCGGGCTGGATCAGTTGCGCCAGTTTCATCACGCCTCGCCCGGTGAGCGCACAGGCCGCGAGCACCAAAGCGTCGCCAGCCACGCGTGTGGCGTCCGCGAGCCTTGCGTCAAGGTCCTCGCACAAATCGATTTTATTGAGCAGGACCACCGGGCGTGCGCCGCTTTCGTGGGCCATGACCAGCATCTGCTCCAGACACGCCGCGTCGAAGCTCGCGTCTGCGGCGGTCACCAGGAACGCCGTGTCAATATTCGTGGCGAGGATATGCTCAGCGCTGTCACGGCCAGTCATCTTGCGGCAGAGTCGGGTGCGTCGCGGAAGGATGGCGTGGATCATGGCCTTCTCCTCGTTGGCCACGAGTTTTACGGCAACCCAATCCCCCACCTTGGGAAGTTTTGCATTGGACCCGTGGGCTTCGTGGAGGCAATGGCCGGTGACTTGCGCGAGAAGTTCCGCCTCCGCGGTCCAGACGCGGAAGAAATGTTTATCCTCCACCGCCACGCGGGCCGGAACCAGACCCTTGGCCTGGTGGGGCGCGAACTGCTGGTTGCGGTCAGCATTCCAGCCCAACTTCGTCAGGTCCATAGCCGCCATCAACCACCTACAGCCTATTCTTCCCAGCGGCTTTCGCCTTTGCCCACCGCGCTTTAGCGGCTGCCGCCATTCTGGCCCTGCCAGCCGCGCTCATCTTGCGCCGCTTCTTCGGCGCGGCCTCGACTTTGGCACCCTTCACCTTCGCCCAGCGTGCCTTTTGCGCTGCCGCAATCCGCGCCCGTCCGGCGGCGGACATTCCGCGCCGTCCTCGAGGTTGGGCAGCAGCAGCGACTCCGCCGCCCGCGACGGCGGCCAGTTCCGCTTCCAATTCATCGATCTTCTCTTTGATTGAAATAACCTGCCGCAATTGCGCGACCGTCAGATTTTGCAGGGATGTCATATATCCGGGCAGGGTGCTTCCCCACCGGGTTTGATGTCAAGAAGGGACACGCTCCGCGCCAACCCAGATGGATGACGACCATCGCCATCGTAGCGGTCACGATAGCGGCTGCATTGCCTTTCGTACGGAGCCATGTGGCCTGGACCATATAATTCATCCCGCGTGAAACGTCGCACTTGAATGAAGAGGCCACACTCGGCATTCTCGTTAAATAATGGCCGATGCAGTTTGAACGTGAAAAACTCCGGGAGAAGCTGGCCCAGCTTGCAGGCAACAGGGTGTTCATCGGAACATCCTCGTGGAAATATCCCGGCTGGCGAGGAATGCTTTACAACGAGCAGCGATACATGTATCGCGGCAAGTTTGCTGAATCCCGTTTCGAGAAGAGCTGCCTGGCGGAATACGCCGAGGTGTTCAAGACGGTCTGCGTTGACGCCGGGTATTACCGATTCCCCGAGAGCCGCTACATCGAGGGCATGGTTTCGCAAGTCCCATCGGACTTTCTGTTCACCTTCAAAGTGACCGATGAGATCACCCTCAAGAAATTCACGAACCTGCCGCGTTTTGGCGCCCGGGCCGGCAAGCCCAACGAGAATTTCCTCAATGCCGACCTCTTTGGGTCCGCATTCGTCAAACCATTTGAACCGTTCCAACAGAATATCGGGATGTTCATTTTCGAGTTCTCGAAGTTTTACCCGACCGATTATGAGCTTGGCCGTGATTTCGTGGCCGACCTGGACCGATTCCTGGGCAGCATCCCCGAGGGCTGGCGTTATGGGGTGGAAATCCGCAACAAACACTTTTTGAAACCTGACTATTTTGCAGTGCTCGCCCGGCATGGTGTCGCCCATGTGTTTAACTCCTGGACCGAAATGCCACCGGTAACCGAACAACTTCAAATCCCGGAGAGCATCACCAACCCGGAATTCGCTGGCGCGCGGTTTTTGCTCAAACCCGGCCGCAAATACCAGGACGCCGTGGATTTCTTCAGCCCCTACAGTGAGGTCAAAGAACCCAACCCCGACGCGAGAAGCGCTGGCGCTCAGCTCATCGGTGGTCGCGAACTCAGGAAGACCCTGCGCCAGCTTTACCTATACGTGAATAACCGGCTGGAAGGGAACGCTTTGCTGACAATCATGGCGATGCTGGAAGCGGCAGGCTGACTTTTGGGGGTTGACACGGGCGACATTGAATACTACGTGTACAGGTAGTATGACCGAGTTGACCCGCGCACAACGACGCATCCTGGAATTTATTCGGGCCGAGATCCGCGCCGAGCGGCCCGCCCCCACCCACCAGGGGATCGCCGATCATTTTGGCTTCCGCAGCCCCCGCCCGGCGGCCTGCCCCCTGGAAGCGCTTAAGCGCAAGGGGTTCATCAAATCCGAGCCGGGGAAGGTCCGAGCCTTGCGCGTTGTCACTCCCCTCCAAAAGTATCGCGCGGCCATTGTGGATATCCCCCTCTTCGGCTCGATCCCAGCCGGCTTTGCCGACCAGCGCGAGCAGGAAGCCAAGGGCTGCGTGTCCATCGATATTGAGTCTCTGGGCATCAAACCCAGCCCGCGAACCTTCGCCCTGGAAGTGCGGGGGGATTCCATGATTGGCAAACACATCGTGGACGGTGACGTGGTGGTGGTTGAACACGGCCAGACCCCACGTCACGGCGATGTCGTGGCGGCGTTAATTGACGGAGAAAGCACGCTCAAAACTTTCGTGGCCGACAAGGGCAAGCCTCATCTCCGCGCCGAAAACCCCAAATATCCCAAACTCTTCCCCGCCGGCGAACTGGTCATTCAGGGAGTCATGGTCGCCCTAATCCGAAAACGGAAATGAACCATGCTGCCGCCCAAATCCATCGTCCATCTGGACGCGGACGCATTCTTTGCCTCCGTCGAGCAGGCGGCCGATTCGCGCTTGCGCGGCAAGCCCATCGCCGTCGGCGGTGAAAAACGCGGCATCATCGCATCGGCCTCCTACGAAGCCCGGAAGTTCGGCGTTTACACCCCCATGCCGACGGTTCGGGCGCGGAAGCTGTGCCCGAAACTGATTGTCCTACCAGGGGACTATGATCGTTATGAGCATTTTTCCAAGTGGATGTTCTCGTACGCGTACGACTTTACGCCGGACGTGGAGCAGACTTCCATTGACGAGGGCTATTTTGACCTGAGCGGCGCCCGGAAAACTCCGGTCGAAATCGCGCTCACCATTCGCAAGGCCATCGGCCAGTCCTTGAAGATCTCCGTCAGCGAGGGCATCGGCGTGAACAAGCTGGTCAGCCAGATTGCCTCCAAACTTAACAAACCCGCCGCGTTTGCCGAAATTCCGCCCGGCCAGGAAATCTCATTCCTGCATCCCCTGCAAAACAAATGGCTGCCCGGCATCGGTCCCAAAACCGCCATCCGATTGAACGCCGCCGGCTTGGCTTACATCGGCCAGATTGCTGCGACCCCCCTGGACCTGCTTCACATCCTCATGGGCAACACCGCCCGGACGCTCCGCGAGTATGCCAATGGCATTGACAGCCGTCCCCTCGTTCCAGCCCGCGAACCGCAGAAATCATTTGGCCAGCAGGAAACCTTTGGGCGCGATTTGACGGACGAGGGATATATTGAAGCCACGCTCCGGCGAATGGCGGACAATCTGTTTGCCAAAGTCCGCGAGGAAGGGCGCAGCATCCGCACGCTTACGGTCAAAGTGCGATACAACGACATGGGGGAGGATCAGGTGAGCGAGAGCCTGATCGAACCATCCGATCTTGAGACGGACATTTATTCGCGTTTGGCCTCGATGCTTCGAGCAGCCTGGAAACGCCGAGTGAGTTTGCGGCTGGTCTCGTTGAAATTGTCGAACGTGTATGACGGTTGTTTCCGCAGCGAATTGGCTCTGGACGTTCCAGCGTACCGTCAGGACGCGCAGGAACGGCTGGCGGTGGTGATCGACGGTTTGCGCCGGACCGGCGGGCACTCTGTAATTCTGCGGGGTCATGATTTTCGCCTTCGGGAGGCTCCGCAGGAACTGGTGGCGACGATTGCGCCGACACCACCACCGCCAACAGTCCAAAAGCCCGCTGCCTGGCCAGAGGCCGTGGGTAATTACATCCCGTTGCGGGTCCACAGCCATTATTCGTTTCTGGATTCCACGCTCGCTCCTTCCGCGATTGTGGGCCTCGCCAAAAAACATGGAATGTCCGCTGTCGCGCTCACCGACACCGGGAATCTGCATGGCGCGGTTGAATTTGTATTGGCGGCAAAACACGCCGGCATCAAACCGATCCTTGGGGTCGAGATCAACCTGGAGAGAAAGCCGTTGCTCCTTTACGTGGAATCGGTGTCAGGCTACCGCAATCTTAATCGACTGCTTTCCCGCCATGCGGAACTAGCGGCGACCGATGGCGATGAAGCGTCCGTGGCCAACCAACAACGCGGCTCCTACAACCGACAAGAATTGCACGGTCTGGGCGAGGGATTAATCGCGGTCAGCGAAGACCTTCGTTTGGCCGAATTGTTTCCGGGCAGGTTTTACAGCCTTGTCACCGGTAAGAAATCAGCGACAACGGCTCAAGGCGTTGCCTGCCCAACCATCCGTTACGCGACCGCCGCCGACCGCCTGAAATTCGACATCGTCCAAAGCATCCGCACGTTGACGCTGTTGCAGGAGGATCATCCCGAAAAACGACGCGGCGGGCGGTTTCATTTTCGTTCACCGGTAGAAATGGCAACCGCTTGCCAGGAACACCCGGAATGCTTGAGACACACCACCGAAATTGCGGAGCGCTGCAATTTTGAACTTCCCTTTGGCAAACCGCAATTCCCAGCGTTCATTCCGCCCGACGGCTCATCTTCAGGCGCGTATCTGCACCGCCTGGTGCTGGAAGGCTTGCAGCGGCGTTACGGCTCGCGGGCCGGCCAATTCCGCCCACAGGTTATGGAGGAATTAGGCATCATCAACGAGGTCGGTTACGAGGAGTATTTTCTCATCACTTGGGATTTTCTCCAGGAATGCCGGAGGCGCGGGATTGAATGGATAACACGCGGCAGCGCCGCGGACTCGCTGGTTTGCTACTGCCTTGAGATCAGCGGGGTTTGCCCCATCCGCTTTGATCTCTATTTTCGCCGGTTTCTCAACAAGGACCGGATGGCGATGAACAAATTGCCCGACATTGACATTGATTTCGCGCATGACCTGAAAGACGACGTGGTCAAACTGATTTTTGAGAAGTACGGCCGGGAACATTGTGCCGTCGTGGGTGGGTTCTCGACGTTCCAGGCGAAAAGCGCCTTTGCGGAAGTGGCAAAGGTTCTGGGAGTCGCCGAACGGGAAGTCAGAAAATTCACCGATCATTTTCCCTGGAGTTTTGGCGGTGGCTGGGTTCCGGCCGAACACACCCCCAGCGGAGGGAACCGGTTAATCGAGATGCTGCGGGCCAGCCCTGAAAACAGGGACTTGCCGCTGGACGAGGAGCCTTACCGGACGGCCCTGCAAATGGCCGAGTTCCTCGACGGCATGCCACGTTATCCCAAGATGCACCCATGCGGGCTAGTCCTCTCCCGGCAACCGATGCAGGAACTGACACCCACGTTCATTGCCAACAAAGGCTACGCGACCACCCACTTTGACATGGACGCCGTTGAAGCCATTGGTTTGGTCAAAATGGACATTCTCGCCCAGGGCGGTTTGGCCGCCATGCGGGAGGTCAAACATAGCCTTTCGAAGCGAGGCATTGAAATTGACCTCGAAGAACTGGAACCGTGGAAAGACCCGGAGGTCTGGAAGATGATTGCCGGCGGAGGAGCACGGGCGGTGCATCATATCGAATCGCCCGCCATGACTTCGCTCTGCCGAATGTGCAACGTGAGTGAGATTGATGGCCTCGTCGCCATCGTCAGCGTGATCCGTCCTGGGGCGGCCAACGAAGGCAAGAAACTGGCCTTCACCCGGCGTTATCAAGGCATGGAACCGATAACGTATCCCCACCCGTCTCTGGAGAAATGTCTGCGCAGCACCTACGGGCTGGTTGTCTATGAAGAGCACATCTTGCAGATCAGCGAAGCCTTCGCCGGACTCAATCCGGGGCGGGCGGATGTGTTGCGCCGTGCCCTTAATAAGCAAAACCGTCCGATGATTGAAAAGATCCAGGTTGAGTTCTTCCAATCGGCGCGAGCGCGGGGACATTCTCCGGAGAAGATTGAAGAAGTGTGGGGCTTGGTCACGGGCTTCGCTGGATACGCTTTCTGCAAGGCGCATTCCACCGCCTACGGTGTCGAAGCGTATCAATCCGCGTGGCTCAAAAAATACTATCCGGTCGAATTCATGGCGGCGGTCTTGTCAAACGGCAAAGGGTTTTATCATCCCCTTGTCTACGTGCTGGAATGCCATCGTTTGGGAATCACGCTTTTGCCGCCGTCCATCAACCAGCCCGGGCCGCTATTCAGCCCTGTAGGCAAATCGATCCGCGTTCCCATTCGTTACATCAAAGGGATGACGGAACGAACCAATGAACGCCTTCTGGTTGAACATGACCGGGTGCCGTTTGAATCGCTGGCGGATTTTTACCGGCGCGTTGCTCCGTCGCCGGAGGAGATGGAAGCGATGTTGCGCGTTGGTGCGTTTGATGGATTTGGCAAAACGCGGACCGCACAGTTTTGGGAATGCCAGTTTTTACAGCGCAGTTTTGGAAAAGCGGACGGTGGTGGACAAGGTTTGCTGCTGCCCCCGCCGGGGATGGATCGTTTGCCGGAAGTGCCGCTGCAGGAGCCGACGCGACGCGAGCGATTGGAAGCGGAAAATGAATTGCTGGGTTTCCCGGCGAGCGGGCATCCCCTGGAACTTCACAGCAACATTGCGTGGGATACGTATTGCCCAGTATCGCGGTTGGGGGAGCACATCGGCGAGGAAGTGGTGACGTGTGGGCTGGTGGTGGAACAACGCACCCATCACCAAATCACCGGCGAGCCGATGAAGTTTCTGTCACTGGCGGACTGGTCGGGAATGGTGGAAACAGAATTGTTCGCCCAGACCTACCGGAGCTTCGGCCTTGCCACGGTGCGTTACCCGGTTTTGGAGATCACAGCAAGAGTCGAAGCGTTTGAGAACGGACGTGGGTATTCACTGCGGGCTTTGCGGGCGGGTAAACCAAGGGAAAAGGGTTGTCCTGGGACTTGCTGAAATCGGGATTATTCGAATTGCTTGCCACGCTCAGCCGCGGTGTTTTCCGGGGGCCCAGATTGCGAGCTTGCGCTCTGGATTAGCTGCGCCATGCCCAGAAATTACAATTCGCTTGTTCTGCTTCAATCAGTTCCAACCTCTCGAATCGGAGGACGCACTCGTTATACCCGTTGCAAATGGGTATCCTTGAACGCCGTCTCATATTTCAACCCGTAACCAAGCATCCGATCGAAGCCAACGTGAGCCAACCAAATCAAAACTATCCATAAATGGGAAGTCCCCCCGGAAAACCAAAGGATCGAGAACGCCAAGAGCGGGGCGGTGTAGGTGTGGACTGAATTGTAAAGTGCTGATCCCAGCTTCTTACCCGCAAAATAACCCAACATCGAAATGTCCGGAACAAGGAACAACAGGGCAAACCACAGCCAGCCACCTTGCGATTGGCGGTAAAGAATGCATGCGGCGATCAAAACATGTGAAGAAATAAGGGCGGCCCTATTCGCCGGCTTTTTTCGCCCGGCATCCCAGAACCGGGCGACCAGATCCTCCAACGGAACCGTTACGCAGGTTGCGGCTCCACCGGTTTCGGCCGGAAGAGCACGACGACATTGCCGACCCGGGTGACCAGATGGCTCCCGCTTTTTTCGGCCAGTTGCGGAGCGAGTTCCTTCTTCTGCTCCTTCAAGAAGTCGAATTTCACCTTGACCAGTTCATGGTGTTTTAGCGCGTCATCCAGGGCGGCGAGGAACTGCGGGCTAAGGCCCCCCTTGCCGACCTTCAGCGTGGCCTGGAGCCGCTGGGCCTGAGCTTTGAAAACTTGTATCTGCGCGTTGGTGAGTAAAACCATGGCGCCAAATTACGCAGTTTTGCCCCAAAAACCCATGAAGAATTCAGGTCAGGGGTTGCGTCTATGAACCACCCGCGTCTCCACCTCAATTCGATACCCTCTCTACGGTGCCGGCAGACGGAAGACTGATGGGGTTTTGTGGCGTTGATTGGGACAATGCCACGCCTGAAACCTGATTCACTTCAAGGCTTCCGGCGGACCTTTCCAAATAAGGCGCAAAGCATCCAGCCGGAGACGGGACTGTTGCAGGGCGGTCCCCAACTCCTGCTGCTGCGCTTGTGCCATTTTGATTTCTTGCGGACGAATGTGGTCGTTCACGAGGCGGAGCATTTGCAGGCGTTCCACCTCGTGGTTGAGCAGGTGGTTCATCTCGCTCAAAGCTGACCGACGCAGGGTTGCCGCCTGTGTTTCGGCGAATCGGGTGGCGGCCTGGATCATGGCCGGGATGCTTCGTTGGCTGAACTCGGCATTATCAATCAGTTTGTAAGGCAAGCCCTTCTCTAGTTTTCGTTCCCAGATTCTGTCGCTGAAATCCTTGCTGACGTCCACCAGTTTGTGGTTAACGATTACGCGGACTGGGGTGGGCGGAAGAAAGCGATCCGAATGCAAGTGTGGTTCCGCAATGGCTTCGAGGACAAAGATCAACTCCAACAAGATCGTCCGGTCATTCGCAGCTGGCAGCACGGCAAAGGCACAGTTTCCCGTTTCGGCGCCGAGCAACAGATCCATAGCCCCGGTGACCATAGGATGGTCCCACGTCAGAAACCCGACATCTTCCCGGCTCAACGCGCGGCGGCGGTCGCAGGTGGCAATCATCCCCTCGGCCGGCAGGGCTGGAAAGGATTCGGTGATGATAGCTTGGGGATTCAAGTGCCAAGTCTGGGGAGCCAGTTCCTCGATGTGAATGCCATAATGGTCGAACACGTCGAGCAGATATTCTTCCAAATCCGGTTGCCGGTTTTGTTCCTGCATCTGACTGATGATTCGTTGCGCCGTGGCCGGACGGAAAGAATTGAGTTCCAACAAACGATCCCGACCCAATTCGAGGAGTCGGCGCATTTCCTGCCGTGCCAGTTTGGTTTTTTCAAGGAGGCCAGCCAGTTCCTGTTCGGCGGTGTCCGGGTCGGCCACTGGAAATTCCAGGGCAAGGTCGTGGACGCCCCGGCCAAACTGGCGCAGCAGTTCGTTGCCCCCTTCCAGATTGCTTTCAAAGGCGTTCAAACCTGCGTGATACCACCGCGCCAATACTTCCTGCGGGCTGCGGGCAAGATACGGAACATGAATCTGGATGTCGGCGGTCTGACCGATTCGATCCAACCGTCCGATGCGCTGTTCGAGCAGTTCCGGATTCAGCGGCAGGTCAAACAGGACTAGATGCTGCGCGAATTGAAAATTGCGTCCTTCGCTGCCGATTTCAGAACAGAGCAAGAGGCGCGCTCCGTCTGACTCGGCGAACCATGCGGCGTTGCGGTCCCGCTGCACCAGCGTGAGCCCTTCATGGAAAACACCCGTCTTGATGGTCAAGTGTCGCCGCAGCGCCGCGTCGATGGCTTCGGCTTTTTCAATGGTGCGGCTGATCACCAGAACTTTATTTGGATCCAGTTGCCGCAACAGTTCCACCAGCCAGAGAACTCGCGGATCGCGCGCCAGATCAGGCGGGGCCTGCAACCGGATGTCTCCGGCATCCTCGGCAAATTCGGTGGAGACACGATCCAACCAATGCTCCGGTTCCGGGCCGGGCTCCAGTTTGGCCAAATGCGCGGTGCGTTTGGGAAAACCCTTCATGCCGGCGCGGGTGTTACGGAACAACACGCGGCCCGGGCCGTGCAAATCCAAAAGCTCTTCCAGCAACGCCAACCTCGATTCCGCGTTGCCCTGACTCAATTCCGCAAGGCGTGGTTCCAACTGGGAATCATGCGCCAACAAGCGGCGCAACGAAGTTATGTCCGTTTCCGTGAGCGCTGTTTCGGCACGCAGTTTCTCGGCAATCTCGGCGGCTGCCTCGTAATCCTTCGACTCGGCCTGAAATGATGCGAGGTCGCGATACCGATCCGGGTCCAGCAATCGCAGCCGGGCAAAGTGGCTTTCCACCCCCAATTGTTCCGGGGTGGCCGTCAGCAACAACAGGCCCGTCGACTGACGGCTGAGTTGTTCCACCACCTGATACTGGCGGCTGGGTGCGGCTTCGGACCATTCCAGGTGATGAGCCTCGTCCACTACCAGCACATCCCAACCGGCCGCCACCGCCTGTTCCGCTCGGCGCGGGTCACCCGCCAGAAAACCAATACTGGTCAGCACAAGCTGATTATCCAGAAACGGGTTGGCGTCCGGTTCGCCGGCCTCGATGGACGCGCAACGTTCTGCATCAAAAATATGCAACCAGATGTTGAAGCGACGGAGCATCTCCACAAACCACTGATGCACGAGCGATTCCGGTACCAACACCAGGATGCGATTGGCCCGTCCGCTCAGCAGCAGACGATGCAGGATCAAACACGCTTCGATTGTTTTTCCCAGTCCCACTTCATCCGACAGCATCACGCGTGGGGCGTGACGGTGGGTGACCTCATGTGCGATGTAAAGTTGATGCGGAATCAGATCAATGCGGCCGCCGCCGAATCCGCGCACCGGAGATTTTCGGGAACGGTGCAGCAATTCCAGCGTGCGCCGACGCAGCAAAAACGCCGCCGAAGTGTCAAACCGCCCTGCGATCAAACGCTCCTGTGGTCCTTGCAAACTGACACGGTCGCTAACTTGGGCTTCGGGCAGGCGCTGGCGATCGTGGACGTAAATCAGCAAGCCATGCTGCTCAACGACTTCCTTGACGATGAACTCATGGTCCGCTTGCGTTCGTATGGTGTCGCCAACGCGAAAGCGCACGCGCTTCAACGGTGCCTGGTCAACCGCATAAGTCCGCGTTTCGCCAGCAGCTTTGAACACGACCTGCACCCGGCTTCTTCCGGCTTGCACGACCGTGCCCAACCCAAGTTCTGGCTCCGATTCGCTGATCCACCGTTGACCTGGAATGAACACACTCATGAGTTTGGCTCTGCGCCAGCAGGTCCATGGCGCCATCGGAAATCCATCACACCTTCTTGTTGCGGTTCAGCGCCCCCGTGAACCAGTTCGTCGCTGGAGGTTTGACGTGCTGAACGCGTGCTTGTGGCCGGCTCGGGCCGGGGGAAGTCCTGGCGGTGGCGCCCGCGCCGATCATTGGCGCCACCTTCATCGAGAGAGCAATGCGCTTTCTCGGCAAGTCCACCTCCGTCACGGTGACCATGACTTTCTGCTGCACTTTGACCACCTCCGCTGGATCTTTGACGAAACGGTCGCTGATCTGGCTGACGTGGACCAACCCGTCCTGGTGGACGCCGATGTCCACGAAGGCACCAAAAGCCGTCACATTGGTGACGATGCCAGGCAGTTTCATGCCCGGTTTCAGGTCCTCCATCTTCTCGACGCCAGCCTGGAAGGCGAACACTTCAAATTGCTGGCGCGGATCACGGCCCGGCTTGGCCAATTCGGCCAGGATGTCGGTGAGCGTCGGCAAGCCAACCTCGGCGGTGACATATTTCGGGAGTTGGATTTTCTGTCGCCGTCCCGCGTCCCGCATCAGGTCATTGACAGAACAGCTTACGTCCCGGGCCATCTGGTCCACGATGGGATAACTCTCGGGATGTACCGCGCTGCCATCCAGCGGGTGTGCTCCGTCGCGGATGCGCAAAAACCCCGCCGCTTGCTCGAACGCTTTCGGGCCCAAACGCGGTACCTCCTTTAATCCAGCGCGGGACTTGAATGGCCCGTGTTCGTTGCGGTAGACCACGATGTTTTCAGCGAGGGCAGGGCCGAGGCCGGAGACATACGCGAGCAACTGCTTGCTGGCGGTGTTGAGTTCCACGCCCACGCCGTTGACGCAACTCATCACGACATCGTCGAGGGTCCGTTTGAGGGCCAGCTGATCCACGTCATGTTGATATTGGCCCACGCCGATGGATTTCGGATCGAGCTTCACCAACTCCGCCAGCGGATCCATGAGCCTGCGGCCGATCGACACCGCGCCGCGCACGGTGAGGTCGTGGTTCGGAAATTCTTCGCGCGCAACCGCCGACGCCGAGTAAATCGAAGCACCGCTTTCGTTGACCATCACCACAGGAATGGTGGAAGGCAGTTTGAGCGTCTTAACGAAAGCCTCGGTCTCGCGGCTGGCAGTGCCATTGCCGATGGCAATGGCTTCAATTTGAAACTTGCGGATCATCCCGAGCATTGCTTCCGTGGCTTCGCGCGCCTCGCCGGATGAGGCGGCTGTTGGGTAGATGACGTCGTTGTGTAACAGCTTGCCTTGCCGGTCCAAACAGACGACTTTGCATCCGGTGCGGAACCCTGGATCAATCGCCAGCACGTTCTTGCGGCCCAGCGGCGAGGACAAAAGAAGTTCGCGAAGGTTCTCTGAGAATACGCGGATCGCTTCCGTGTCGGCACGCTTCTTGGATTCAAGCCGAATTTCCACTTCAATCGTCTGGCCAAGCAAACGTTTGTAACCGTCCTGCACCGCCAGACGCACCTGTTCCGCGGCGGGGCCTTTGCGGGTGACAAACAGGGGTTCGATCAAGGCCAATGCTTCTTCTTCGGGCGGTTGGATCCGCATCATGAGCAGCCCTTCGGTTTCGCCGCGACGAATGGCCAGCATTCGATGGCTGGGAATTTTGGCGACCGGCTCACTCCAATTGAAGTAGTCCTTGAACTTCGCAGCGGGTTCCTCTTTTTCGAACGCAACTTTCGATTTCACCACGGCCTTGCTCCAGAATAGCTCGCGCAGTTTGGTGCGCGCCTGAGCGTCGTCGCTGATGCGCTCCGCCAGAATGTCGCGAGCGCCCGCCAGGGCGGCAGCCACATCGGCCACGCCCTTTTCCGCGTTAACATAAGCATGAGCCTCCTTTTCAGGGTCCGCTGTGGATTGCTGGTTGAAGATCAGATCAGCCAGCGGTTCCAGTCCAAGTTCCTTGGCGATGGTGGCGCGAGTGCGGCGTTTCGGGCGATAAGGTTGAAAAATATCCTCCAGCGCGGTGAGCGTCTCGGTCCTGGCGATGGCGGCCTTGAGTTGGTCCGTTAGGAGGTTGCGCTCGGTGAGAGATTTAAGGATGGCCTCCCGACGCTGATCCAGTTCCGCCAGATTCAGGAGCCGTTCGCGAATGCTCGTGATAGCCACTTCGTCCAGCGATCCGGTCGCTTCCTTGCGATAGCGGGCGATGAAGGGAACGGTGGCGCCATCGGCGAAGAGTTTGGCCGTGGCCGCGACCTGCCGTGGTTGAACTTTCAGTTCACCCGCAATTTTAAAAATGTGTGCTTCGTTCATTTCAAGAAGGGCCAGCGGTGTATCGCAACCCGAAAGAAGAGTAAAATCAAATTGGGTTAATTGCCACGGACTTGCTTGCAATTTACGCTGCTTAAGCGTCAACGCGCTAGCACAACTCGCACGCTGCAGGAATTGATAGCCGAATATCACCGCCAACACGCTTTGGCGGATTTTATGCGCGTCCGGCATCGCGATAACTTTGCGACCGCCTTCATCCGGACGACGCTGGTGGTATTGTGCGCAGCGTCATTGGTTTCTATTCCTGCACGACGACTGCGGAACTTAACTGGACGGGAACTCAGTCACGGCGCTGGCGGCGGTCAGAAAATGGCTTCGGGGGAAAACTCCTTGGGACAGCGCAGTGTCAGATAAAAGAAACCTTCTGTGGCCGTTTTGTCGGAAATTAAAGGCGAGGGTCGGTTTTCGCCCCGTCCAGCGTTGTAAATACGCATGAGTACAGGAGCCTATAGTAGTTGTAACACGTTTAATATCAACAACTTGTAGGCGGGGGTCGGAATTGTGCACCTACGACCAATTTCAGAGAAATTTTACCGCATCTTTGCCATGAATGCAAGCGAATCGGCATCTATCCGCATAATTCCATTCAATACCCTGCGCTCTTGGCGCAGGCTGATTTTGTCTTTCCTGGGGTTCCCCAGGGCAATACCCTGCGGTCTCGCCGCAGGGTGGTTTATTCGGCGCGGATCGGTTTGGTATACATTTCGGTAGCCTTGCAAGCGACGGGCCGGCTCCCAACCCCCCAGGCGCCACGATCGGCTCCAGATTTTCAAGCGCGCCCGCATTCCCTTTGTCAGCCGCATCTCCGATTGTTCCGGGCCAACTCCACCATCCGGCTCTTTGACACAAATGGTTTTCGCGGCGCGATTGATCGAAAGAACTTCATGTTTGACATGCGCCCGGACGCGCGAACGCTCCCAGAATTTCTCCGGGGTCATGACGATCAATTTGGAACGGTCGTCAATTTCACCGGCAATAAAATAGGGGAGGCCGCAGTTGGCGAAGGAGATA
>Ga0187852_1002452_pt1 | contig 15105 bp, 15 predicted proteins | sample June2016WEW_6_40_FD_134511 | JGI IMG/M metagenome (GOLD analysis project Ga0187852, IMG submission 134511) | Peatland microbial communities from SPRUCE experiment site at the Marcell Experimental Forest, Minnesota, USA - June2016WEW_6_40 | ecosystem: Environmental > Terrestrial > Soil > Wetlands...
AGACTTGCTTCGCATATCGCCGAGCTTCGCTCCGCTCACTCACTCCGCTGGGCCGCAGTCAAGATCAAAGCTCGACCTTGGCTCGCTGCCGCCGGCCCTTCGCAAGTTGAGCGACCGGATCATGCGCGGTCAAGCGGCCCCAGGCAAGCCGCAATTGCAAGTGGCTGCGGACGGCAGCAGGGTCCTTGTTTCCTGGCCGTGGCACGGGTCGCCGCTGATTTTTGAAGTGCCGGCCGTCGACAAGTCGCGTCCGAAGTAACCGCCCTTCCGGCGTAGTGCGGGCGTCCCACCCGCAGTCGCGGGAGCGTCCCGCTCCCGCACGCGGGCAGAGCCTGTCCTGAGCGCAGCGAAGGAATGCCCGCGCCCCCCGCGGGCGAGACGCCCGCGCTACGATTTTCAATGCAGGGCGAGATTCCTCGTCACCTGCGGCTCCTCGGAATGACGCGCCAGAAGGGTTTTTTCCGCGGCTTCTGAAGCCGGCCCCTGACACCTGACACCTGAAACCTGTTCTCTTGGTTGACATGCTGATCTGCATTGTGCAAAAATTCTTAATCTACTAGCCAAAGAAAGGGACTTACCCGCAAGCATCGAGCGAAATGGCCGACGAACAGAAGTCTCCGCCCAAGGCGGACAACGGAGGGGAGACGCCGAAGCCAGCTTCCGGGGCTAGCGGTGAGGTAACCACCCCTAGCCGCGAGGTGGTTCCTGCATCCACGGCACAGGCCTCGCCGGCGGGTAATCCGCCGCCGGGTACTCCTGGATCACCTGTAGCTCCGAATGCCGAGCCTGCGAAGCCTGCGGCCGCTGCACCCGTGAAACCCGCCGCTGCCGTTCCCGCCAAGCCCGCTGGGGCCGCGCCGGCCAAGCCTGCGGCGCCGCCCGCCCCCAAAGCGCCGGTGAAGCCGGAACCGTGGACAAGCCCGCAATTGGACGAGCTGCAAAAGAAGTTTCCCGGGGCGATTCAGGAGGCGGTGATTTTCCGCAAGATGCCGTCGATTACCGTCGCCAAGGAGTTCCTGCTTTCGGTGTGGCGTTTTCTGAGGAGTGAAGAGGGCGGCGGCTACACCCTGCTCACTGACGAGACGGCGGTGGATTATCCCAAGCGAGAGAAGCGCTTCGACGTTGTCTACCACCTTTACTCATTTCAGCGCAACGACCGATTGCGATTGAAAGTGCTCGTTGCTGAAGGCGAACCGATTCCATCCGCTACGGCCGTCTGGCCCGCCGCCAATTGGCTGGAGCGTGAAGTCTACGACATGTTCGGAATAGTCTACGAGGGCCATCCGGATATGAAGCGTATTCTTCTTCCCGATGAGTGGACCGGCCATCCTCTTCGCAAAGACTACGACATTCTTCGTCAAGATGCCGCCTGGGTTAAATCCAACCTGGGAATCGAAAGCGGACAGTAACTGATGCCCGAAACCACTTATCTCGACGCCAACGAATTAATGATCAATATGGGGCCGCAGCACCCGGCCACACACGGAGTTCTGCGGGTCAAACTGAAGTTGGACGGCGAAAGGGTCATGGGCTCGGAGTGCGTCATCGGTTACCTTCACCGCGGCGTCGAGAAAATCGCCGAGAACCGGACCTATGCCCAGTTCGCTCCCTACACCGATCGCATGGATTACGTCGCCGCGGTTACGAACGGCATGGGCTACGTCGAGGCGGTCGAGAAATTGCTGGGCGTGGAGATCCCGCCGCGCGCCCAGTACACGCGGATGACCCTGGCCGAATTGCAGCGGCTTGCCAGCCACTTGCTGTGGCTGGGAACGCACGCGCTCGACCTGGGCGCCATGACTCCGGTTTTTTACACCTTCCGGGAGCGCGAAGAAATCCTCAAGATCTTTGAAAAATACTGCGGGGCGCGGCTCACCACTCACGCTTTCCGCATTGGAGGCTTGCAATACGATCTTTACGACGGATTGGAACAGGATTGCCTGAAGTTCTGCGAATACCTGCTGCCGAAAATCGATGAATACGAGCAGTTATTGACCAAGAACCGCATCTGGATCAACAGAACTCGCGGCGTGGGCGTGCTGAGCGCCGAAGACGCAGTTGCTTACGGCGTGACGGGGCCGGTGCTACGCGGTTCCGGCGTAAAGTGGGACATTCGCAAAGTGCAGCCCTATGAAGCCTACGACAAAGTGGAATTCGATGTGCCTACCGGTGAGCACGGAGATACTTACGACCGGTACATCGTTCGAATTCAGGAGATGCGCCAGTCCGTGCGCATCGTCCGGCAGTGCGTGGAACGTCTTGCTCCGGGACCCATCTTCGGCAAAGTCGGCAAGGTGATCAAGCCCCCGGTCGGCGAGGTGTACCACTCGATTGAAGCGCCCAAAGGAGAGTTGGGGTATTTCGTGGTGAGCGATGGAACGGTAAACCCCTACCGGGTGCGAGTGCGGCCGCCTTCGTTTGTTAACTTACAGGCCCTGGACATCATGATTCGCGGCCACCTCGTCGCCGACGTGGTGGCGGTGATTGGAACGCTGGATATCGTGCTCGGCGAGGTAGACCGGTAGACGAACCAGGATTCAGGATTCGGGATTCAGGATTCAGGCGCCGACATTTGCGGCTGGCTGCCTAAGTTGGGCTCGCTTGAACTTGCGCTCTGATGGGTATGCTTATTCGAATGTACATGGCAATTCGAGCTCTTCCTGAATCCCGAATCCTGAATCCTGAATCCTGGTAATTGCCATGGTGCAAAACACAATTAACATCCTCCAAGCTCATCCGTTGCTTCTGGCGCTCATCAAAATCTTGATTGTGCTGCTCGTGCTTTCCGGCATTGTGGCCTATCTCGTCTACATGGAGCGCAAGGTTCTCTCTTTCATGCAGGCGAGGCTGGGACCCATGCGCGTGGGCCCGTGGGGCCTGCTTCAACCCGTTGCGGATGGCATTAAACTCCTGCTCAAAGAAGACATCATCCCGGCTGGGGCGGACAAATTCGTGTTCTTGCTCTCGCCCGCCATCAGTGTGATGGCGGCTTTCACGGTATTCGCCGTCATTCCCTTTGCCGGCAACTTTTTCATCAGCGATATTAATATTGGTCTGCTTTTCATTCTGGGCGTTTCTTCTTTGGGTATTTACGGCATTATCCTGGGAGGATGGTCGTCAAACAGCCATTATCCTTTGTTGGGTGCAATGCGCTCGGCGGCGCAATTGGTGAGCTACGAAGTGGCGGCGGGCGTGGCGCTGGTGGGAGTGCTGCTGATTTCGAACTCTCTCAGCATGGTTGATATTGTGAATCGCCAGCAGCAAATGGGCGTTTGGAACGTTTTCCTTCAGCCCGTGGGCTTCGTGATTTACCTGATTGCGGCGCTGGCGGAGACCAATCGCAATCCCTTCGACTTGCCTGAAGCGGAGTCGGAACTCACGGCGGGCTTCCACACGGAGTACAGCGGCTTCCGTTTCGCATTGTACTTTCTTGCTGAATACACCAACATGGTGGTGGTCTCGTGCATCGCCGTGACCATGTTCCTGGGCGGGTGGCTCCAGCCCTTTGTCAACGTCCGGGCTCTCGATTTCCTGCGGTTTACGCCGATCGCCTCACTGATCGGCGCGGCAGCATTTATCCTTTGGCTCGGCCTGAAAAGCCTGGTGCCCCTGGAGCGATATTTCTTCATCGCTCTGGCGCTGGTCTGCATTCTGCTCGCGGGCGCGGTGGCCGTTCCTGCTGTGCTGAATGCCGTGCAAGGAATATTTTGGTTTAGCACAAAAGTGCTGATCTTTCTTTATGCCTTTATCTGGTATCGCGGCACATTCCCGCGCTATCGGTACGACCAACTCATGACGGTAGGCTGGCACTGGATGATCCCGATCGGTTTGGGGAACTTGATCGTGACTGCGGTGGTTCGATACTTGGTGAGCGCAAGAGCGTAGCGGCGGCTTTACGCCGCCATTGGATATTGAGGACAATGCGCAGATGGCGGGGTAAACCCGCCGCTACATGCAACTGCGACGTGGTGGATAACGCTGATGGGATTTTCAGACTTTCTTCGCAGGGTATTCTTGGTCGACCTCATCAAAGGTCTGAAGCTGACCTTTTCGTATCAGCACCCCAGCGCAAGTTACACTGATCAGTATCCGTTGGAACGCCCGGTGGTGGCGGAGCGCTATCGCGGCGCGCCTCGCCTCAACAATCACCCCGAGTCGGGCGAAACGCTTTGCATTGCCTGCAATCTCTGTTCGATCGCTTGCCCGGAAAACCTGATCGTGGTGGGGTGGGCGCGGACCGAAGATCGCAAGAAGCGGCTGACGATTTTCACTTACGACCTCTCACGTTGCATGTTCTGCGGCTTGTGCGAGGACGCATGCCCCGTCGACGCGCTCGAACTGACGCAGGATTTTGAGATTGCGCAATACTCGAGGCAAGGGATGATCTGGGACCGGCAGGCCCTCGAGGAAGGCCCGCGGCCGGTGCGGTACACACGGTAGGAAAGCAGAAAGCGCCCGCTGTTTGGAGCCCCGTCAGGGGCGGCATAGAGTAGCCCAGGGCGTGAGCCCTGGGTTGGACGACCCTCACCCCCTTCCCCTCTCCCGCTTGGGCGGGAGAGGGGAAGGGGGTGAGGGCGGGCTTGGCCGCCCCACGGCTTACGCCGTGGGCTACTCGCTGCTGCCCGCTCCGCGGGCTCACTTTATCGAAGAGCCTGTGACTCAGGATGCCAAAGGCGAACTCGGTGAGGGTTGACGGATGTTCGTGCTTTCTATTTTCTAATTTCCAATTTCCGATTTCCGGTTTTTTATGTTGCTACTGATTGCATTTGGAATTCTCGCAGCGCTTGCGCTGGTTTCCGGCGTCATGGTGATTACCCGCAGGAATGCCGTGCACAGCGTTATTTGGCTGATCGTGACGCTGTTCGCGGTGGGCGGCATCTTCCTGCTGCAGCACGCAGAGTTTCTGTTTGCCGTGCAGATCATTCTTTATGTGGGCGGCATCATGGTGCTGTTCCTGTTTGTGGTCATGCTGGTGAATCTTGACGTGGCGCTAAAGCAGGCGCAGTTCAGCCGCCAGTGGCAACTGGGGTTGTTCACCGCGGTTCTGGTATTCGCGCAGCTTGCCTATGTGATTTATAAGCTCGGGAATGGCATGAGCCTGCCGGCCCAGCCTGCCGTCCCTGCGCCCGCGCACAATACCCAGGCAATCGGCCAAGCGCTCTACCAGACGTACATGCTGCCGGTCGAGATCGCTTCACTTCTGCTTTTGGTGGCGATGGTGGGCGCAGTGATCATGGCCAAGAGGAAGTTTGAATGATTCCAACCTCATATTACATCCTGCTGGGCAGCGGCCTTTTCACGATCGGCGTGATCGGCGTATTGACGCGGCGCAACGTGCTCGTCATCCTGATGTCCATCGAACTGATCCTGAACGCCGTCAACATCAACTTGGTGGCGCTGTCGCAGTATTTCCATTCCGTGGACGGGCAAGTGTTCGCTATTTTCGTAATCACCGACGCGGCTGCGGAAGCAGCGGTCGGCCTCGGCCTTATCATTGCGCTATTCCGAAATAAGGAAACAGTTAACGCGGATGAGATCGACCTTCTTAAATGGTGATAAAAGGGCAAAGTGTGAAGGGTAAAGTTTAAAGGCTAAAGTGTAAGGGGTGGAGTCGAGCAGTATGAGCGACGTTGTGCAGTTGGACGGGAAGCAATATCGAGCGGTGGTTGCTCTCCGGTATCTTAATGCGTGCGAAGATATCTGCAAAGGAATGCAGACTCAGCGGGGAGTCAATGATTTCTATTTCCTGATTACATTGAGGAGCTTCATAGAATACTCGCGCCGTGGTATCTGGTTCTTGGTTTGGGCGAGCGACGACATTCTCAGACAAGCCGAGATGCCAACGTTTAGACGACCTGCAGGTCCACCTCTGGCAACGATGGATGCGATGATTAACGATGCCCTCGGCCAGGGCGACGTGTCCCACCTGAAGGACAAGTTGCAAGGCATAAATGAGCCACTCATCGATTGTTTGCATGCGTTGACTCACGGTAATCCGATCTCGGTACGGATGACTACGTATGGTCTAAACAAGATCTTTGACACTCAGAAGTTGTTGGATATGGTCGAACTCGAATTGGGCATTTTTAGGATTCTGGTTTACAGGCGGCTACTGGGCGAGGACTTCGGCGCGATTTGGAGGATGCTCGGGCCTATCCACGATCGACCTGCTGACTTGCGAGCGAACGCTCTGGTCGCCGCAGACTTGCTCAAGAAATCGGGAAAATTGGCTTCGTCACTGGGCTACCAGTCGCCGTCGCCCAGCCTGTGAGAGGAGAGCCATCACAGGAGAATGAGTAAAGAGCCAGAAGACATCCGAAGGCGGACGTACGGGTACTCTCTCAGAGCAATCAAGCTTTACCGGGCCTTGCAGGACGGGAAGGACGGGGCTGGGTGGGTCTTGGGAAAACAATACCTGCGGGCGGCCACTTCGATCGGAGCGAATGTGGAAGAGGCGCAATCCGCGGAGAGCCGACCCGATTTTGTGCATAAATACGGGATAGCCCAAAAGGAAGCAAGAGAGAGCATATACTGGCTCAAGCTGCTAGCCGAGTCCGGGATCGTTCCAGTGTCAAGGTTGAGGCCCCTGATCAAGGAAACTGAGGAGTTATTTGCCGTCATAACTGGGATCATCGTGAGTACGAAGAGGAGAACGAAGGCTGGACGCTAGCCTTTATCCTTTACCCTTTAGACTTTTAACATGCTTGATTACATCTGGCTAATTCCGATCTTCCCTCTGCTGGGCGCTGCGATCCAGCTTTTTGTTGGGCGCCGCCTCTCGAAGAGCAGCGTTACCGCAGTTTCTGTGGGTCTTCCCGGCCTCGCGCTTGTCTGGGCCCTGGGATGCGTCACCGAATTCCTCAAGCTCCCGGCGGATGTCCATGTGTTCACCAAGGTTTTGTATTCGTGGCTCCCCGCAGGAGCATTCCGGTTGTCGAACGGGTCGCTGGGGAACTTGAACGTACCGGTGGGATTCCAACTCGACCCGCTCTCCGTGGTCATGCTGCTGGTGGTGACGGGCATCGGCTTCCTGATTCATGTTTATTCCATTGGTTACATGGCGCATGAAGGGGGTTACTACCGGTTTTTCGGGTACATGAATCTCTTCATGTTTTCGATGCTAGTGCTGATCCTGGCGAACAACTACCTGATGATGTTCGTCGGGTGGGAGGGCGTCGGCCTCTGCTCCTACCTGCTGATCGGCTTTTTCTTCCAGCGCAAATCCGCCTCCGATGCCGGCAAGAAAGCGTTTGTCGTGAACCGCATTGGGGACGCAGGATTCCTGCTGGGCGTCATGCTGATGGCAGTTACTTTCGGCAGCGTGGAGTTCCAACAGGTCACGGAGCAGGCCCGCAGCGGACGCTTTCCGGTGGGCAGCACGGTTATCGTAGCCATCTGCATCTTGCTCTTCGTTGGGGCAACAGGGAAATCCGCGCAGATTCCTCTCTACACTTGGCTGCCGGACGCCATGGAGGGCCCAACGCCCGTGAGCGCCCTGATTCACGCAGCCACCATGGTGACGGCCGGTGTTTATATGGTGGCGCGCTCGAACGCGCTTTTCATTCTGGCGCCCACGGCGATGGCGCTCGTAGCCGGAATCGGCGCCGCCACCGCTATCTGGGCCGCCAGCATCGGCCTCGTGCAGAACGACATCAAGCGCGTGCTGGCCTATTCGACGGTAAGCCAACTCGGGTACATGTTCCTCGCCTGCGGAGTTGGCGCTTTCGGCGCGGGCGTCTTCCACCTGATGACGCACGCCTTCTTTAAAGCTCTGCTCTTCCTTGGCGCGGGTAGCGTGATCCACGCCATGACCGGTGAACAGGACATGCGCAAGATGGGCGCGCTCTGGAGCCGTATCCCTGTCACCGCGAAAACCATGCTTGTCGCCACACTGGCCATCAGCGGCACGCCGCTTTTCTCGGGTTTTTTCAGTAAAGATGAAATCCTCTGGCAATCCTTTTCTAGCCCTTACGGAAGCATCCTGCTTTGGTTAGTCGGGTTCGCCACCGCCGGGCTTACCGCCTTTTACATGTTCCGGCTGTTTTTCATGACCTTTGCGGGCAAGTCGCGAGTTCCGCACGAACTCGAACACCACATCCACGAGTCGCCCAAGGTGATGACGGTGCCGCTCATCTGCCTGGCCATCGGTGCGCTCGCGGCCGGTTACGTCGGCTGGCCCAAAATACTGGGCGGCTCGAATCACTTCGAACATTTCCTGGAGCCGGTTTTCGAGAATCCCAGCGCCCGGGCGGCGTTTGAGCACACCTGGCAGAGCGAGTTCGGGCTCATGCTGCTTTCCGTGGGTGTCGCGGCGATAGGTTTTCTGGTTGCATATTTCTGGTACCTGCGGCGCCGGGAAGTTCCAGAGCGTGTGGCAGCCAAGGCCGGGCCACTTTACAACCTTGTGCTGCACAAATATTATATTGATGAGTTGTATGATGCCTTGTTTGTGAATCGTGTGAAGAATCTTGGCAACGCCTTCGCCGCTTTTGACTTAGGCGTTGTCGACGGGGGCGTTAACGGCGCGGGTTGGCTGACGCGCATGTCCGGCGAGGCGTCGTGTTACTGGGACACGTGGGTTATCGATGGCCTGGTGAACGTCACGGCGTTCGTGGTGAAGGTCCTGAGTTATCCCGTGCGTGTTATCCAGACCGGCCTGGTGCAGAATTACGCCTGGATGATCACCCTGGGCGTGCTGATTTTCATGGTGTATTACTTTGTGCATTACTAGAGTCGAAAGTCGAAAGTAGCGCTGACCTTTAGGTCAGCATTTGCCGACCTAAGGGTCGGCGCTACGCCGAAACGAGTTGAACGTAGCTAAGAGTCAAAAGTCAAGAATCCAGGCCTTCAAGGAGAGGCCGGAAGCAAAACACGGTTTGGCTTTCGACTTTTGACTGTCAACTCTGAACTGTTCTTTTGACTTCCGACTCTCGACTCTCAACTGTTCTTCCGAGGTTCCCGATGGCTTACTTTCACGATCACATTTTGAGCTTCGTCCTGTTCACGCCGGCGGTGGGGCTGATTGCGCTCATGTTCGTTCCCGGCGCGAACAAGCAGGCCATCCGCTGGTGGGGCAACATCGTCATGTTCGTGAGCTTTCTCGTGTCGCTCCCGCTCGTTTTCTGGTTCTCGCAGGAGTCGCCCGAGCAGCAGTTCAAATTCGTGGAAATCCATAATTGGATTCCCAGCATCGGCGTGCAATACCACCTCGGAATCGACGGCATCAGCTTTCTGCTCATCATGCTGACCACCGTGCTGGGTTTCCTTGCGGGGCTCTCTTCGTGGACAGCAATTCAGGAGCGGGCCAAGGAATACTACGCCATGTTCATGCTCTTGCAGGTGGGCATGCTGGGCGTTTTCATGTCGCTCGATTTCTTCCTTTTTTACGTTTTCTGGGAAGTCATGCTGGTGCCGATGTATTTCATTATCGGCGTCTGGGGCGGCCCGCGGAAGCTTTATGCGGCCATCAAGTTCTTCCTCTATACCTTGGCCGGCTCCGTCCTTATGCTGCTTGGGATTTTGACGCTTTACTTCCGTTATCACACCGACACGGGCGCCTACACGTTCGACCTCATGCAGTTGATGCAGCACACATGGCCCTTAAACCTTCAATACTGGGTCTTCTGGGCATTCATGATCGGGTTCGCCATCAAGGTGCCGATGTTCCCGTTCCACACCTGGCTGCCCGATGCGCACGTTGAGGCGCCAACGGCCGGCTCGGTGATCCTGGCCGGCGTCCTGCTGAAGATGGGGACGTACGGCTTCATCCGTTTTTCGCTGCCACTCCTGCCGCAAGCCAGCAGCAATCCCACCATCGTCAAGGTCATGGTGGTGCTCTCGATCATCGCCATCATTTACGGCGCCCTGGTTTCGCTGATGCAGCGGGACATGAAGAAGCTGATTGCCTATTCTTCCGTCAGCCACCTGGGATTCTGCACGCTCGGAATTTTCGCACTGAATCCCCATGGCTTGCAGGGAAGCGTAATCCAGCAGATCAACCACGGAATATCCACCGGCGCCTTGTTCTTGATTGTGGGCTTGATTTACGAGCGCCGCCATACGCGCGAAATCAAGGAATTCGGCGGGCTTTCGAATATTATGCCGGTTTACGCCACTTTATTCATGATTGTGATGCTCTCCTCGATCGGACTGCCATTGCTGAACGGCTTTATCGGGGAGTTCACAATCCTCCAGGGCGCCTTTGAGGCGAACTGGCATTGGGCGGCCTGGGCCGTGGTCGGCATCGTGTTGGGCGCCGCGTACATGCTCTGGCTTTACCAGCGAACCATGTTCGGCGCCTGCGAGAATCCCAAGAATCAGGTACTGAAGGACTTGAACTGGCGCGAAATTATGACGCTCGTGCCACTGATTGTGTGGGCATTTTGGATCGGCGTTTATCCGAAGCCGTTCTTCAACGTGCTCGATAAGCCCGTCACGGCCATCGTGCAGCGCGTCAATCCGGATTTCTATCGGTCATCGTCTGCAACAGCAACGTCTCCCCGACCTGCCGTAATCCCCGTGGCGTCAGCCTCTGATCACCACGCAGCGCCGGCCTTTAGAGCCCGCCCTGAGCGCAGCGAAGGGTCGGCAACTGCGGACCTGCAGGTCCGCTCCACGTCGGCACATGCGGACCTGAAGGTCCGCGCTAAATCGGCGCCTGCTGGCCTGAAAGCACAGGCAGGAGTGCCTGTGCTACCTGGATCGGGAGGAGTCGCCCGCCAATGATCCCCTCTTTCTTCAACGCTTCGGACTACCAGGCGATCAAGCCGGAGATCCTTCTGGCGATGTTCGGGCTGGCGATCCTGTTGTTCGATTTTCTGCTCGATAAGCGCGACAAGTATATGAACGCGCTGACGGCTCTCGCGGGCCTGGCGCTTGCCGGGCTCAAGCTGGGAATGTTCTGGGTCGCCTTAGAGGGGCGAGGTTATAACGGTTTCGGCGGCGTTTTCGTGCTCGATTCCTTCGCGATTTTTGCCAAGTTCATCATCGTGGTGGCCACGGCTGTTGTGGTGCTTCTCTCCGTAAAGTACCTCGAGATTGAGCATGCGAATCTGGGCGAGTATTACGCGCTGCTGCTTTTCTCGGCCGTGGGGATGATGTTTTTGGCGTCGGGTACCGACCTGATCGTGTTGTTTATCGCCCTCGAGCTCATGGCCCTCTGCGAATATGTCTTGACGGGGTTTCTGCGCGGCAACCGGCGCTCCAATGAAGCGGCGGTGAAGTTCTTTTTGCTGGGGGCGTTTTCTTCAGGTTTGCTTCTTTACGGCATGTCTCTGCTGTACGGCATCGGCGGCTCGACCAACCTGTTGGTGATAGCCCAGCGGCTCTCGGATCGTCCCGTGCACGATCCCCTGGCCTGGATTGCCATGATTACGCTCTTGGCGGGAATCTACTTTAAGGTGGCGGCAGTGCCTTTCCACCAGTGGACCCCGGACGCCTATGAAGGCGCGCCCACGTCGATCACGGCATTTATTTCTGTGGCCCCGAAAGTTGCTTCCTTCGCCTTCTTTATTCGCATCCTGATTGCCGGATTGTGGCCGCTGCGCGCCGAGTGGCAAGTGCTGACGATCGGAGTTGCCGTCGCCACCATGACCTTTGGGAATCTGGCGGCAATAACCCAGACGAACATCAAGCGCTTTTTCGGCTACTCGACTATCGCTCACGTGGGCTATCTGCTGCTGGGCCTTGTCGCCGCCGCGGATGGCAATCGCGAAGGCCTGACGGCCATTGCCATCTATCTTCTGGTTTATGCCTTCATGAACCTGGGAGCTTTTGCGGTAATCATCGTGATGCGGCGGAAGGACCTGATCGGAGACGAGATCGACGACATGGCGGGCCTGATGGCGCGCGCCCCGGGCATGGCGATCCTGATGTTGATTTTCCTGCTCTCCCTGGCGGGTATTCCTCCTACAGCAGGGTTTATCGGGAAGTACTTTATCTTTCTTTCTCTGATTGAGACGGGGCACTACTATCTGGCCGTGCTGGCGGTGGCGTACGCGGTTGTGGCGTTGTATTATTACTTTCGCATCGTGGTGGCGATGTTCATGCGGAAGGCCGCGGAGGCAGTTCCGCTCGCGACCAGTGCGGGCATTCGCGTGGCGCTGGCCGTCACGCTGAGTATGACGCTGGTGATTGGGATTTATCCCCAGCCGTTTATTTTGATCGCGCGTGAGGCGATCCGGCCGTTTTTCATGTAGGGAATTGGAAGTACCCTGCGCCAGGGTCGTCCCGAGCCCTTCGCTCGGAATGACAGCGCATCAGCTGCGAGTGTCCATGGCGAGGAAGCCGGCAAACATCTGGGCCCAGGTGGGGTTCTATACGAGCCTGGGTTTTATTTTGCCTGCGGGCGCCTTCGCAGGCAGTGCAATCGGTTGGTTGTTGGATCGCTGGTTGCACACCTCGCCGTGGCTTACGGTGATCCTTGGTTTTTTGGGCGCGGCGGCCGGCTTAACCGAAGTACTGCGGATTTTGGGCCAGGCGGAGAAGGATGCAGACAGAAACAATTCAGACTCCGGACCTGGGTCGAGCTGAAGCGCGACTGCCGCGCTGGATGGCGCTTTGTGGAGTTGCGGCGCTGATCGTGATGCTCTTGTACCACCAGGTCATGATCGCCACCGGATTTGCCCTGGGCGCCGCGCTAGGAATCTTAAACTACTATTGGCTGCACGAAGCGGTGGGGGCGTTAGCCAATGCCGGTCAGGCCCGAACTCCCAAGTTGCTGGTGGCTAAATTCCTGATAAGATATCCGCTGGCCTTCGGTCTGGTGATTTTCTTTTTCAAGACCCGCTGGCTTCCGCCGATGGCTATATTAGCGGGACTGTTTGTGCCGGTGGCCGGACTTTTGATTGAAGCCATAATCCAGATAGGAGATGGGTTGGTTTCAAGGTAGTTAAAAAGTCGAGCGTTGAGCAGTTGAGGAGTCGAACCCTTTTTTTGATTCTCGACTCTTGACTCCTCGACTCAGGAAGAACATGGAACATCAACTCTGGTTTACAGCAATCTTAAACAAGCTTTTGGGCAGTGCAGTAACGCCGCTGCTGGCGAGGATCGGCCGGACGCCTGCCGACCCCGTCCATCCCATCCCGAATTACGTGGCGATGGAGATTTTCGTTATCCTTCTGATGTTCGCCGGCATGGTTATTCTGCGCATGGGGCTTTCGGTCGAGAATCCGGGCAAGTTTCAACACGTCGCTGAAATCGTGGTGACATTCACCCAGGACATGTGCGAGGAGATCATCGGCCACGGCAGCGGCCGCTATGTGGCAATGTTGGCGACCCTCGGAATTTTCGTTGTGCTCTGTAATGTGCTCGGCATGATTCCAACCTTGCAGACGCCCACGGCCCACATTCAGGTGACGCTGGGTTGCGCCGTAGCCGTGTTCCTCTATTACAATTTTCAAGGGCTTCGCCAGCACGGAGCGATCGGTTATCTCAAGCACCTTTCCGGGCCGATGCTGGCCATCGCGGTCGTCATGTTTCCGATTGAAGTCATCGGGAATCTGGGCCGGCTGCTTTCGCTCAGCGTCCGTCTCTACGCGAATATGATGGTCGGTGACCTGCTCGAATGGGTTTTCAGCAACCCGGTCCCCGTTGCCATGTCGGCCGCGTTCCACCTGGCCTTCTTAGGACCTGTAATCACCGTTCTGGCGCCGGTGGTGTTTATGGCGCTGCACCTTTTCGTGTCGCTGTTGCAGGCGTATATTTTCATGCTGTTGCCGGCCGTCTATATCGGTATGGCGATTTCGGAAGAACACTAGTTTTTGAGGCTGACGGAGCGCGGGCATCCCGCCCGCAGCCTCTCGCGGGAGGAAGACGCTCGCGCAACAGCGGGCGAGACGCCCGCGATCCAACAGATCTGCGAGCGTGATTCCCGCCTGTTCGAGGGTTGGCGGGAAACCACCCACTGGCGGAAATTCATAGTGAACTCGCACCGCGTGGCGGGGAGTTCAAAGGAGGAAGTGCATGAAACGGTACTTTGCGATGTTTCTGACGGTTGTAGGAACGCTGCTGGTTGCGGCGCCCGCATTCGCTCAGGAGGCGGCCGGTGGCGCCCATTCGGAGAACACCAAATGGGTGATTATCACTGCCGGATTCGCTATGGCCATTGCTTCCGCTGCCTGTGGCTACGCCCAGTCGAAGGCGACCGCAGCAGCCTGCGAGGGCTTGGCGCGTAATCCGGGTGCCCGGCCGGGCATTCAGTTTGCCTTGCTGTTGGCGCTGATCCTGATTGAGTCGATGGCTCTGTACACCTTTGCCATCATCTTTGCTAAAGTTACGGCTTGACGAGCGGGATTTTGGTTTGGTTCGGTCAAAAACGGGGAGGCTTCGGCCTCCCCGTTTTGTTCCGGGCCCTGACATCTGTTCGCAATAATGCGAAGGTGCGGGGGTAGAAGGGATGCCGCTTGTTGAGGTCATCTTCTTTCAGGAGGCCGGGTAGGTAGCGGTGGCGAAGAAAAGAGAATTCAGATCCAAGGCGCTCCAATTTGCCTACGACCGTTATGTCGGCGAAGACCCTAAGTTGGCCGCGGTTTTCGAAGAGGAACTCTCCTTGGCCGACATCGCCACCCAGATTTATAACCTCAGGAAGCGAGCAGGACTAAGCCAGAGGCAGCTCGCTGCAAAGCTGGGCACAACCGCATCAGTGATTTGCCGGCTCGAAGATTCGGATTACGAAGGTCACTCCCTCTCCATGCTCAGACGAATTGCGGAGGTCTTGGGCAGACAGGTCAAGATTGTCCTAGTCCCGGCGAGGCGCCGGCGCGCCACTGCCTAAAATCTCCACGGCGGGAGGTGCGCAAGATCATTTACGACCATTTTGACCTGATTGCCGAAGAATGGAGAAGGCATATTGGGGCACTGCGCAATGCAAAAGACTGAACCAATTACGGCCACCGCCATCGAGACCAGCCGGGACGCGCTGACCCTGGTGCTCGGTTATCGACGATTGCGGATCCCGTGGGAGCGGTTCTCTAAAAGTTGCCGGGCTCGTTCGCGACGCTCAATAGGTAGCGCGGACAATTCAACCCGAATTCCGAAGTTGCGAGGTTCTGTGGGAAGAAACCCCTCACTCGGCTCGCTACTCTCGCCACCCTCTCCCCAAGGGAG
>Ga0187852_1002458_pt1 | contig 15080 bp, 12 predicted proteins | sample June2016WEW_6_40_FD_134511 | JGI IMG/M metagenome (GOLD analysis project Ga0187852, IMG submission 134511) | Peatland microbial communities from SPRUCE experiment site at the Marcell Experimental Forest, Minnesota, USA - June2016WEW_6_40 | ecosystem: Environmental > Terrestrial > Soil > Wetlands...
GACGACGTTCTGATCGCAGCAGGCGGCAACCATTGGTATCACGAATGGAAGAGGGAGGAGCTTCTAGGCCCCCTTCCTGCGCCGCCAGAATTTACTGAACCAATCGAAGCTGTGCGTGAGCGAATCGCCAAAGTCGTGGGTAAGATAACCGTTCCGCACATTGTCAGCACTTGGCATCCCGCCATTGAACGTCTACTGAAAGAGGATGAAGAACGTCGAGAGAAGCAGCGGCAAACTTCTTATCCGACATCCTGGAATAACCCTCTGTTCGATACTTCCTTTGAACGGCGTCGGCTTCGCATATTGAATCGTCTGTTCTTTGCGATAGCAAGAGTGAATGGAAAACCATTGTTTTATGGCCATGACGCGCGGGACATAAAAATCTTCTTTTATCAGCAACGCATTAGTATCACTCTCGACCGGCCGAAACATTCCACTCGCCGGGGCCACCTCTCAACGGGGCCTTCAGGATCGAACGAAACAAGCCTGTCTCTAACCATCCTTGACGGCTTCAGCTCAGAAAAAGCACGAATGACATGGCAGGATGAAGATGGCGCGAAGCTCGAAACGCGTATGACGGAGATTGCAATCGAGGCTGTCCTGACTGCTGAGATTCAGTATCGTGAGAGTGCCGTTCGACAGTATCAGTGGCGCGTTGAGCGGAAGGCTCAACTAGAAGAGGAAGAGCGTCAGCGCCGGATTCAAGCCGAACGCGCCGAAAGAGAACGACAGAAACGGATCGAGCAGGGACGGATTGACCGCCTTCTCCAGGACGCGGCAGCACTAGAGCAAGCCGGACAGATTCGAAAGTATGTGGGAGCAATTCGATCAGCGCTGGGCAATGAAGCTTGTTCAAGTCCGGAATTCGACCAATGGAGTAAATGGGCGCTAGCACAAGCCGATCGAATCGATCCTGTTCGGGGCGAATCCTTCCTGAGAGCAATGCAGGACGATGATGACAGCAAATCATAAGAACCAGCGAGTGCAAGTACTCTCGCTGCACACGCTGGCAGGTTAGCACCGCACGGGATTGATGTCACTGGCAGCATAATCATTCCAAGCTGGGGGCATTCCGATGCCGCCGGCAGTTATGCTGAGTTAGACGCAAGTAAGGCGCGTACGCGCAACAATATTGCGCTAAAAAGCGGACCATCTCGTGCATGTGCGGGTTGATGTCGGCCTAACTGGACGACGATGGTCGCGAGCGCTGGGCCTGCCAGCTATTTCCTTCTCCGCACAATTATCGTTTGGCGCTCTGCTGAGCATAAAGGGAAGCAGCGAACAGGACATCCTCCAGCAGGCCTTTTCCCTGTATCGCCTCTAACGGCGTTCTACTATTCAATACCGGGCTACTGCTCACAAAGAAGCTCAGCCGCCTCCGGGGATCTGCGTCCTCCATCACTTTCAAGACCCGTTCCACCTTCTTAAGGATATCGCTATCCTCGAACTGGAACGCCGGATAGTGGTGCCCAGGGACACGTAGATCGGGCAGACCGAGCAGCCGATTCTCTTCTCGCCGACGGTCGACCTCCAGTAATGAGATGCCCAGCCGCTCCGCGACTTGCTCAGTCGTTAGCGTTCCTCCGGGAATCTCCTGAATGGCACTCAGGGCCTTCGCGTTTTGTTGATTCTGCTTCGTGCTACTAGGAACAAATACCTGTTGTCCGAGAACGCGAGTCGTGACAATTTCGTATGCCTTTTGCGCAAGGCGGAGCGAAAGCGCCTCAGTATCTTCATCGTATTGGAAATTGCACTGCCTTGCGTACTCGATAGCGTAAAAGAAGCCTAATGCGAACGCTTGCAATAAGTCCTCAGGATCAGGCGCAGTGAAAGCGTCCTGCCGATTCTGGGTCATGAAATGCTTAAGATCCTCATAGCTGTTGTACCCGAATCCTTTGCAGACCGCATTGCGAGTGCGTTGTGTGGGAAGTCTTTCTCCCTCGGGAATATTCAGTGCCTCGATGAGAAGCAATTTACAGGTTTTCAGATACAAATTGGCCTGTCCCATATGTTTGAAAAAGACGCGCATTCTTAAGCTCCCTCCACAAATTTGATTCCACGCTGCGTTAGCTGCGTTAGTAACGAAGACCTCGCGCTCCGGGGTCATACTTAACCATCCGCGATGCGATTCGCATGATCAAATCTCCCACTCGTGTCCCCAAATGCGTGCTCTGGGAACGTGCGGTTTTCTAAGTTGTCGTTTTTGAATTTCATGACGAGTTTCACATCGAGTGGCCGGACAAATGCCTTTTCGCCGCTTCCCCTGCGAGGCACAAGGAGCATGTAGATATTGTTCTTCTGGCAGTATTGCCTTAGGGTCCGTGGACATGTGCCAAGTTTAGGTGCAAGCTGTGCGAGAGGAATGTACTGCTTTTGGAAGTTGGCTATTGATTCCTGGGGCACGCGAACGCAGGTAGTTGTTTTTACGGTTTCAATTAGTCCTTTTTCTGCCAGTACTGGAAGGGCATCCGGATCGCATTTAAGAACTTTAGCGGCTTGCATGCTGGGCAACGAATCGCCATGGGCGTTGGGAAATTTGCTCATCACGAATTCGTCAAAGTTTTGCTGGAGGAACAGTAGGTCCCCAACGGTTTCTCCGGCCTCGCCAACGACACCGAGCTCCCCAGTTATCACAGCGCGCATGAGCATGAGTTGCCGGTCACCGGAAATTCCGCATTTGAACAATGCTCCTTTGATTGTCAGGACTGGTTCTGATGGACCGAGCGCCGACGATTCAGCTGCCGGCCTTCGCCCCCTCACTTTTTCAATGAAGGCATTCACATCCAGCTCATGAAACCCAGGCATTGTCCTGGGAAGATGATTGGACTCGTACTCCCCTGAATTTTTCAGCCGCTTAAGCAAGACAACAGGAATCCCTATTTTGGCTGCCGCCTCTCTTTCCCGCAGAACTCGACCTGGCATTACAGGAGCAAGGCCAATCCTCGAACTATCAATCAGTACTCGCTCGGAGAGACCGCTGTTGATGGTTATTGCAGGAATGCGTTCCTGATCTAACAAGTTGCGGGCAGTTTTCTCGTGAATATGAAGGCGCCTCGTAAGCTCTGTAACGGTTATGAATCGATGCGCATCTTTGATACCCAGGCGCTGGAGCATTCTCTGGTCGATTACGCCATGTCCAGGATCCCTCCCGACAAAATCCAGGAAGGCTTTTCTAAGGAAGTCAAAGTCCGCCGACGGCCGCATATGCTTTGACTTGAAAAGGGATGCGTATAGTGAGCTGAATGCGCCCCGTGCCAAGCTTGTGCCTGATTCCGGATTCTGAGCCAATGTCCTGTTGAGCAGGCCAAACAAGTTGTTCGGCCAGTCCGACAAAACTTGGGCTACGCCCCGTAGCAAAACGTGCGGAATATCTTGCTGAGAACGGAATGCAACCTGGGCTTCGTGCCGTCCCAGAATATAGATCAAGCGGAGCAGAGGGCGTAATTGAAGTTGACTGAGATGTGCGAATGGCAGCCCCGAGCCAGAAGCTGCTCCGATCTCGAGCCCAAGCACCTTGCGGCGAATTATATCCAAGAGGTCCGCCTCACACGCAGATATCGTAGGGCAGTTCGCCTCTGACAGCTTTGCGCCACATGCACATTCAAGCAGGCCTCTCCTGAACCAGCTCAGCGGCTTGTGGCACTCTGGGCAATTGGATAATGCTACGCAGCCATGTTCCGGGCATCCGATCATAAGTTCCAAGTCCCAGTGCGCCTCGATGAACCCCTTCTCTGCCGCGCAGTATATGCACACCATTGGCTTGGTGAGCCGAAGATATTCGGGAACGAGCTCGTGACCAAGCAACCGGCATCGATGGTAGCTGTCGGAAGTGAAATAGGCGATTCTCTCGAGCTCCTTTAACGTCCGGCCCGAAACCCGCGCGAGCTTTTCTACTCTGATACCCGCTGTGCGCGTTTCGCTCTGCTTCATCTGCGCACGTATGAACAGCTGCCAGGGAGTATCGAAGCCGTTCTTCTCGCTGAGGTTTAGGATGTAGCCAAATAGGCTTCCGGTCGGCTTCGGAGCTGGATGACGGACCAATTGTGGTGCGGTCATTTCGACCCCTCCGAGTTGGAAGCCGCCCGCGCCTTTCGGTTCTCGGTCGGCCGCGAAGGTTTCCCAATGCGCGCGACCTTGTCTAGGACATCAAGGGTTGGGAGCGGAGCGAAAGCACGATCGAAAGGATTCAGCTCCTCCGTGCCGGCAGCAGAGAAACGATAGGAGTGGAATGCATCGGCAAAACGCTCCATGGTCAATTTTCCTTGGCGCCGCCGTGTATTGGCTTGAATGAGCAGTTCCTTCAGGAAATTAGCCAAGTATCCGATTAATCCACCAGTCGCACAGTAAAGGCGAAACGCCCAATCTTCGTCGTAAATCTTGGGTAGCGAGTAGTGTTTTCGAAGTGGATCATAGAACCCGCGAAGAAGGGCTATAAACTCCTCCCTTTGCTGAAGGTCCTGCCAATCAAATCTTGGAAGGCGAATTGGCGCGCGAAAACGACGGGCAAGTTGCTCATTCTGGAGAACTGCTGCTTCGCAACGAGGCAATCCCGCCACGATCAACAAGAGCTTGCGCGCATCTACAAGAATTTTCAGCCAGTCGGCGGCATGATAAAGGACCCGATCGGTGCGGCGGTCTACGAAATGCTGAAACTCGTCACATAGCAGGATTACGGTTCCACATTCCTTCATCAACCGCTCGATCCGTCGGCTCAGTGCGCTCTCTGTGTACCGTCCCGAGGTATGCTCATCTAGTTCCGTGAGAATAGACCAGCCAAGGCCTAGTATTGTGGCCTTCGAATCTAGCGATACGAGGACGAGAGGCTTGGTCCATCCGTCGTCATCGTGAACGGATGGAAATTGGTCCTTTATCAAGTTGAGTAGAAGAGTTTTGCCGGTTCCGGAATCTCCGGCAAGCATTAGACATTGAGGTTCGGATGTACCCGAGCCAAGGCGCAAATATGTCTCAATCCGTTCTTTGGCTTCCTTGAATGCTCTGTGTTCGACTACGATGCTGTCAATGAGTGCAGCTGGGTTAAGCACGGGCGCTCCTTTCGCGAATGGTCACTTTGAACTTCATACGGCGTCGGGACGGCTTGTTGTTTTCTACAGGTGTGGCACAAGTTTTAACTGGGGCGACTACTTGAACAGGTGGTGGCCTCGGGACATTGTGCGGATGGTGACTACTTGCCATCTCGCCCTTGTCCAACTGACGTGCGACGATTTTAGAGCGGCGGGGACGACGGCGCTGGACCTCTTTGTCCCAGGTGCGCCGGATCGCCATGGCCGCCTGCATCCAACCTTCGGGACTGTTGGGGAGTTTGTGAGCCCTCTGATGCTTCTGACGAACATCATGCTCGAAACGACTGAGGCCTTCCGCATATTCCGCTGCCAGTGCTTTGGCCTCGAAGGTTTCCTCATTGTTCCAGATCACATAAATATGACCGAGATTCTCGTCGTCAGCTCGACCTTTGACCAGAAGATCTGAACCTTCTCTCATCCGCAACGCCGTAAGGGAGTCGGAATTGTAATCGAGGTTGTTCAATCGAATTCCTTTGTGAGTCAGGACACGCTGAAACGGACGGCCGAGATAAACATCGAGGAGGCTCGGGTCGTGGGGGAGCGGGATTTCCTCTGGCTTGATGTTCTCGCTCCACATCTGGGCAGGAGAGATTCCAAGTGAGCGATGGGGTCGCTGGTGATAAACATCCGCTATCCATTTACGAACTCCCCAACGAAAAGTTGAGAGCCGTACCACACACAGCTGTTCAGCGTTGTAGTCTCCCTTTTCTTTGATGGAGCCGAACGATGTACCTTGAATGCCGTGGGCCACCTCGTTATTGAGCGTCCTAAAGAAACGCTCAATCTTTGCTTTATACCAAGGCGTTTTTCTGGGCATAAAGTGCACCTCAATACCGAAAGGACGACAAGACTCCTCAAGTTGCTTTGCGTGCATTTCGAGACCGTGGTCCACTACAAGCTCGGTCATCACGCCGCAAGGTGCCTCATTCTCAATATCCGAATAGAGTTTCTTGAGCCATACCTTCGGCATGAGGGCGTCCTTCAAGCAGTGCTTGACTGACAGAGCGGAAGGCGGAGTGAATCCGATATAGATGCCCAGGATGCAGCGAGAAAAGACATCTATGCATGCTGTAACCCATGGCCGTCCCCACGGAAAACCATCATCACCAAGCACGAAAAGATCGACCAGAGTATGGTCCAACTCGACGCGCTCCAGCGGGGCATTAGCAATCACATACCCCTTCACTGACCGGAACTTCACGCGAGCTGCTTGCATGCCATGGCGAGCCGAATACTTTTCGAACTCATCAATGTTTTCAATTAACCGCTCGAGGAAGCTGCGCTTAGGCAATGGCAGGGCTACTCGCTGACTGTCTGGAAGTCGCCTGCGCTTATGCTCTTCATCTAGCTGTCGTTGAGCTTCTCGGACCTGCTCCCGAGCATACGTCAGGGTGGCTTGGAGCGAGTTGCACTCGCGCGTCATGTAGTAGGTGTCAATAACGTCATCGCAGATATCGCGGACGGTTGCCGGATACCTGGATGAATGATTTCCTTTGGCTCGGTCCTGATCAATCAGGGCATGGTCGTCGCACCCAAACGCAAGATATCGTTTCTTCCAACGGTAGACGGTAGTCCAATCCGGGCAATTCTTTGGCTTTTTCTCGGTAGTGTCTTTCTCCCAGACAGCATTGATTACCGGTTCGAAGATGCGCTGCGTGTTCGGAAGCTCGAGCACGGCTTTGACGTACTGCTTTCGGGTCTTAATTATCTGGCTTTCTTGTTCCGAGAGCTCAATACGATGTACTTGGCCGAGTTTGTTGCCAGTGTCTAGCCGGAATTTGAGCTTGCGCTCTACCAGCAGGAGTTTCAACTTCCGCTCGTCATACTCCTGGATGCTGTGCGTGGCTGTGTCTTCCAGTTGCCATCGAGTGTCGGAGATCTTCCTCCTCAGGACATACCGCTTCCCAAACAGTTCCACAACCATGTTGCGGCTGAAATAGGCGACGCCCATTAGAATTCTCCATTACGAAGCGAGAATGCAGTGCTGGAAGAAATCGCGCGGTTGAAATCGATAGTGAGGACGCCCTCGATGATGAGGCGACAAAGCAATTCGCGACCGTATGGCCCGAGAATTCCTGCACATGCCCCACCCCAAGTGAGTGAGCCGGAAAGTGAAAACTTGCGGCGCACAAACTCGCGTTCGAACTGACTTATAGAGCGCCGCCCAAAACGCAGAATGAGCGTCGCGATTCCCAAGCGGGGCTGCTTTGCGAGCTCCTCAGCAATTTCTACCTCGTAGGAATAGCCGTAGTAGGGCAGCTCTTCCGATAATAGGCAGGTTCTTTCATGTACCTCACTCGAATACGCTTCGTCTCTCTGCTTAACTTCACGGAGCCGTGCGCCGCTGCCATCCACCTTAAAATCGGGGTAGTGACGCCTTTCACGCCCATCGAGGAGGTAAACGATCTCGCAAGGTTGTTCTGTGTACATGGTGACACTTGGGTCAATGTCGAGTAGGCGGCAGAGATTGCGCTCGTGAGGAGACTCGCATTCCACCATCCTGCTTGGTTTCAGGCCCGGGTACTTAATCGTGACCCGTGCACGGGAACGCAGAACAATTTTCCGCATGCGCAGCTGACCAGCAGAACAGAAGGTTATCGATACGATTTTTCCGTGCGGTCCCAGGATGTGGGGAGAATTCGATTCCGACTCACCCATTGCATCCCCCCGAACGGGGGAGATTGTTAAAGGCGATCCAGTCGAACAAGCGGATGAGGTTGCGCTCGCGGACGGACTCAAGGTTCACCAAACGTCCGTGCTTGATATTGGGATACCGAGCAACGAATTGCGCGCAGGTCGGCAAAATCGGGTTACGAATAAGGTTCCGGCCAGGAGAGCAGGCGTTGTTTTGAGACCTAACCAGATCGGAACTGCTGTTTCCATGCTTTGACATACAGCCTCCTTACCCACGGATCGAGAAACGCTGGTACGGCTACGACTCGAGATGCCAGACCGAGATACTGAGCCCTGAGAACGTGAAACTTCCTCTTACAGGAACTTGACTTTGCTTTGTCATACTCGCAATATGACTTTTGGCATAGTTTTGATGGGCAATTTGCCGTCGCACTATGTCGGGTTTTCCTACTGGGCTTCATTCGGCAGCACAGGGGCAGAATTAGATGATAATGCTTAAACAGCATAATTAGACTACACGAACAGCATGTTGTCGCGCAAGCGATAATTCCACTAATTCACGCGATTTCTGGAAGTGACTTTATGTCAGATGTTTACAAGCAAGTTGGACGGAAGATTCGCGAGCTTAGAATCAGGACTGGTTTGAGTCAAGAGGCTCTCGCTCGCAAGATGTCGTCGAACCCAAACACGATTTCACGGTGGGAAAGTGCTCACTATAAACCGTCAGTAGCGGACTTGGTCGAACTCGGGAAGATATTTGGCGTCCCGATCACGGAATTCATTGGCGGCGACGACACCTCACCAAATGCAGCCGAACTGCTGAGTGCCATCAACGGATTGCGCGACCCAGACCTGAAAGAAGTGATTAGATACGCGATGTACCGTAGGGCTACGGGACCAATCTAGTAGTCACGCTCGCTATGGTGGTGAAGTGCAACAGCTTAGCCAATGCCACGCGTCTTCTCCGGGACATGTACGGCGCCGGGATTTCTAATCGCAGCCAGTATCATCCATATGGTTTGCTCACTTCTCACTTCTATGCCATTGATCCTCCAGCTATAATCCAGCTCTCACATGCCGAAGACACCGGAACAACAGGCACGGGAGACCATTGACGGTCTTCTCGGGCAGGCGGGCTGGATCATCCAGGATCGCCATGCCGCCAATATCACTGCTGGCCGTGGTGTCGCCATCCGGGAATTCCCCTTGCGCAGCGGATTCGGCGAGGCGGACTATCTGTTGTTTGTCGATGGCGCCGCTGCCGGGGTGATCGAGGCAAAGAAGGAAGGCAGCACTCTAACCGGCTTCGAAGGGCAGACTGCCAAGTACAGCGAGGGACTGCCGCCCGAGATTCCAGCGCCGCGCCACCCGCTTCCATTCCTGTATCAGAGCACTGGTGTCGAGACTCGTTTTACTAGTCTGCTGGATCCCAATGCTCGCAGCCGAAACGTCTTCGCCTTCCATCGCCCGGAGACCCTGGCGGAATGGCTTCAGGATGAACTGCAACATCCGGGAACAACTCTGCGAGCGCAGCTACGGCACTTGCCGCCGCTCACCAAGGATAAACTCCGGCCAGCGCAGACCAAAGCCATTGAGAATCTTGAGGTGTCACTTGCCGACCAACGTCCGCGGGCGCTGATTCAGATGGCCAGCGGCGGCGGCAAAACATACACCGCCTGCAACGTTGCCTATCGCCTCATTAAGTATGCGGGGGCCAGGCGCGTGCTGTTCCTCGTGGACCGAGCAAACCTCGGACGGCAGGCGCTCAAGGAATTCCAGGCGTTCATCACGCCGGATGAGAATAGGCCCTTCACCGAACTGTACAACGTCCAGCACATGCAGTCGAACAAGCTGGACGATGTCAGCCGAGTCTGCATCACCACCATCCAGCGGCTGTTCTCGATGTTGAAGGGGGAGGAGCAACTCGACCCGGCGTTGGAAGAAGAATCGGCCTTCACCATGGCCGGGCTGCAACGCGAGCCAGTGCCAGTGGCCTACAACCCGCGGCTGCCGATTGAGACGTTCGATTTCGTTGTCACCGATGAGTGCCACCGCTCCATCTATAACCTCTGGCGGCAGGTGCTCGAATACTTCGACGCATCGCTCATCGGGCTGACGGCCACGCCTTCCAAGCAGACGCTCGGTTTCTTCAACCAGAATCTGGTGATGGAGTACAACCACGAGCAGGCAGTGGCCGACCACGTCAACGTGGACTTCGACGTCTTCCGCATCCGCACCCTGGTGAGTGAGAAGGGATCGACCGTCAAAGCTGGCTTCGACGTTAACGTGGATAAACGCGACCGGCAAACGCGCAAGGTGCGCTGGGAGAAGCTGGACGAAGACATCACTTACAGCGCCTCGCAACTTGATCGTGCTGTGGTGGCGAAAGATCAGATTCGCACCGTCATCCGGGCATTCAAGGAGCGACTGTTCACTGAAATCTTTCCTGGGCGCACTGAGGTTCCGAAGACGCTGATCTTCGCCAAGGACGACAGCCACGCCGATGACATCGTGCAGATCGTGCGTGAGGAGTTCGGCAAGGGCAACGATTTCGCCGAGAAGATCACCTATCGCACCGGCACAGCGCGCGTGGTCACCAAGGTCCGGGCCGCCGATGGTACTGAGGTTGACAAGGTCGATTGGGTGAACAGCGGCATAAAGCCCGAGGACTTGCTTTCGTCCTTCCGCAACAGCTATAACCCGCGCATCGCCGTCACCGTGGACATGATTGCCACCGGTACCGACATTCGTCCACTGGAGATCGTCTTTTTCATGCGGCAGGTGCGCAGTCGTCTGCTCTTTGAGCAGATGAAGGGGCGCGGCGCACGCGTGGTCACCGAGACAGAGTTGCAGGGCGTCACGCCGGATGCCACGTCGAAGACGCACTTCGTCATCGTCGATGCCATCGGCCTCTCCGAGGAGGAGATGAGCGACACGCAGCCGCTCGACCGCAAGAAGGCCATTCCGCTGCAAAAGCTCTTGGAGGTTGTGGCCTTCGGCAGCCGGGACAAGGACGTACTCAGCTCCCTTGCCTCGCGGCTATCGCGGCTCGATCTGCAATTGACGAAGGAAGACCGCGCGCTGCTTCAGGAGGTCAACGGCGGCCAGCCGCTGACGGCGATCACGCGTGGGCTGGTGGAGGCGCTCGATCCGGACACACACGTCGAGGCGGCGAGGCAGGCGGCAGGTGGCGCGGAGCCAACGGCGGAGCAGATTGCGCAGGCCGCGGACAAATTGCTGGCCGAGGCCGCGAAGCCGCTGGCGTCAAATCCGGCGTTGCGAATGAAGATATTGGACATCAAGAAATCCTACGAGCAGGTGATCGATACCATCACCAAGGACGAGGTGCTGGAGGCGGGCTTTTCCGAGGCCGCGAAGCAGAAGGCACAGAGCATTGTGCAGAGCTTCGAGCAGTTCATCGAGTTGCACAAGGATGAGATCACGGCGTTGCAGGTGCTTTACAGCCGACCCTACCGCCAGCGGCTCACCTTCAAGCAGATCAAGGAATTGGCAGAGGAACTCAGCCGCCCGCACGACGGATTGCGCGGCATCACGCCCGAGGTGCTGTGGCACGCCTATGAAACGCTGGACCGGTCGAAGGTGCGCGGCTCGGGCGGTCGCATGTTGACCGACATCGTTTCGCTGGTGCGCTACGCCATCCATCAGCAGCCGGATTTGCACCCCTTCCAGGAGGACGTGAAGGCGCGCTTTGCCAACTGGCTGGCCCAGCAGGAGAGCGCCGGCAAGAGATTCACGCCCGATCAGATACAGTGGTTAGAGGCCATCCGCGACCACATCGCCACTAGCCTTGCGCTGGAGATGGACGACTTTGATTACACGCCCTTCGCCCAGAAGGGCGGATTGGGAAAGGCATACCAGGTGTTTGGAGAGCAGTTGCAGCCGCTGGTGGAAGAACTGAATGAGGTGCTGGCGGCGTGAGTGAGAACGGGTTGCCTTCAGGCTGGGCCAGGGTCACGCTCGCGGATATTGCAGAGATCAATCCCAAATGGTGGTCCGAAGATCCTTGCGACGATACGCCTGTCTCCTTCATTCGGATGGCTGCTGTCGAAGAGGAAAGCGGGCGGATCGACCTGGGAGACGTCAGGAAGTGGCGGGCGGTTTCGAAGGGATACACGCGCTTCCAAGAAGGGGACGTGATCTTCGCGAAGATCACGCCGTGCATGGAGAATGGAAAGTCTGCCGTAGCCCGTGGTTTGCAAGGTGGGCGCGCTACTGGTTCGACGGAATTTCATGTGCTTCGTCCGACCTCTGCGATATCGGCGGACCTCCTTCGTTACTTTCTCGTCCAAGTGGAAGTTCGTAATCGAGCCAGGATGTACATGAAGGGCGCGGCTGGACAGCTTCGAGTCTCTCCTGAATATCTTCGGGCGCTTGAATTTCTATTACCCCCTAGGTTAGAGCAGGGTCGTATCGTCTCGGAGACCGAGACACTGCTCACCGACCTCGACGTGGCGGTGGCTGGGCTGAAACGGGCGCAGGCGAATCTGAAGCGGTATCGGGCGTCGGTGCTGAAGGCCGCTTGCGAGGGGCGTCTGGTTCCGACCGAGGCCGAGCTGGCACGCAAAGAAGGCTGCAGCTATGAGAGCGGCGAACAACTTCTGCAACGCATCCTGAAGGAGCGCCGCGCCAAGTGGGAAGCCGACCAGTTGGCCAAGATGCACGCCTCCGGCAAGCCTCCCAAGGACGATAACTGGAAGCAGAAATGCAAAGAGCCCGCTGCGCCGGAAACAGCGGGACTGCCCGCGTTGCCGGAGGGTTGGACTCCAATCAACTTAGGTCAAGTCACATGGTCGGTGAAAGACGGCCCCCATTACAGTCCCAAGTACTCTGATAGTGGGGTTCCATTCATTACTGGCGGGCAGGTCCGCCCTTCTGGCGTGGATTTTGGCGCTGCGAAGTACATTTCGCCGGAGCTACATTCACGACTCATTGCCAGGTGTCGTCCCGAGAGAAACGACGTTCTTTACACCAAGGGCGGGACTACTGGCATTGCCAGAGTCAATACATACGACGAAGAATTCAGCGTTTGGGTTCATGTGGCAGTGTTAAAACTCGTGGATAGTGCGGACCCGTTCTTCATTCAACATGCACTCAATTCTCCAAGTTGTTACCGCCAATCGCAGAGATACACACATGGAGTCGGCAACCAAGATCTTGGGCTAACTCGTATGGTGTGGATCACGTTCGGGCTGCCACCGACTGCAGAGCAGAAACGAATTGTTGAAGAGGTTGACCTTCGGCTTTCAGTTGTTGATGAAATCGAAGGCAGTGTTGAAGCCCAGCTTAAGCGCGCCTCGCGCCTACGCCAATCCATCCTGAAGCGTGCCTTTGAAGGCAAGCTGGTGCCGCAGAACCCGAACGACGAGCCCGCGTCGGTTCTGCTGGAGCTACTCCGCGCCGAGAGGGTCAAGCCACAGCGACCTAATTCCAAATCGAAATCCGTAGGAGCTTCCTCATGATGCGAATGACACTGACGCTCGAGCAAACGGATGTCGATGGCGACGCCATTGTGTTTAACTTCCGGCTCAGGAACGACCCCGGTTCACGCGCTCGCATCCTAGGATTTCAATTCGAACTCTGGCAGACCTCAGACACCAACGGCAATCGCGAGCGTCGAGTAGGTGAACTTCGTCTTGACGCACAAGCAACCATTTGTCGCTCGCATGATGTCTTGAGGACATTCCTGCAACCAAACGAGGAGACTCCGCTTCGGCTCGTGTGGGCTACAACACCCGACGACCTGCAAAGAATTGAGGACCATCGTGCTGGATTCTCGCCCGTGTTCCGCGTCAGGCCGTTGCTCTTCGTCGATGCTGTGTGGCCGGAAAATGGTCCACCGGAAAAGTGGCGAAAGGAATTTGGCTGGGACGGCCCAAACTGCGGGAACGGCTGGCCACTGGTTGTCACGATCCCCGACCACGAGTGGATCAAAATACTAGACCGGCTGAAGTTCAAACACCACACGTTGGATCGCCTAAATTGGCCCGCATTGCCGCCAGCGTTCGCCAGGTCGGAGGAACACCTCGCAGATGCGTGGCAGAATCACCGAACGCGTAACTTCGACGCCGCTCTGTGCTCTTGCTACAAAGCATTTGATTGTCTTGGATTCAACCTTACTGGCGAGAAGATCGATCGTCGCAAAGTACTTGAGATTTTGATGCAGGGAGCCGAACCAGAAAAGCGCGACAAAGTGCTCGATGTGCTGAAGTCAATGACATGGTTCTTCCATTTGGGGCGGCATGAAAGTGGCGCACCAGTGCAGGTCACCTATGAGGATTCACAGATGGCAGTAACGAGTGCAACGGTGGCGCTGTCATACTTGGCGCGGCACGATAAGCCGCGCACCTAGCTAAAGGTACAGGCAAAGACTAGGGGCTTCGATTAGCGCATGAGCAGAGAAAACAAAGGAACCACGATTGCTGGTTACGTGAATCCGAACAGACAAGTCACGGTTCGCAACACGCAAGAACTTGGCACCGATCACCTCCAGTCCGTGTATCAGGTGGCTTGTTCGCATTGCGGGTACAACTACGGTGCGAATGGCTCCGATCTGCACGATTGCAAATGTCCGAAGTGCCAGAGCGGAGGACCGGGCCTTCCGGTTGAAATGGAAATCTGATGACAAGCAACGGAATTGTTCAGAAGCTTTGGAACTACTGCAACGTGCTGCGGGACGACGGGCTCAGCTATGGAGACTACGTTGAGCAGCTGACCTACCTTCTCTTCCTGAAGATGGCGGACGAGCAGACGCGGCCGCCATTCAACCGCAAGGCGATCATCCCGAAAGACCTCGACTGGGCCAGCCTGATTCGCCTGGATGGCGATGCACTGGAGACGCAGTACCGGCACGTGCTGACCGAGCTGGGCAAGCAGAAGGGGACGCTGGGCATCATCTTTCGCAAGGCGCAGAACAAGATTCAGGATCCGGCCAAGCTGCGGCGGTTGATCGCCGACCTGATCGACAAAGAAGAATGGATGTCGATTGAGGCGGATGTGAAGGGCGACGCCTACGAAGGGCTGTTGCAGAAGAACGCCGAAGACGTGAAGGGCGGCGCGGGGCAGTACTTTACGCCGAGAGCGCTGATCCAGGCGATGGTGGACGTGATGCGTCCGGCGCCGGGACAGACGATCAACGATCCAGCGTGCGGCACGGGCGGATTCCTGCTGGCGGCGCACGCGTACCTGAGCGATCCGAAGAACTACCAGTTGGACAAGGCGCAGAAGAAGCAGCTGAAGGAAGAGACGCTGAGCGGCACGGAGATTGTGGACGCGACGGCGCGGCTGGCGGCGATGAATCTGTACCTGCACGGGATTGGCGGGGATGAGTGCCCGATCACCGTGGGC